>Ga0207717_100015_pt1 | contig 314322 bp, 304 predicted proteins | sample TtanPargueraPR_2_FD_187745 | JGI IMG/M metagenome (GOLD analysis project Ga0207717, IMG submission 187745) | Aerobic enrichment media microbial communities from Bioluminiscent Bay, La Parguera, Puerto Rico - Tt and P2 (2) (SPAdes) | ecosystem: Environmental > Aquatic > Marine > Unclassified ...
TGAAACTTCGTCAATGGATTACCTGGCTTTTTTTTATTTACTAATCCCTCATAGCCTTGTTCATAATATTTCTTTATCCAGTTTACTATCATTCCAGAACTGATTCCCTCGTGCTTTTGTATTTGATGCGATGAGGTCTCACCCTCTAGGACTCTCCTAATCACTTTTAACTTCTCTTCTGCACTCCATTCTTTGTTTTTTCCACCTTTTGGTCTTCCCATTTAATCACTCCTTTTCTTTTATTGTATACAAAAAGATGTTAATAAACACTTTTTTAGTGTCTACTAACATCTTATCATTTCACCGTTGGACATCTTTTTTTTGTCTATATGTTAGGAGAATGTTATAATGATTAGGAGGTGATAACGTGACATTTAAAGAACTATACTTAGAAGAAAGTCGTCATTGGTACTTTCAACAACTTACCAAGTTTGTGAACCAAGCTTATAAAGATCATACAGTTTATCCCAGAAAAGAGCATCTTTTTCGTGCCTTTGAATTATGTCCTTTAGAACAGACAAAAGTAGTAATTATTGGGCAAGATCCCTATCATAATGAAGGTCAGGCAAATGGCCTAGCTTTCAGTGTGTATAAAGATAAGAGAATACCTCCATCCTTGCACAATATTTACAAGGAACTGGTGAACGATTTGGGAACTACTTATCCACCTCATGGAGACTTGAGTTCTTGGGCAAGACAAGGTGTCTTATTGATGAATACAGTCTTGAGTGTTGACGCAAACAAACCACTGTCTCATAGAAACAAGGGATGGGAACAGTTTACAGACCGTGTGTTGGCAGAATTAAACAAGAATGAGCGACCAATTGTTTTTGTCCTTTGGGGGAGAGAAGCACAGAAAAAAGCACGTTTGATTACTGGTGAACACCATCATGTCATCTCTTCAAGTCATCCATCTCCTTTATCTGCTAGACATTCTTTTTTTGGGTCCAAAGTCTTTACAAAGATCAATCGTTTTTTAGATAAGACAGGGCAAAAGCAAATCGATTTTGAAATCAAGTAATTATGCTTGATTTCTTTTCTTTATATGATACAATCATTGTATAGTCAGAGTAGCTATTTCGCGTTAAGTGTTACACCATGGGAAGTCGGGTGTAAACGAACACATTTGTGGCGGTGGAATAGCGCGTCCGCTGAAGAATTTTTTGATGTGGACCTCTCAATTTTAGAGGAGGTTTTTTTTGATGCAAAACAGATTAACAACACGTGCAATTACTAGATTAGCTTTACTTGTTTCAATGAGTATTTTACTTAAGTCATTCTTGAGTTTGGAAACTGGGATATTCCGTTTTTCATTCTTTGATATCCCACTCATGAGTATCGGGATGATGTTTGACCCTGTGACCGCTATATTGGCTGGATTCATTGTTGACTTTGTCCATGTATTGATGAGCCCCTTTGCGTTTACATTTAACTTAATGACGATATCAACGATCATGTGGGCTTTGATTCCAAGTTTGGTTTTCTATAAGAGAAGTGTCAATTTACCAAAGATTATCCTTGTCGTAGTGTTTACGAGTTTATTAGCCTTTTCGTTGAACTCTTTACAACTCTATATTTGGTATGGACAAGGTATGTTCGCGCAAGTACCCTTACGATTTGCTACTGCTTTAGTAAAGATGCCTTTTCAGGTGATTGCCTTACATATTCTTTACCATCGTGTATTGATGTATTCTTTCACTTTGTTAAATGAAAGATGATTCCTTTTGGAATCATCTTTTTTTGATTTGTTCAATTTGCTTTATGGCTTCATCATTATTAATGGGTGCAATTTGATCTGTGTTTGCGGCCTTGATAAAGTGATGGTGTTCTGGGTTAAAAAGCGAAACGAGTATATCATGCGTTCGTTTTGCACCATCAAACATGGCTTGGTTTTTGCTACCGGCTGAAGTGACAAGTATGAGTTGTTTTAGGTGGATGTCTAGTGTTTTCTTATGAACAAATTTTTCTGCATAGTAACGTTGAAATCGATTGATCACTTGCATGAGTTCATTGGAAAGGGCCCCAAAGTAGATTGGGGAAGATAAGATTAAGGTATCTGTATGTTCTAATGCCTTATATATTTTATGCATATCATCGACTTTGTTACAGGCGAGCTTGTGATCACAAAACTTACAGTCATCACAAGACACAATATCTAAATCATAACAATGAAATACTTGGAAGTCTTCGCTTTGATCTAAAAGGAAGTTTTCTGTTAGCGCAAGTGTCATAGAGTTTTTATTTGGGGAACCGTTTAGAATGGTTATCATAGAATCACCTCTATCTATATTGTAGCAAAAAAAAGCAGGAATGTCCTGCTTTTTATAGTTCAACGATTTTAATTTCACCAGCACCAAGATGTAAATCGATGGTGTTATGATCGAATATTTGGGTAAAGTCACGCGGTCCTTCATGTGTAGAAAATAGAAGTTTTCCTGTGTCTTCTTGGTTGGCTGATTGTTCACGTAAGTCATGAATGTTGACGCGTAAATAGTGTTCGGAATAGACGTTGGCGTTGGCTAAGACAAGTAAGACATTTTCTTTGGCTTGCTTGCGTCTATTGTAAAAGGCAAAACCAATGAACTCATTTGGATGATGTACAGCATATAGTGGTACAAAACGGTCTTTATTGGTGATAGCTTTTAGGTATTTTTGACGTATTGGTTTGATGAAATCTAAGATGTCAGGTAGTTCCCATCTTTGGTCGTTTGTGTAGTGGAACTGGTACTTATCAAAGAGTGCAAGTTTTCCATAAAATGGATCACTTTCATCTAAGACGTATTGCTCATCATCTCTACAGTCAAGTCCAGTATTCATCGGTTGTTTTTCATAGACTTCTTGTCCACTATTGATGAATGGGACTCCATTAGGCATAAACATGTTTAGGATAGTGAGTACTTTTGATAAATTTTCTCCACCATCTCTAGCAGCGAGTCTTGGGGTGTCATGGGTTTCACCGTTGGCGAAGGTTGGAAGAGGTAGGTTGACGCTTCCATACATAAATTCTTTTAGTTTTCCTTCAAATACTCTAGGTTCCATGACAAAGCCATTTCCGATGATCATATTGTAGCCATTTGCTTTGGCTATACTAGCGTTTTGTGGTTGAAGTTCTTCGGCGATGAAGGCGAAATCTTCATCGTTTTCTTTTGCCTTGGATATGATCATGTGTAGTAATTCTCTTGGTAAAGCATGTCCCATATCAATGCGTGCACCATCAATTCCAAAACGGCGTTGGAAACTAGGTATAATGTCCGCTAGTTTTTTCCATAGTTTCATGTTTGGTTTGTCTCCTGGATACATATTGGATTTGATGGTATCAAACAATATGTAAGGAGGACGGTTTGTTGTATCTAAGAAGTCTTTGGTATCTCTTGGAAAATCTTCATACATACGGAAGAAGGTAACATCTGTCCATGGTGGTTGTTTATCGTTGATGTAATCACTAAAGGCAGGTGCGATGCGTAAATCGAAATGTTGCTCAATGGCTGCGCTTAAGTTATGCGCATGTTTGATTTTATTCCAAAGTTTTTCATTTTGTGTTTTTGGATCATATTGAAACATATTAATGTGACGGTAGGTATCCGCATCATTGTAGACTTTTTCCATCATATCAATGGTTGGTGTTGCGGTCTCAGGAATACCTTTAATTGATGGTGAACGGTATTGGTCATACTCACTTGCCTTAATCCAATAAAACCAATCTGGATGATCTTTGATAAGGTCATTTTCAACCGAGTTGGTTCTTGGAATGATGTCAATCATGATGCGCATATCTAAGATATGACAGGCTTCAACAAAGGCTGCGAACTCTTCATCTAAGGTCATTTGATCTTTTGTGAGTGGGTCTTTTAAGTTGGGATCAAGTTCGGTAAAACTTGAGACACCATAGGGGCTACCTAGGTCTCCTTTTTTATCTTTTAAAGAGAATTTCGATATAGGAAGCATATAGACTACATCGACGCCCATTTTCTTTAAGAGTGGGAGAATAGCGAGCATTTTAACAAAAGAACCCATCTCATTCATGTGGTATATATTATCTGTATCAAGAGTTTCACTTCGATCATGATCCCAAGCTGCGCTTGTACGGATCATAGTGGAATAAAGGACGCTTTCTTTGATCCAATCTCCACCTGTGTAGTTTCTTTTCGGAAGTTTTTTCTTGGTTGCGATGGACAAAGAAGATGTGTAGTCTATTGCATTCTTACTTTTCGGTAAGATGTAGTCTTTGATGACACTTGCATAGAAATCATAAGGGTCGACTAAGAGTTCATGACTACGTAATCCTTTTATTTTTCCTGGGTCATAATCAAAACAGTTCCAAACATCTGGGACTGTGTAGTTGTATAGTTGTGGGTCATTTGAGTTTTCTAAGATAAAGAGCAATTTTTCTAAATTTGATTGTTTCATTGTATCAACCTCTTTTCACTTGTATTATAATCTATTTTACGAAGAATTTAAACAAGAAAGATAAATATGAAAACGTTACCTCTTAGGCTTTTCACTAGGATTTTATTTGAAAACATTGTATAATACGGTTGAGGTGATAGAATGAAAAAGCCAGTAGTTTTAATTATTATGGACGGGTTCGGTCTTCGTGATGAAGACAACGGAAATGCGGTTCATATGGCGAAAAAACCAAACGTTGATTTATTAATGAAAGAGTATCCAACCAATACCTTGAAGGCGAGTGGAGAAGCAGTTGGGTTACCAGATGGACAAATGGGGAACAGTGAAGTTGGTCATTTGAACTTAGGAGCTGGACGTATTGTCTACCAATCCCTTACTCGCATTAATAAGGCAATTGCGGATGGTTCTTTTTATGAGAATAAAGCGTATTTGAATGCGATTGAAAACGTCAAGAAGAAAAATTCTAAGTTGCATATTTTTGGCTTGTTGAGTGATGGTGGTGTGCATTCACATATCACACACATCAAAGCATTATTAGACTTAGCGAAAAAAGAGGGAGTAAAAGAAACCTATGTTCATGCCTTTTTAGATGGACGAGATGTACCTCCTTCAAGTGCGCCAACATACATTGAAGACTTAGAAGGACATATGAAGGATGAAAGTTACGGTGTAATTGCATCGGTACATGGTCGTTATTATGCCATGGACCGTGATAAGAACTTTGACCGTATTCAAAAATCTTATGATGTCTTAGTGGAAGCAAAAGGAAAATCTAGTGAGACGGCGAAAAGTGGTGTTCTAGCGTCTTACAAAGACGGTAAAGAAGATGAGTTTGTTATTCCGTTTAGTGTCGATCCTAAAGGAGTAGTAGAGGATGGAGACAGTGTAATATTTGCCAATTTCCGCCCTGATAGAGCAATCGAAATTGGAACAGCTATCTCAAATCCAGATGCTTCACCTGCAGATACAAGTAAGGGTCCTAAGGATGTAACCTTTGTATCGACCATGTCTTATAGTGAGACGGTTAAAGGTGAAATTGCCTTTGGATTACAAACCTTAGACAATATGCTTGGAGATGTCATAAGTAAAGAAGGAATGAAGCAATTACGTATTGCGGAAACCGAAAAATATGCACACGTTACCTTCTTCTTTGATGGTGGAGTGGATAAAGAAATTAAGAACTCAAAACGTGTTTTAGTAAACTCACCTAAAGTAGCTACCTATGATTTACAACCAGAGATGAGTGCTTATGAAGTCACAGATAAAGTCTTAGAAGAGTTGGAACATGGAGACCATGATATGGTGATTCTAAATTATGCCAACTGTGATATGGTTGGTCATACTGGATTCATTCCTGCGGCGGTCAAAGCAGTAGAGACAGTGGATGAGTGTGTTGGTAAAGTTGTAGATGCGACTTTGGATAAAGGTGGAGTTGCCATCATAACAGCTGACCATGGAAATGCTGAGAAGATGCTTGATGAAGCAGATAAACCATTTACGGCACATACAACTAGTTTGGTCCCATTGATTATCACGGATAAGGACGTGAAAGTTCGTGATGGTGGTATCTTAGCCGATATCGCTCCAACAATCCTAGAATACTTAGAAGTGAAGCAACCAAAAGAAATGACAGGACAAAGCTTAATTACAAAAAAATAATACATAGCTAGCACCCTTTGGTGCTAGCTTTTTTTGTTTTAAATAGGGGAAAAATCCTCGCTGAAAGTGTTTACATAAAGGATATATCATTTGTATATTAGTAAGAAGTATTTTATAATGAATGTGTATGTAATTTAATAAAATCAAAGGAGATGTTTAAAAGATGCCATACATTACAGATGTATACGCAAGAGAAGTACTTGACTCTCGTGGGAATCCTACAGTAGAAGTAGAAGTTTATACTGATTCAGGAGCGTTTGGACGCGCACTTGTACCTAGTGGAGCTTCAACTGGAGAACACGAAGCTGTTGAATTACGTGATGGAGACAAAAACCGTTATTTAGGAAAAGGTGTTGAACAAGCTGTTGATAATGTAAACACAAAAATCGCACCTGAAATTTTAGGAATGGACGTAACACAACAAGTATTGATTGATCAAATCATGATGGATTTAGACGGAACAATGAATAAAGGTAAATTAGGAGCAAACGCAATTTTAGGTGTTTCTATGGCAGTAGCTAGAGCTGCGGCTGATTATGTTGGTTTACCATTATACTTATACTTAGGTGGATTCAATGCCAAAGAACTACCTACACCAATGATGAACATCATCAATGGTGGATCACATGCGGACAACAATGTAGACTTCCAAGAGTTTATGATTATGCCTGTTGGAGCACCTACTTTTAAAGAAGCATTGCGTACAGGTGCGGAAGTATTCCATGCCTTAAAAGCTGTTTTAAAAGGAAAAGGATACAACACAGCAGTTGGTGATGAAGGTGGATTCGCTCCGAACTTAGGATCGAATGAAGAAGCATTAGAAGTTATTATGACTGCGATTGAAAAAGCGGGATACAAACCAGGAACTGATGTTATGTTGGCAATGGATGTTGCATCTAGTGAATTTTACAACAAAGACAAAGGTGTATATGTATTAGCTGGTGAAGGTGGAAAAGAATTAGACGCTGCTGCACTTGTTGATTTCTATGCTACCCTAGTTGACAAATACCCAATCATTTCTATTGAAGATGGTTTAGATGAAAACGACTGGGACGGATGGAAGATTTTAACTGATAAACTTGGAGAAAAAGTGCAATTAGTTGGAGATGACTTATTCGTTACAAATACGGATCGTTTATCAAGTGGGATTGAAAAAGGAATCGCAAACTCAATCTTAATTAAGGTTAACCAAATTGGTACATTAACGGAAACATTTGAAGCAATTGAAATGGCGAAAAAAGCTGGATATACTGCCGTAGTATCACACCGCTCAGGTGAAACAGAAGATTCAACTATTTCTGACATCGCTGTTGCGACAAATGCAGGACAAATTAAAACTGGTTCTTTATCAAGAACGGACCGTATTGCAAAATACAACCAATTGTTACGTATTGAAGATGAACTTGGAGATACGGCTAAGTACAATGGGTTACAATCATTCTACAACTTGAAAAAATAAGGATTCTTAGAAAGCAACGATTTGTTGCTTTCTTTTTTATTCATTGACTAATTTTTGGTTTCTAGGTATTCTAAAGAAAATAGATACTAGAAATGAGTGGTAGAATGAAAGACGTATTTCGTATAAAAAGCTTTCGTTTACTTTTTGCTGGAAACTTGGTCTCAGAAATAGGGAATAGTTTGTATGCTTTTGCGATTGGTCTTTACATGTTGGATGCGACAGGTAGTGCATTAATTGCTGGATTATATTTGGCAGTAGGAGCCTTAACTAGAGTATTGTTTGCACCAATTGCTGGGGTACTAGTTGATAAGCTTGACCGCATCCGTATTATTTATGTGACGGACTATATACGTGGACTGATTTTATTGATTGGGATTGCCATCATCTTATCAGGTGTACAGGTAAATACGATATTGGTTATTTTGTTTGTAATGGCTTTTTTACTCAATGCAAACATGGCTTTTTTTGGTCCAGCAGTGGCGAGTGGATTGCCAGACATTGTAGGTGAAGAACATTTGCAAAAAGCCAATGCAGCGAATAGTTTAGTACAAAGTTTACGTTCTATTGTTGGGGTCGTTGCTGGGGCTGTTGTTTACTCATTCTTAGGCTTAGAATGGATCATTATTGTAAATGCTGTATCCTTTATACTAAGTGGTTTTTCTGAAATGTTTATTCGCTATCGACCAGACTTCGTTAGACATGTGCTTACAGAAACTAGTCACTTTGATGGATTTAAAGAGGGCTTAACTTATATCAAAAAGCGTACCGGTTTGTTCCAAATGATTCTTCTAAGTTTGTTGTTGAATTTTTCGATTACTCCTCTGTTTTCGAATGGGATACCCTTCCTTTTTAAAGAGGTCTTAAACCGTAGTGCTTTTGATATTGCTTTACCAGACGTTGTATTTAGTGTATCGATGTTTGTCAGTGGCTATGTGATTGGTAGTTTGGCCATAAAGAGTATTCGTAAGACGATTACTAGAGGTATTGTAACAATGACCATACTGTTCTCCTTTACTGCCTTATGGTTTCATCTAATTTATATAGAAGCAATTTCCTATACTTTGTTTTATATTGTCTTTAATTTGGATATGGCCTTAATGGCTGCGGTTCTTATATTTGTCAATGTTCCACTTAATACTGGTCTAGTTTTAGCAGTAAGTCCTGAATATCGAGGTCGTGTGTTTAGTACCTTAGGAGCGATAAGTTCTGGTGCAATCCCCATAGCACTTGTCTTAGGTGGTGTGATTTTAGAATATGGGAACATTACTTGGCTTGGACTCTTTTGTGTCAGTGTTTTATTGATTCCTACCTTTGGAATGGCAAAGAATAAAAAGGCCCAGGGATTGCTAGAAAGTTTGGATGAGAAAAAGCAAGAATTAGAGGCCAAGGACTTAGAACTTGCGGAAGTCGGAGCCTAATTAGAAAAAACAGGAGAAAATCACTCTTTGTGCTTGATTTTCTCCTTCTTTACTACTATAATATTAATGTTAACTTGAGTGTTAGTATGCAGAAACGTTTAGGAGGAAGACCAATGAATTGGAATGATATTTTATTACTAGTAGTGGCATTGTTTTTGATCACACTAGTTGTATTACAAAGTTCAAAAGATAGTATTGATAATGCGTTTAGTGGAGAAAAAAGCGAACTATTCAATAATCAAAAACAACGTGGGTTCGATTTGATTATCAGCCGTGTAACAGCGGGTACTAGTGCGTTATTTATTGTGCTAGCTGTAGTAGCAATGGTATCTTAAGAACACAATATTGTGTTCTTTTTTTTCACGAGTAGGAGGGTTTTATGAAAGAAAAGATTATTGAAATACTAAGTAAAAAAGACCATAAGAAAGTGTCAGTAGAGAATCTTAAGGACCTACTGTCTATTTCATCGTCTGAAGAATTAGTTTCTTTTATGAAGTCCTTAAATGCACTTGTAGAAGAAGCGGACATTATTGAAAATAATGAAGGAGAGTTTTCCTTGATTGAGCACACCAATTATGTGAGGGGGACATTGGATTTAAAAGAACGAGGATTTGGGTTTTTATTGCCAGACAATCCGTCCTTAGATGATATATTTATCCCATCTGATTTTGTCCATAGTGCCATGAACAAAGACCGTGTGCTTGTGCATGTCAATAAAGCCAAAAGTGGTATGCGTGATGAAGGTGAAATCAAACGCATATTAGAGCGTAAATATACCCATATTATTGGGACCTTTATGTTTAAGTATGGTATGGGCTATATCGCATCTGATGATAAAACAATTAAGCAAGATGTGGTGGTTAAGCAAGAGAACATCAAGGGTGCGAAAAAGAACGATAAGGTACGCGCGAAGATTGTCAATTATTCGTTACGAGGGAAAATTGAATGTGTTATTACAGAAGTACTAGGAAACAAACATGATAAGGGCGTTGACATCTACAGTAAGATTTTAAAATACGATGTAGACCCAGTTTTCCCTGATGAAGTAGTGAAGGCAGCTAAGTCTTTTGAAAAGATTTATGAGCAAGATTTAGAGGGCCGCACGGATTTGTCCAATGAGCAAATTGTCACCATTGATGGGGACAGTGCTAAAGACTTTGATGATGCGGTGAATGTACACAAAATGGATGATGGGCATTACCATTTAGGAGTCCATATTGCGGATGTCAGTCATTATGTAAAAGAAGATTCTATCTTAGATAAAGAAGCTTACCATAGGGGAACAAGTATTTATTTGCCTGGGCAAGTAATCCCTATGTTGCCTGAAGGCTTAAGTAATCATTTGTGTTCTTTGATGCCGGATGTCTTACGTCTAACGATTTCTTGTGACATGGAGATTGATGAAAAAGGAAAAGTTGTTCAGCATAAGATTTACCCTAGTTATATTCAATCAAAAGCTCGCATGACCTATACAAAAGTCAACAAGATCTTAGATAAGGATCCTGCTTTAAGTAAGGAATACAAAGACTTTGTTCCGATGTTCTTCTTAATGAAAGAATTATCAGATATATTACATAAAAAAAGAGAACGAGAAGGAAGCATCAACTTTGAAAGTGATGAAGCAGAGATTGTCTTAGATAAGGATGGTAAAGCTGTGGACGTTCGCTTACGTGAACGCGGAGAGAGTGAACACATTATTGAAGAGTTTATGTTGAAGGCCAATCAAATTGTGGCTGAGCATGTATACTGGATGAATTTACCATTTATCTACCGTGTCCATGAGGAACCAAAAGAAGAAAAAGTTATGCGTTTAATTAAGATGGCTAAAGCATTAGGGTTCTCTGTTAAAGCACACAAGGAAATTTCCAACTTTGAGTTACAAAAATTGCAGGAAAAAATCAAAGGAACCAAAAGTGAAAAAGGAATTAGCTTACTGATGCTTAGAAGTATGCAAAAGGCAATCTACAGCAAAGAGGCGCTTGGACATTTTGGACTTGGATTTGACTATTATACACATTTTACATCACCAATCCGTCGTTATCCTGACTTGATTGTCCATAGGTTGTTAAGAACCTATTTGTTCAATCAAGATATCGGTATGGATACTATAAATCATTACAATGACATCATGAAAGAAGTAGCTGCACAGTCTAGCGAAACAGAGAGACAAGCAGTCTTATTAGAACGTGATGTAGTCGATATGAAAAAAGCAGAATACATTTCTAAATATATCAATAAAACCTTTAATGGAGTAGTCTCAAGCGTAACATCTTTTGGATTATATGTATCGCTAGATAACTCGGTAGAAGGACTTATCCATATCAGTAACCTGCGTGGTGATTACTATGTCTATGACCCAGACATGATGATGCTTGTTGGTGAACGCACCAATAAGACCTACCGTGTAGGTGACGAACTGAGAATTAAGGTAACCAATGCCAACATCACAGAAGGTGAAGTCGACTTCGCATTGGTAAAGGGGTGAAAATATGCAAGTGATTGCGAACAATAAAAAAGCCAAACATGATTACTTCTTGCAAGATACTTACGAAGCAGGAATCAAACTGCAAGGCTCGGAAATAAAAAGTGTTCGTCAAGGAAAAGTAAACTTCTTAGACGCATATGCTTATATCCGTAATGGGGAAGCGTTTCTAATGAACATGCATATTTCCAAGTATAAAGAAGGAAATCGATTTAACCATGATGAAACAAGAACGAGAAAGCTCTTGCTTCACAAAAAAGAGATTGAGAAGATAGATGCCAAAATCAAACAAGATTCATTAACCTTGATTCCTACAAAACTCTATATAGATCATGGGTTATGTAAAGTAGAAATCGCTCTTGCCAAAGGGAAGAAACTTTTTGACAAGAGACAATCATTAAAAGAAAAAGATGCCAAAAGAAGAATGCAAAAAGGAATGAAAGATCAGTATTAACGAAATACTTTTCTTTCATTCCGAGATGTAGTATAATATAGACTCTGGGGTTGTTCTGGATTCGACAATGTAACTAGAGCTTGATAAGCATGCCTTGGTTGTGCAAGTAAAAACACTAGGTTAAATATAACCGGAAACCAAAATTACGCTTACGCGGCTTAAGAAAAAGCTGCGATCTTCTCTCTAAAGAGTCTACGCTTTTTAGGGAAGAACAGACTAGTAGACTATACATCCTTATGTACCGCCTTCACATAGGATAAGAACCCAATAAGGCTCGTTCGTGGTGTTGGTTGTTGACCCCCAAACTGCGGATTAAACAATAGGGTGAACTAAGCATGTAGAAAGTTGAGTAGCGGTTATGTTGCACAGGGGTTCAAATCCCCTCAACTCCACCAATTGTACCCGCGTCCGAGGAATTTAATGGCTATATTAAGCCGTTTAAAGGTTCCTCGGTTTTTTTATTTGGTTATAAAATATTTTTGAAAAAGAGTAAAAAGTAGCAAACAATAGGGTATCTACCTTTTAATCTTCAAAACAACGCTATTTATTGCAATACAACGAATCGTTGATTTCATTCTTGTATGTGATAATGTATAATTAAGTTAGTGAAAGGAGGTAGTTATGTCATTTGGAGAAAGACTTAAGCATTATCGATTATTACATCATATGAATCAAAGTGATCTCGCCGAGAAACTAAATGTAACATCACAAGCAGTCTCGAAATGGGAAAACAATATCTCTGAACCAGAGTTTCAGATTATTGAAAGACTAACTGAGATTTTTAAAATTTCATATGATGAGTTGTTTTCAATCAATAGTCGTCTAGCATACCAAGGAAAGCTGTTTGAAGTGAAAAAGGATCAAAGACTAGGAAAAGTCTATACTTTCCTAACACTATTTTTTTCATCTTTATTTGTGAGTTTGATAGTGGTAATTGCATATACTGCACAACATGAAGAACTAACCGTTGCATTTCCGCTCAGTTTTGGACTATTTGCTTTCATAGTCTTGATGTGTTTGATATATTTCGCTACTTCAAGACAACATTTTCAATCAAATGGAGAGATATTGTTTACGATATATAATGATCGTGTTGAGATTACAAATAGTGGTGAAGTGATTACCTTCGATGAAATGATGAAAATATCAATTCGGATGCAACGTTTTTATGAGAACATTGGAATTGTCAAATTTCGATTGGAAAAGGTAAAAATACATATTCGAGATGTATCCAATCTTAGTGAAGTATATAGTAACTTAAATAAACTAAAATATAAAAGTATGAAAGGAGATTCAAAATGAATATTTTATGGGGTGTATTGGTTTTAATTATTGGTTTATTGCTGTTTGTAGGAGCATTAACGAAAAGTGAGTTTGTAATATATAGACTGTTTCACGCTAGAGCGAAAATGTTATGGGCGGACAACGCTCACACATTCTTAATGGTTGTAGGACTAGTCATTGCTGGTCTTAGTACACTATTCTTCCTAGGAATCTGGGGTTAAATAGTAAGGCTAATTTTGAAATGAATAATATCCGAATAAAAGAGCGATCATGAGTATTGCTCTTCTTTATTGGGAAAGGGGTTGGTCCAAACTCAACTCCACCAATTGTACCCGCGTCCGAGGAATTTAATGGCTATTAATAGCTGTGTATAGATTCCTCGGTTTTTGTTTGGAAGAAAACTATACTAAAAATAAGCGCGATTTTATGTGCTTTTTTACTTGAATATAGTTGCAATAGGATAAGTTGAAGTTTTAACAATCTGAACCCCTAGCAATTCAGCAATTTTTAAGCTGTTGCAATCAATTTAGATAGATGATATAATTACGTAAGAAAGTAGGAAAGTACGAAAAGGAGTTGATTTTATGATAATCGATTTAAGAAAAAAATCACAAGTTACTATACCTAAAGAAATTGTCAATGAATTAAATCTTAACGAAGGTGATCATTTAGATATCTCGATAAAAGATGGTGTGATTATTATTGAACCAGTTGCTGTATATTCTAAATCTTATATTAAGAAATTAGAGAATACTGTAATGAGAATTAATGAAGAACAAGTTGACTATAATGTAGGACCATTTAAATCCGTAGAAGAAGCTATCAAATATCTAGAAAAATCTGAGGATGACTATCCTAATAAAGAAACTGAGAAAAAGTAATGCAATATGAATTGCTTTTTTCAAGTAGATTCAAAAAAGTCTTTTTCTAAGCTTGCAGATAAAGAGAAGAAAATATTCTATAAGAAACTAGAAATGTTTATAGATAACCACCAACACCCAAGTCTTCGGACAAAAAAGATAAAAGGTAGTAAAATATTGTTTGAGTCAAGTATAAATATGTCAATAAGAGTGATTTGGAGATATCAAAATGACAATCTAATAGTAATGTTAGACATAGGTCATCATGATATATTAAAAAGAATGTGAAAAACTAACTAATAAATAGAATACAATAATGGGGTAGAATATATGGAGTTAGTTCAAGTATCTAGAAAATACAAGAGAATAATCCAAGATTATAAGAATGAGTATTTAGATTTCCACGATAGAGTGAATGGTGGTTGTGGAATTCATCATTATGCAAATATTGATGATTGGTTCGATGAGGTAGATAAAATAGCATTAGGAAAGTCTACTAAAAGAATTCAGTCCTCCACTTATATTTGTATGGAAAGTGATAAAATGGTAGGGATGATTGACATTAGACATCATTTGCCAAAGGAATGGTTTACAGCAGGTCATATTGGCTATTCAATAAGACCAAGTGAAAGAAAAAAAGGTTACGCTACTCTTGCATTGAAAGAAGCAATTCAAATTTCTAAAAAACTAAAAATTCATCCTTTAATTATTACTTGTCTAAAATCCAATGTTGGAAGTCAAAAGGTAATACTAAAAAATGGTGGGATATTAATTAATGAAATTGTTGAAGAAAATGAAGAAAATTTGATTTATAGAATCATTTGATAAAAGTGGACGAGGGTATCGTTTAGGGCCTTCAACTCCACCATTTCAACTTGAATTGGCTTCCAAAAGTTGGAGATATGGTATAGAAAACCATACACTCTGATGAAAGGAAGCCTTTTTTATAATCATTTGACATCATACCGATACCGGTATAAAATATAACTGAGGTGATTATATGAAATATCTTACAACAAAAGAAGTCGCAAGCAAATGGAATGTAAATGATCGAAGAGTAAGAGCGCTATGTGAAGAAGGTAGGGTTGATGGTGCATTTAAAGTTGGTAAAACGTGGATGATTGCTGAAGATGCTACAAAACCTTATGATGCTAGAAAAACAATAAAAAAAGAATATAGGGGTTTAAATATCAATTTTTCCGAAATTGATACACTGAAGAAAAAGATAGATAAACATAGACCATTATCCGACAGTATTGTAAAATCACTTCGTGAAAAACTAATCGTTGAATGGACATATAACTCTAATGCAATAGAGGGTAATACGCTGACTTTGTCAGAAACTAAGGTTGTATTAGAGGGAATTACCATTGGAGGTAAAAGTGTTACTGAGCATTTAGAAACGATTAATCATAAAGAAGCTATTGAATACTTAGAAAACCTTATAAAGGAAAAAAAAGATTTAACAGAATGGACACTTAAAAATATTCATCAACTCATTCTAAAGGAAATTGATGATGATAACGCAGGAAAATATAGAAATGAAAATGTCACAATTAGTGGAGCAACACATATTCCTCCCAATCATATGATTATATCAGACTTAATGCAAAAATTATTTGCTGAATATGATAGGGAGTGGAATGATTATCATCCAGTCATAAAGGCTTGCTTATTACATGGTGAGTTTGTAAAAATTCACCCATTTGTTGACGGGAATGGTCGAACAGCTAGATTAATACTTAATTTTGAATTGATGAAACATGGTTATACACCTGTTGTTATAACAAAGGATAGAAGAGCTGAATATTATGAAGCATTGGACATAGCACATACGACATTAGATTACTCAAAATTCATTCAGTTAATATCTGATTTTTTAGTTGAGTCTGAATCATTATGGCTCCGAATCATAAATTAGGTTAGTGGACGCTGATAAGTTTCAAGGGACCTCAAATCCACCATATTGAATGCATAGGTTTGATACATTTGTATCAAGCTTTTTTTTTGTATAATATTAAGTTTATATCGTATGTTCAAGGAAACCTAAAACTCTTTGGACGATAATGATCAACAACGGTATGACAAATAGAGCCTCCTATGAGTAACTTTAAATATGTTGTGAAAAGAGTGTATAAGAAAAAAGAACCCCTCATCTATGGTTGAGGGGTTCTTCATACTTTTTAGAAAGAATATATCTTTTTTATGGTTCCAGTGTACTGAGTGGAAGGATATTATCTTGATAACGTTGCCACCACATATCACTTTTGTAGTTTTCAATCAGTCCATCAGGAACATAGATTGTTAGTGCATCCGTTGCAGCAATACTAATAGCAGGTGCGAGAATTACATTATCAGTATTGCGTATGATGATGGTATCTAAGGATTTTTCACGTTGGGCAAAGTTTCCAGGACCGATATATTCAACTGTACTAGCTAAATCTAGAGTCTGTAAGGATTCTAATAGTAAAAAGGCATTATCGTTTATGGTTGTTAGGCCTTCAGATAAAACGAGATGTTCGATGTGTTGCTGGTTCATAAAGGCTAGTTCACCAATACTGTTGATGGTGCTAGGGGTAGAATAACTTGTTGTTTCTTTGCCGGATGGAAAGACTAGTATTTTTGTTCCATCACTGGTATATAGCACTCCATCAATGGCCTTATATAAGGAATGTTCTCCTTCGATGTAGATGTCTTTCAAAGTCGTAAGATAAGCAAATGCCCCAGGATCAAATGTGAGGGTATTGTGCATGGTAAGAGATTTGACTTTGTCTCCAAAAAAGGCAAAACTATTGATGTGTTTGATGTGTGCTGGGACGGTAAAGTTCTCCGTCAATAAGCCACTTGGATAGTAGAGTAGGTTGTCGGTTTCTTTTTCATATAAGACACCATCACTAGAATAGATAGATGGATTGTTTTCAATATGTACGCGTTCAAGGTGTTGAACACCATGAAAGATTTCTGGGTCGAAGTAACTATATTTGTCCGGTAAAGTCACGATTCGCAAGTTATCACATCCCATAAATGGTGTGATTCCGAAGTGCTGCATGAGTGAAAGAGCGGAAGCATGGCTTGCTTTTATCTCGACATGGTAGGCATAAAAAACTTGCCCATCTGGAATGGTGACTGGGTCTGTTTGACTAGTAACCTTTGAAACTGGACATTCTGTATCAAATATCCATGGGTTTTCTTCTGTAGGTCTAGTGTCCATTTGCGTAGTTTGGCATACTGGATTGTTTTCAAGTAGCTCTTCAAACTCAACCTTACTCATCATTGTATCCACCGTTCCAAGATACTCTCCATAAAAATGCACCTCTTCTAAATTTGGCATATCTTTGAAGGCCATCATATTTATGCGGTAGACGGTCATTGGAATATGAATTTCTCTAGGAGTAGTTCCTTTAAAGGCCTCCATACCAATTGTACGAAGAATCGAACCATCAATCATGTGTGGTAAAATTAGTTTCTCTGCTGAACCTGTATAGTTTACGATAGCGACACTCCCCTGTTCCTCATCAAAGCGAAGGTCTAAGACCTCTTCAAAGGATTCAAAGATAGGTGTTAAGGTCATGTCACTTTCAACGGTATAGCTTTTCTTGTGAAGGTTTCCTAGCGTGTCTTCCCAACCTAAAAAGAATCCAGATTCATCTTCTAAAAAGGGCAAGTCAATTAAGTCATCTGCCTTAGCGTCCACACTGTCTATATCTGCTTGTTCAAAGGTAATTGTATAGGAAGTCTCCACTTCCGTGTCATTGCAAGCTGTTAGTGTCCCTATAAAAACGAATAATCCGATACATAGAAATAGTTGTTTCATAATCCTCTCCTTAAGTAGTTTTGTAGTGTATTATTTTATCCAAAACAGTGGAAAACTTATGCAATAGTTGCATCGATTGCATCCTTATTTCCCACTAGTTTCCAATAGATTTACATAAATAGTATACCATAAATAAGTGCGTAAGATTCATGAAAACCTATGATCTTTGGAGAATTTCATGGGTATAGGTTTATGGATAAAGAGGGTAAGAGTTTGACAAGATTTCACACGGATACCATCAAATTACATATCGTTAATTGAGATATTGTATGTCTAGATTTTTTCTCAATAAAGCATATCATTGTAGGGTATTTTTTGATACAATTTATATAGGTTGTTAAAATGACTAGAATTTTCTTTATAACTATACCATGTTAGGCTAAGCGTGGGTATTATCTATATGATTACACTAGAAGAATAAAACTATCAGTTGGAGGGAAACCATGCAAAATGAACACGAACATTACATAAAGCAATGTTACAACTTAGCTAGGGATGCCGGAAAAAAGGGTTTCGATACCTTTGGAGCAGTCTTGGTTCACAAAAATACAATTCTAGCTATGGCGGAAAATACCAGTGATTATGAACAGGGCATCTTTGGTCATGCGGAGTTTAACTTAGTTCATAAACTAGCAAATAAATATCCAGATCAGGTGTTTCGTGAGTCTATTTTTTATAGTTCATGTGCACCTTGCCCTAGATGTTTAATGGCCATAGGTTCTTTAGGGATTGAAAAAGTTGTCTATGGAGTTTCTTATAAAACCTTTGAAAAACTACTGCCTTTTTCACAAGAGGAGATAGACTATCAAGACATATTTATGAGTATGGGGATCAATTTAGAGATGATAGGACCTATAAAGGAAGAAGAAGGTATGCGTGTCTTTGAGTACTGGGGAGGAGAGTATCGTCCTTTAGAAGAACTTATCAAAGAGATGGATGAACGAAAGCAGAAAAATAAGTAAATAACATCTAGAAAATCGTAAGTGGTTTTCAGTATGCTTTTGTTCTATGGGGTTAAACAGTAGGGTTTTATTGAACAAAGAGATAAGTAGGAGGTAATTATGGATCTTGTTATATTAATAGGGGCACAAGCAGTAGGGAAAATGACCGTAGGAGAAGAACTGAAAAAAATCACAGATTTGAAACTATTCCATAATCATATGTCAATTGAGTTAGGCTTACAGTTAGGTCCTTGGGGTAGTCCTGTCTTCAACGATGTCAACCAAGGGGTAAGAGATTTGGTGATGGACACCTTTATCAAACATAAAGAAGGTTTGATATTTACTTATGTATGGGCCTTTGATTTGGAGTCTGATTGGGCATATATGGAACATATTCGTAAAAAGTTTCAAGGTTACAAGATTCATTATGTAGAGTTGGTCGCAGATATTCGTGAACGGGTGAAGCGCAATGAGTCCATAGAGAGATTGCAAGCAAAACCAAGCAAACGAAACATTGATTGGTCTCGTGAAGAGTTATTAAGTACAATGAAAAAGTACCGACTAATCTCGAAAGAAAATGAGATACCTTATGAACATTATATAAAAATTGATACCACAAACTTATCTGCGAAAGAAACAGCGAGAAGGATAAAAACAGCGTTTCATCTATAAAGTGAGAAGGTGTAAGAGTTGAAGAGAGAACAAAGGTTAGTAAGAGTACTAAGTAGGCTAGCTACTACCCTAAATAAGCATGGTGTCACATGGTCCCTTGGAGGGTCTTTGATGCTTTATTTGCGTGGACTTGATGTTTCTGTGGACGATATAGATATATTAGTAAGTACAAGGAACATAGAAAAACTAGAGAATGTTTTAACAGAATTTGGTTATCACAAAGAAGATGGATCAACTGACTATCCAACCAACCATTTTTATGAATGTATTATTGAAGGTGTTGATGTAGATATTATGGTGGGGTTTAAAGTCGCAAGAGAAGAGGGAAACTATATCTTTGATCAAGAAGCAAAAGTTGATGAGATAACGATCAATGGTGTAGCGATTTACCTGTCATCCTTAGAAGAATGGTTAAAGGCTTATGAAGCTATGAACCGGACTGAAAAGGTTGCCTTGATTAAGAAACATTTACTTAGTAATAAAGAACGAATAGATCCGTTTAGAAACCAAGAGTGGATTGTTGAAGGGATCAACAGGTTAGCGGATTTTTTAGCAAGAAGAGATATCAACGACCTATCTAAAGAAGAACTAAATAGCAAGTATGGAATTCATCAAGTAGATGTATTGATTTTACTTGGCAATAGCATTCCCTATATCGCAAACCTTGCGGGAAAGGCCTACTTAAATGGACTAGCAAAACACTTGATGATTGTAGGAGGACAGGGGCACTCTACAGAAATGTTGAAAGAGAACCTGCAAGATGTAGAAAATACTAACTCAGAAGCAGAAATGTTGAGAGACCATTTAGTGAATAGTTTGGATATTGATCAAACAAAAATTCTACTAGAAACAAAGTCTAAGAACTGTGGAGACAATGCCGTAAAAGCCTTAGAAGTCTTGGAACAAGAAGGCTTAGAAGTTCACTCTATTCTTCTATTGCAAGATCCGACCATGCAAAGAAGGAGTCATGCATCTTTTGAAAAAGAGTGGTCATGTTCTTCACCTTTGATCATTAGTTACGCTCCCTTTGTACCCTTGATTTCTTCATTTACACCACTGGTCTTTCAAGAGTCAAATGATGAAATAGAATACTGGGAAAAAGAACGGTTTGTAAGTTTGTTGTTGGGAGAAATTCCTAGATTGCGAGATGATAAAAACGGTTATGGACCCAAAGGAAAAGGCTATATAGAAAAGGTTGAACTACCTATTGCTGTTGAAAAAGTCTACAAAGATTTGTCCAAGGTACTCTACCAAAAAGCAAGATAGATGGTGTGTTAGCTTAAGGTGAATCTAAGGTATATGAGTGTATAATACCGCCTAGAGATGTTACAATATTTATGTAACAAAAATATTGAAAGGGTGTACTAGATGAGTAAAGTATTATACATTAAAGCCAATCCAAAAAAGGATGAGGATTCAAGAACTTTTCAAGTGTCAGATGCCTTTGTAAAGTCTTATAAAGACAAGCATCCAAATGATGAAGTAGTGACGCTTGACTTATATGAAGAGGGAATCGATTTTTTGCGTCAAGAAGACATTGATTCTATGTTTGGACCAAAAACTTCTGAAAGTAGGAATCATCCTATTTTGAAATATGCTTACCAGTTTGTTGAGGCAGATAAATATATTATTTCCGCACCATTTTGGAATTTAGGATTACCAGCCATACTGAAGGCTTATATTGATTATATATCCATTTCAGGGATAACCTTTAAGTATACAGAGAGTGGTCCAGTAGGAATGTGCACTGGGAAAAAGGCCTTGCACTTTGTTTCTAGAGGTGGACATTATTTAGAGGGTCCAGCGACTGGTTTTGAGATGGGGGACCGCTATTTGCGCGTATTATTCGGATTCTTGGGGATTGTTGATTTTGAAACAATTGCCATAGAAGGTGTCGATATGATTGGTGTGGATGTTGACCAAATTATCAATCGTGCAAAGAAACGATCTAATGCCATTTTAGAAGATTTTTAGGAGATATTGCGATATATTTTGTCAAGAATTTAAGGTATTCCAATGTTCATTGGAGTACCTTTTTTGCTTGTATGACCATTGATTACGAAATTAAGATTGTAATTGTTTGAAAATACAGTATAATTGAGATATATGCGATTGATAGAATATTGACCGAAAGGGTTGGTTCCTATGTCCAAAGAGAAGGAAGAACACTATTTAAAGAAAGAACTGAATCAGTTACTACAAGAAAATACTGATATCTTTGACTTTATAGAAGAGGCTTCATTAGATGGTCTTTGGTACTGGAACTTGGAACGTCCTGAAGATGAGTGGATGAGTCCTAATTTTTGGACGACTTTTGGGTATGATCCAAAGGAGAAGAGACATATAGCCAGTGAATGGCAAGATATGATTTTTCAAGAGGATTTGCAAGTTGCTCTAGAGAACTTTCGTTTGCATTGTGAAGACCCTAGTCATCCTTATGATCAGGTGGTGCGATACCGCCACAAAAACGGTAAGGTTGTCTGGATACGTTGTAGAGGGATGGCTTTGCGAGATGAGAAGGGAAAACCAATTCGCATGGTAGGGGCCCATAATGATATAAGCCAGTTTAAAGAAACTGAACTAGCACTAAGAGAAAGTGAAGAGAAGTTTCGGTTGTTGTTTGATGATGCGCCTTTTGGTTATCATTCCTTAGACCAAAATGGTTTTTTCGTTGAGGTCAATAAAAAATGGTTATCCATTTTAGGTTATGATAAAGGTGAGATATTGGGTAAGGCAATGCAGAAGATTCTCACCAAAGACTCACAAAAACAATGGAAGAAAGATTTTGAGCTTGTTAATCATAAAGATTACCTAATACATGAGTACAAGATGTTTGATGCCCTTGGGCATATTCGAACAGTATCAATGACGCTTAAAAAGATATACAATCGGAAAAAAAGTGAATATTATATCCACTGTACCCTTATGGACATCACCAAACTAAAAACCATCGAGTTAGAAGGGAAAAAAGCCGAAGAACAATATAAGTTGTTAAGTTCGAAAATGCAACTTGGATTGGCCTTGCATGAGATTATTTGTGATGAAGAGGGAAGACCTATAGATTTCCGTTTCTTAAGTGTCAATGATTCATGGGTCGATTTAATGGGAATTCAACGTGAAGATATTGTTGGAAAAACGGTCATGGAGGTTTTTCCTGATACAGAACCTTATTGGATTGAAGTATTTGGAAGAGTAGCTTTAACTGGAGAACCATATAAATATGAGAATTATTCCAAAGAGTTGAAGAGCTACATTAGTACATCCTTATATTCACCTGCTAAGAATCAGTTTGCGGCAGTTGTTGAAAATATTACAGAGCGAAAATTAATTGAACAAAAGAACAGGGCTTATCGAGATTTACTTGAGAAATTACCGAATCAAGTACCAGGTGTTTTGTATAAATATCAAATGTTTCCGGATGGACATTCTTGTTTTCCTTATGCATCTGAAGGTATTTGGGATATTTATGAGATTCATCCAAAAGATGTTACTAACGATGCTTCGGTTGTCTTTTCAAGAATTCATTCTGAAGATATTAATGGAGTTACGGAAAGTATTAAGAAATCCTTTGATAGCCTCGATATATGGGATGAGGAATATAGGGTAGTCCTACCTACGCTTGGGGAGCGATGGGTGCATGGAACATCCAAACCTGAAAAGCAAGAAGATGGTAGTGTCTTATGGTATGGATACATCATGGATATTACGGAGAAAAAAGCCAAAGAGAAAGAAGTAGAACATGCCAACTATCACGACTATTTAACGAAGCTCCCAAATCGCAGATACTTTCATGAGCAATTAAACTACCTAGATCAAAAGAAATATTATCCCTTAGCCATAGTCTTTATCGATATGAATGGGTTAAAACTTATCAACGATGCCTTTGGGTTTAATGTTGGGAATGATGCATTGATAACCTGTGCAAATACCTTGAATCGCTTAAAAGGATCTAAGGATTTTCTTGCCCGCATCGGAGGCGATGAGTTTGCTCTTGTTTTAACGAATACGAGCGATGAAGAAGTGAATAGTTTACGCCAACAAATCATTGATGCAATTCGTAAAGAAATGATCGCGGATATTCATTTGTCGGTTTCTGTTGGTTATGAGTTAAAAGAAAAAAGTGCACAGTTGATTCGTGAAGTACTAATGAGTGCAGAAAACAATATGTATAAGAATAAAGTGATTACCAAACATTCAACACATAATGATTCGATTCAAGCCATACTAAATACTCTGCAAAATAAGTATGAAGAAGAAAAGGTACACTCTAAACGTGTCAGTGATTATTGTCGAAAGATTGGAGTTAAATTAGGACTTAGAAACAATCAAATTGAGGAGTTAGCATTAGCAGGTATGGTCCACGATATAGGAAAAATATCTATACCCGATGCCATTTTAAAGAAACCTGGAAAACTAAGTAAAAAAGAATGGTCAGTGATTAAAAATCATACCATCAATGGTTATCAGATTTTACGAGCAGCAGACCGTTACTCAAACTTGGCTGAATATGCGATGAGCCACCATGAACGGATTGATGGAAACGGATATCCTAATGGGTTAAAAGGAACGGATATACCTCTATTTTCTAGGATTATTTGTGTCGCGGATGCATACGAGGCGATGACGTCAGATCGTGTCTACCGTAAGGCTTTATCGAAGGAAGAAGCAGTTCTGGAACTTCAAAAACATGCAGGGACACAGTTTGACGCTGAGATAGTGGATATCTTTATCGAAATAATAAATGCGAATAAAAACATCAAGGAAAGAAAAGAATTCTAAGTAGAATTCTTTTTTTCAAATTAAAATATTCATCGTTTATAAGTTTATCTTTTTTTGAAAATAGTGTAGAATTGAAGAGAATACTTAGGATTTATGTAGAAATAGAGGAGGAATATTTTGAAATTTATATCATGGAATATTGATTCATTAAATGCGGCATTAACAAGTGACTCAAACCGCGCAAAGATGTCAAGAAACGTCTTAAAAACAATTATAGAAGAAGATCCTGATGTGATCGCCTTACAAGAAACCAAACTTCCGGAAAAGGGGCCGACGAAAAAACACATAGAGATCCTTGAAGAACTTTTTGCAGGTTATAAGTATGTGTGGAGATCTTCAGAAAAACCAGCGAGAAAATCGTATGCAGGAACCATGTTTTTGTATAAAGAAGACTTCGATGTCAAGGCATATTACCCAAAAATAGGAGCACCAGACACGATGGATATTGAAGGGCGTATTATCACATTAGAGTTTGATCAGTTTTATCTATCTCAAGTTTATACACCCAATGCTGGTGATGGCTTAAAGAGATTAGAAGACAGGCAAGCTTGGGATAAGGCTTACGCGGATTATCTCTCGGAGTTGGACAAAGAAAAACCTGTGATCGCATGCGGTGACTACAATGTGGCCCACAAGGAAATAGATCTTGCAAACCCAGAAAGCAATCATCAATCAGCTGGATTTACGGATGAAGAGCGAGCTGGATTCACCAACTTGTTAGATAAAGGATTTACGGATACGTTTCGTCATTTATATGGAAACGTGGAAGACCATTACACATGGTGGGCACAAAGAGTGAAAACGAGTAAAATTAATAACTCAGGCTGGAGAATTGATTACTGGTTAGTGAGTGATCGTTTGAAAGGAAAGGTTAGAAAATCTGATATGATTGATTCAGGTGAGAGACAAGATCATACACCAATTCTTTTAGAAGTAGAATTGACATAATAAAACTTCAGGTTCATTTGAGCCTGAAGTTTTTATTTTGTTTGGAGTAGATCTAGAAAAAGTCTTACTATGTCTGGATCAAATTGTGTTCCACTATATGTTTTTAGTTCTTTGATTGCTTCTTCTTGTGAACGTGCTTTTTGATAGACACGGTCACTAGTAATTGCATCGTAGGCATCAATGACACTCACGATTCGTGCAATCAAAGGTATTTCTTCTTTTTGTAATTGGTTTGGATAGCCTTCTCCATTGTACCATTCGTGATGGCATAGTATTGGATATGCTATGCTTTCGATTTGAGGTATTTGTTTGGCCATACGATACCCGATAGAAGGATGTTGTTTCATCACTTCATATTCCTTTTTGGTTAGCGGACCAGGTTTTTTTAATATTGTATCGCTGATACCGATTTTTCCGATATCATGTAACATAGCTAACAAGATTAACTCGTTTTCTTGTTCGCTTGATAAGTCTAGTTTCTTGGCCATGTTTTTGCAGTAATCTTTCATTCGTTCAGCATGTTGTTCAGTTTCATCACTACGTTCATATAGGGTTGTTTTAAGCGATTGAATAACCGCGTTAGAAGAACTTTCTTCGTTTAAAAGTCGATCGGTGTGTAGATTTTTTTCTGCCCGGTTAACTAGTGTGAGAATTGGGTCAGTCACATCACAGTTTGACGCAGTTCCTATAGAGATGGAGACACTGAAGTCTACGATGTGGAGTTGGTCTACACTTGTCTTTAATGTTTGAAATTCCTGAGAAAGATGATCAGGTCTGCAGTTTGGGATGAAGACGATGAACTCATCCCCATCATACCTAGCGATGAGTGAATCATTTGGAAAGGTGTTTTTGATTAGTTTTGCAATCGCAATAATTAGTTTGTTCCCTGACTCGTAGGATTCTACTTCGTTGATGATGCGTAAACTGTTGATGTCGATGAGTACAATGCTTCCGAAAGTTTCTTCTTCGGATAGATTTTGTAAGTGTTCAAAGAAACTTTGTCTGTTCATTAAGCCGGTTAGAACATCTTTGTTTTCCATGTATGCTAGTTGGTTCTTGTACTGGTTTAGTTCACTCAAATCTTCAATAACAACTAGTCCTCCTGTGATTTTTCCAGAAGAAATTGTTGGTGAGTAGGTTTCCCTTACATACCTTGTTTCACCAGAAACCACTGAAGTATACTCTCCTTCATAATAACCTGTTATGCCTTTTAAACTATCACGAACTAAATTGGTGATTCGTTCGTCTTTGATGCGGTTAAGGATGCAAAAGTCTTTGAACACTTTTGGTTTAAGTTGAAACATGTTAGCGGCTGCATCGTTGGCAAAGAGGATGACAGATTTCTGATCATATTGAATCAGTCCAAAACTAGATTGGTTGAATAGTTGAATATAGCGACTATGTAGCTCTGCTGCATCCATACGTTTTTCATGATTGACAATAGAGTAACATAGGGCCATTGTTGCAAGAGTGTATATGGGAACTAAAAAATACGCAACGAATAAGATGGTATCTTTGTGTTCACTATAAGGAAGGGTAAACTGTGAAATCAACATGAAGAGATGAACAAAAAAACCGAATAGAAGAAATTCTATATATTGGGTCTTGAACACCTTACCATAAAGATACTTATGCCACAATACCCCAATACCAGCAGAAGTGACAATCGATAAGATACCTGCCAGTGTTCCAACCCCACCTTCATATAAGCGGTATAGGAGTGCGAAGATTGTCCCAATAACGGCACTAATGGGACCGAAAAATAGGCCGGTTACACTTAGTAAAACGGTTCTAGTGTCGTAGTGGATACCAATCGCTAATTCTCCGGAAAACATCATGAGAAGAACAACGAAAACTCCACTAGAAAAACCGACAACAATTTTCTGCATTGTTGAACTCTTTTTTACGGGAATGTTAAAGATGTTTAACAAGAATATTAAGGCAAATAGTAAGAGAATGTTGACGAGTAAATCGTACAAGATGTCCATAGAGGTCACTCCTTATTAATGCTTATCAATACCATGATTATATCATGGAAAGACTTTGTAAGTAAGATATATTTATTCTTTGACCAGGAGGAGTAGGGTTTTGATTTTATGAAAACTTTTACATTTTAAAAGTGCTTGCCTTTTTGTACGTTTGCGGTATAATTTTTTCAAACGATGAACATGAGTAGTATAGTTTGGTGTAAGATCCAAAGAGAACTTCTGGTTGGTGAAAAGAAGTGACTTACAAAACTAGAACGTGCATGGGAGTTTGGTTATCGAAGTCTTGAGGTAATCACGTTGCTCGCGTTAAGAGAAAGAGTGCATGAACTTCGGTTTGTGAACAAAGGTGGTACCGCGATTTGTTTAGTCGTCCTTTTTTTAAGGACGGCTTTTTTTATTGGAAATGGAGTGTATATATGAGTGAGTTTTTTGATTTAGCAAGAGTGATTGACTGGGTTCCTTTTATGGTGAAGGGTTTATGGGTAACTTTATTGATTGCTTTTTTAGCCTCGGTGTTAGGGTTGTTTTTGGGTGTAGCTTTAGTGGTCATGAGTAGACACACTATAACGAAACGGTTGGCGTCTATGTATATTGATATTTTTCGAGGAACACCAATATTACTTCAGTTGTCAATTGTGTATTTTGCGTTACCACAAGTACTAGGTGTTTTGCTATCTTTGTTTGGACTTGATGTATCTATTCACATTGGTGGTTTGTTTGCCGCTATCTTGACTTTTAGTTTAAATTCTGGAGCCTACATTAGTGAGATCATACGGTCTGGAATCAATAGTGTTGATGATGGTGAGTTGGAAGCAGCGAAAGCACTTGGTGTATCGAAGTTTTATGTCTATAAGGATATTATCTTGCCAAAAGCAATCCGGGTAAGTTTTCCATCCTTGATGAATGAACTCATTACCCTTGTTAAGGAGAGTTCAATTGTATCAGTGATTGGTATTCAGGATTTGATGAGAAGACAGCAAATAGTGTCTTCGCAAACCTTTATGTATTTTGAGCCTTTATTCGTGGTTGGGCTTGTTTATTATATTGTGATTAAGTTCTTATCAAAAGTAGGAAGAAAGTTAGAGGTGAAGTTGGCGCATGATTGAGTTAAAGAATATTTATAAGTCGTATGGTGATCTAAGTGTGTTAAGAGACGTAAGTCATACCTTTCATGAAGGTGAGACTGTGGTGATTATTGGTGCGAGCGGTTCTGGGAAAAGTACCTTCCTTCGTTGTATAAACCGCTTAGAGGAGGTGGATGAGGGACAGATAGTGATCATGGGGAAACATGTGAAAAACTATAAGCAAAGAGACTTAGCCTTGCAAGTGGGGATGGTGTTTCAAGGCTTTCATTTGTTTCATCATATGACCGTCTTAGAAAATGTCATGTATGCCTTGGTAAAAGTACGGAAACTTGGAAAAGAAGAATCGAGAAAGCGAGCGCTTCAAGGACTTAAAAGTGTTGGGCTGAGTGATAAGGCAGATGTGTATCCTAGTAAACTATCTGGTGGGCAAAAGCAGCGTGTGGCTATTGCTAGAGCGATGGCGATGGAACCTTCTATTATGCTTTTTGATGAGCCAACGAGTGCCCTTGATCCGGAGATGGTTCGAGAAGTGTTAAAGGAAATACGCAAATTATCCAAGACTGGGCTGACAAACATTATTGTGACGCATGAGATGGGATTTGCTAAAGAAGTAGCGGACAAAGTTGTCTTTATGGATGCGGGGAAGATTGTTGAGTATGGGACCCCAAAAGAGGTATTTGAACATCCTAAGGAAGTTCGCACAAAAGAGTTTTTACAACATATATTATAGGAGAAGAAAAGATGAAAAAGATAATTGGTCTTATGAGTTTGGTTTTGATGCTTGTGCTCAGTGCTTGTACAAGCAATAAAGAAACATTGGTGGTCTTAACCTCTAGTGGATATGCTCCATATGAGATGGTGGATACTAGTGGTAAGTTGACAGGATTTGATGTTGAGTTGATGGAAAAAATCGCAGAGGAAATGGGTCTTGAGATTGTTTGGAAAGATGTAGATTTTGATGGAATCGTAGCGAGTTTGCAGTCTGGTAAGGCAGCAATAGCAATTGCTGGTTTAACGCCAACCGATGAGCGTAGAGAACTCGTGGATTTTAGTGACTATTATTATCAGTTAACAAGTGAGGTCAAAAATGTGTTTTTGTTTGCTGAGGGGAATGAAGAAATTGTTGGCTTAGAAGATTTCGCTGGACTGGTTATAGGAGCGCAAATTGGAACTGTACAGGCAACCTATCTTGAAAGTATCAAAGAGGAGTATGGTTTTACGGTTGATTTGCGTGCAAGCAATACGATGATTGTTGAAGAAATCAAAGCGGGACGTATGGATGCTTTGATGGTGGAAGAAGAGATTGCGAACAGTATTATGGTGATGAGTACATCCTTGCGTAAGGTGGTCATTGAAAGTGACTTTGTTATGGATGATGGAAATGCCATTGCTTTTGCAAAAGGTTCAAAGTATTTAGAGGAAGTAAATGCAGCTTTAGCGGTTTTAAGAGAAAATGGTGAGTTGGACCGCTTGATTGCGAAGTGGTTCCAATAAAAAAAGACGCTAAGCGTCTTATAGGTAGTAATACATTAGGTATTCGGTGTCCGTTTCTTTTATTGTGACAAAGTTGGCTTTTTTGTAAGCTTTGTAGGCTATCATGTTGTCTTTTTCCACATGGAGTTGGATAAAGTGTTTCGGATAAGAGTAGTGAGAAACGGCGAAGTCTATGCAAGCATGAATGAAGGAAGAACTATGTCCCTTACCGGTATATTTTGGGTTGATTGCTAGACCAATTTCTAGGGTGTTGTTTTTAAAGTAGACTTCAAATAGACCAAAGAGTATTTGCCTCGTGTATACTGCATACCCATCACAATTGTCTGGACCCTTAGTGGTATTGGTTAGGGGATCATAGTTGGTGATGTATGGGTCCATATAAAGGGGTTCTATAGAACCAGAGTAGACCCATTGCTTGATGGTGTTTACTTGGTTTAAGGAAATTGGTTGAAACGTATACTTGTTCATAAGACCTCCTTTGTTAGTCTTATTGTAGCATGAATATTACCGTAAAAAAAGAAGGAGTATGTACTTGTGGTATAATAAGTGTAATGAGGATAATATCTAGGGTCTCTAACTTGAATTTGCTTGGAAACTTGGGTATAATTCTTGCGGAGTAGAAATCGATTTTTAGGAGGATACAATGAACAAACATAAAATAGAAAACGGAGTATATATGCTTTCGATGAGTGTTGAGGATATGCTTTTTGAGAGTTTATGGGAAGTACCACGTGGCGTGAGTATGAATTCTTATATTGTCAAAGGAAAAGAAACCGCAATCATCGACGGTGTCATTGGTTGGGATGGCGTACCTGAGACGCTTTACAAAGAGTTGGGAGAACTTGGTGTGGATGTAGATGATATTTCGTATTTGGTTGTCAACCATCTAGAGCCAGACCACAGTGGTTGGATCACCAACTTTAAAGAGATAAAGAGTGATTTTAAAGTCGTCACCACAGCCAAAGGAAAACCGATTCTGGAAGCTTTTTATGGCGATGATTTAGATATTATGGTGGTTGCTGAGGGAGATGAGTTGGATCTTGGTGATGGAAAGGTACTTAGTTTTCATCCCACACCAAACATCCATTGGCCAGAAACCATGTTGAGTTTTGAACAATCTACGAAGACCTTATTTTCTTGTGATATGTTTGGTGCATTTGGGGCACTAAATGAACGTTATTCTTACGATATGTTCCAAGAAGCAGAGCGCCATTTGTTTGAAGAAGAAGCTATTCGTTACTATTCAAATGTATTAACGACTTTTTCACCCATGGTCAAGCGTGCGATCGCTAAAACAAGAGAACTTAACCCTGCCTTGATTGCGCCAGGTCATGGACCTATCTATGGAAAAACCATTGGGGAAATCATCAAACATTATGAAGATTACACAAGTTATGCGAATGGGAAAGGGAAAAAAGAAGTTTCCATTGTTTATGGATCGATGTATGGGACAACGGAAAAGGTTGTGAACCAGATAAGAGAACTACTTGATCAAGCTGGGATTAAAGTGCATATTTTACAAATGCCATATACGAGTGAAAGTGAAATGGTTGCGAAAATATTCTCTTCTGCAGGTGTGATTGTGGCTTCGCCTACTTATGAGTATAAGATGTTTCCACCAGTCGCGCATGCGATCGATGAACTTGGACGTAAGAAAATCACCGGTAAGAAAGCCATGTTCTTTGGGTCTTATGGTTGGAATAGTGGAGCGGCCAAGGAGTTTCTTAACATCCTGGATAACTACCGCATGAAATGGGATGTGCTTGGAACGAGTGAGTTTGAAGGAACGGCCAAAGAAGATTCTTTAGAGGAAATACAAGCGAATGTCAAAGAATTAATCAAAGAAATAGAGGGTAATATTCTATAAAGATGGGTGTAGCCCATCTTTTTTTATGCTATACTATGGTTAGGAGGATACCATGAAAAATAAATATGAAGATTGGTCCAAAGAAGAATTAGTTGAACGAATAAAAGAGTTAGAAGAAAGTATAGAAAGCAATGCTAAACGGTTTCTTGTTGAGTTTCCATGGGCTGGAAACTTAGGGCAATGGAACTGGGATTATGATAAGAACAAGGTCAAGTTTAATGACAAAAAAGTTAAACAACTTGGCTATGACCCAAAGGGTGTTGGAGAGATTGGCTTTGAGTTTTTTACAGAAAAACTACATCCTGAAGACTATGACCGTGTGATGGACAACATGCGACAACATTTACAGGGAAAACGAGATGCATATGAGGTGGAGTATCGCATTCAGCATAAGGATGGGCATTACTTATGGTATTACGACCGAGGTACGGTCACAAAACGAGATGAACAAGGAAAACCTCTTTATATCCAAGGGATTGTTTTTGATATTACAGAATCAAAAACTATTGAAGACAAGTTGGTGGATATGGCGGAGAAAGATGAGTTAACTGGTCTTTATAATAGGAGAATGCTTTTTCAGACCTTAGGTAAGTTAAGCAAAGAACAAAAGCGTAATGGGCAAGAGTTTTCTTTGATTATGTTCGACATTGATCATTTTAAGAAGATCAATGATCAACATGGGCATCTGATTGGTGATAAGGTGCTTGAAGAACTAGCTTCTTTGGTTTTTAAGGATAAACGAGATAGTGACTCTGTCTATCGATATGGAGGAGAAGAGTTCTTCATTGTACTACCGAAGACGAAGAAGGAAAGTGCGATTAAGGTAGCCAAAAGACTGCATAAGAAAATTCAACGTTTAGAAGTTGATCAGATTGATCAGATAACGGTCAGCATGGGTGTGGTCGCTTATAAAGTAGGAGAAGAGATTGATGAGGTCATTCATCGTGCGGATGATTTCATGTATAAAGCCAAGAATAGTGGACGAAATAGGATTGAACATTAAGAGCCTTTGTGCTCTTTTTTTTCCGCTATTCTTGTGGTAAAATAAGGAAAAGAATAAAGAAAGTAGAGGTATTATGATGAAACAAAGGCTAGTAGCTACTATGCCACTGATCGCACTTTTTATGTTGCTTGTGAGTGGTTTTGTACTTGATAATTGGAAATTAGGAATTAGTTTTTTACTTTTGGTACCATTATCATGGATTTTACTGAGTGATCATCTGGCGAAGAGGGTCCATCAAATGATGCCACTTATTACGGTGATTTTATTTTTATGGCTGGCATTTGGTTTTGATTTGGCTCATCCAGGATGGGTTGTATTCTTCTTGATTCCTTTGTCGGACATGATTTATCGTGGACGTATTGATGCGAGAAAAATGGTGAGTGTAAGTATAACCTTTATCTATATTTTGATTGGGATATTGTACCCAAGACCGTTTTTTCCAGAGAGTTTACGTATTGTTGGCGATGATGGTTTTTGGCATCCAGGTTGGTTGATTTTCTTGTTAATCCCGATTATTAACAATTTGTTTTTCCCAAACAAAAGCAACATTATTTTTATGAACAAAAACCAATGGAAAGAGACGGTACGTACTTATATCTATGACAAAGATGAAGACCGTTATTAGTTGGTGTTTGTATGGATAAGTTGATTGAATATTTGCAGATAGAAAAAGAAAAGAGCGACCCCTTTGAAGGGAAAGATCCGTGGAAATTAGTAGAAGACATGTTGCCTTATATTGGTCATGAAGATCCACGTATTAGGGATGGTATTATCTATGAGTGTTTGGCCATGATTAGTGGTCGTTTAAGTAAGGAAGAACGAGTGAAACTAAGTAGCCTCTATTTGAGTGCGGAATATCTGTTTTACGATGTAGAAAACAAAGAAAAAACAAGTGTATTAACACGCTCCTTTACCTTACTACAGCTTGTTGTTTTGCTTTATTATCATAATCAAGAAGCCTTGCTTGATGAAGAATTTGTGGCAAACATTGCTTGTGCATTGGTAGACTATTTGGACAAAGAACAAATACTAGAAGGTTATGATCCTGTGCTTGGATGGAAACACACATTAGCCCATAGTGCGGATGTCTTAGGACAGTTACTCTTGAGTAAAGAAATAAGGGATGTTGACAAAGAGAACTTGCTTGATCAGTTTTTGCTTAAGGTGCAAGTTGGTGAGTATAGTTATGGGCATAATGAGGATGAGCGGATTGTGGATGCCTTAGAAAGAGGATTCAAAAGTGGCGCTTTATCTAGTGAGGATCTAATTGCCTTTGCCTTTAAGGCGACTGTTTATGAGGGAGATAAGAGTAATGTCTACTTTATGGTAAGAAAAAACAATGTAAAACATTTGTTAAGGTCAATGTATTTCCGTTTTAAAGAGGATGATCTTGCCTTAAAAGATGCGATTGAAGAAGCCTTAAAACGAAATAGGGAAAAGAAAAAAAGTTAGAATGTGTGTTCTAACTTTTTTGTTTGGCTAATCTTTTTAAGTCTTGGTGCGCTAAACGGAAGGTTGTCCAATCTTCTAGAGGCTTAGCTCCTAAAGATTGGTAAAAAGCAATGGATGGTTTGTTCCAGTTTAGGCAAACCCATTCTAGGCGATCTGCCTTGTTCAAAACGGCCATATTTGCTAGGTGGCTTAGGAGAAGTTTTCCGTAGCCATTGCCACGCTTATCTTCATCAATATAGAGGTCTTCTAAGTAGTAGTTCGCTTTTCCTAAAAAGGTAGAATAGGTCTTGAAATATAAGGCAAAGCCTACCGGAATTTGGTTTTCTTCTATGAGTAGTACTTGGGCATCTTTTTGGAGAAAGATTGACTTTTTGATATCTTCTAACGTCGCTTGCACTTGGTCTTCCATTTGTTCGTAGATGGCTAATTTCTTGATAAAACTAAAGACAGTGTTTGCGTCTTTCATTTCTGCAGGTCTAACTAAAATATTTGCTTCTTTTTTCATCGTCTCACTCTTTCTTGTTGTTTTGCTTATTATATCATGAATTTTTTGTAACTTACCCTTCAAAATTTGTAAGTTGGCTTATTTGTAAGAAATGGGGGTAAAAAAATATGTTATTTAGAAAAATATTGTGCTAAAATAGAATGTTACATAGGTGAAAAGACTAGCGAGTCTTCTTGGAGGTGATTGCTTATGTTATGGTATATTATTAAACGAATTACTTGGTTATTTCTTGTCTTATTCTTGATTGTCACTTTGTTATATATCACGACCAAAACCTTGATGGTTATGCAGTATTTTCCTAAAATGAAGGTCTGGGATATTGTGAAGCAAATGATTCCCCCTTATAAAGAATACATAAAGGGAATCATCCAATCATGGGACTTTGGAAAAACACAACGTGGTATTGATGCTTGGGATACGCTGATGTTTAAAGCAAAAATTACCTTAAAGTTGAATTTGATTTCTTTTTTTGTGTATGTACCTGTAGGAGTGTTCTTAGGTATTGTATCGGCGGTACGTAAGAATAAGTTTATTGATCATTTTATCTCTATTTTTACGTTGGTATTTTCTTCTATACCAAGTTTTGTTTTGGCCTTTGCGATGATTTTGTTTTTTGGTTACGAGCTTGGGTGGTTACCACCACTTTACCCGGTGATTGCCTATTCATTTCGTGACCGTTTGTTAGGGTTTGTGATTCCGGTCTTTGCCTTGTCGATTGGACCGATTGCGACGTTTACTAGGTTGGTTAAAGGGGAGTTGCTAGAAACCTTTGGACAAGATTATTTGTTGCTTGCTAGGACAAAAGGTTTGAACCAACGTCAAGTGATTTTTCGGCATGCACTCAGAAATAGTGCAGTTGCGGTGATGCCAGAGTTGTCGACCGTTTTTATCGCGGTTTTGACGGGTTCTTTTTTCATTGAAATTATTTACAATGTACAGGGGGTAGCAAACCTGTTTTTAGAGTCGCTATTTAAGCCTGTCTTAGATTTTAATCAGGTGTTTATTGATACCAACACAGTTGTTGCGATAGGGTTTTTCTATAGTGCGATGGCACTTGTGATATCCTTGGTTTCGGATTTATTATATGCGGTCATTGACCCTAGAATGAAGATAGGACGTAAAAGAGTGACAAATGATTAGGTCACTCTTTTTTCTTTGTGGTATAATAAACTTGCATGGTAAGGAGGAACATAGATGGTTGATTATTATCATAAAATAAAGAATTACACACCAAAAAATGAGCAAGAAGAAGTGGATAAATTGGCCATGCTTGCTTTTATTGAACACAATGAAGATGTCTTAGATAGAGAAAACTTGGTGGCTCATTTGACGAGTTCTGCCATTGTCGTGAATGAAGAAATGGACAAGGTTTTGTTTGCCCATCACAATATTTACAATGCTTGGGGTTGGGTTGGAGGCCATAATGATGGGGATGGTAATCTTTTAGAAGTCGCCATCAAAGAAGCCAAAGAGGAAACTGGACTCGAACATATTGTGGTGGTGGATGAAGATATTTTTATGTTAGATGTGATTCATGTGACCAATCATATCAAACATGGGAAATATGTGGGGGATCACTTGCATTTGAATGTGACCTTTTTGTTACAAGCAGATGAAGAAGAATCCGTCATGCATAAACCAGATGAGAATTCTGGTGTGCGATGGTTTGCGATTGATACTTGTTTGGACCATGTCCAAGAAGAACGTATGATGGCCATTTATCAAAAAGCCTTTGATGCGATCAAAAAACGAAGCGTAAGGAAGTGATCCTATGTGTGGTCGTTTTACAGTGAGTCTAACAAAAAGGGAAGTAGAAGACCTGCTCTTAGTAGATTTTCAACATCAATTTGATTTGACGTACTCTTTACCTAGGTATAATATTGCTCCTAGGCAAAAGGTACTAGGTTTGCTTATGCAAGAAGAGAAAGTTAGACCATTTACCTTTACCTGGGGGTTTATCTCAAGTTTTTCTAGGAAAGATGGAAAGAAGTTGGAGTTGATCAACTCTCGGATTGAGTCTTTAGAAGATACTTGGTTTTTAAAAGAGGCTTATAAACTTAGAAGGTGTTTGATTTTGACCGATGGGTTTTATGAGTGGGAAGAAACCGACCAAGGAAAAGTCCCTTACCGTATAGTTGAACGGGAGAATCAACTAGTTTATTTTGCTGGTTTGTATTCTGTATACTCTTTAGAGAAAGAGGGATCATATACCTGCAGTATTTTGACAAAAGAAGCAGTTGGTAAGGTGAAAAGGATTCATAAGAGGATGCCTGTAATGTTGAAGGCGGAGGCGGCCAAAAAGTATTTGAAAGATGGAGTACTAAAGGAAGAGGATTTCTTAGGGGAAGGTGACCTCATTATGTATCCAGTTTCTAAGAGGGTAAACCGTGTGAATGAAGACGATGTTGACCTGATTAAGAAAGAGGAACCTTTGCGTTTGGATTTGTCATAAATAGCTACTGCTTTAGCGGTAGTTTTTTCTTAGTTTTTGACCAACTGAGGGAAATATATGATATAATATGTCTTGAAATGTTTGGAGGGTGTAGATGAAAAAAATAAAACTAATTAGTGATAGTACCTGTGATTTATCGGATGAGTTGATCGCACAACACGATATTGAGATTGTTCCGCTTTATGTCTCTTTTGATGAGGAAGCATACAAAGATGGGATAGACTTAAGCACTGAGAAAATGTATGCATTGATTAAAGAAAAGAATACCTTACCTAAAACAGCTGCGGTTGCGCCTGGTGAGTTTGAAATGATCTTTAAAAAGTATTTGGATTTAGGCTATGATGTTGTCTATATGGGGATTGGTTCCAAATTTTCTGGGACCTTTCAAAGTGCCCATCTAGCCAAAAGTATGTTGGATACTGAGGATGTCTATTTGATTGATTCAGCCAATCTTTCTAGTGGGACTGGTTTGTTGTTGTTAAAGGCGGCCAAGTTCCGTGATGCAGGCTTTAGTGCCTTAGAAATCAAAGAAAAAGTAGAGGCTTTAGTGCCTAGGGTCCGTAGTCAATTTGTGATTGATACCTTGGACTATTTATACAAGGGTGGACGACTGAATGCCTTAAGTGCCTTGATGGGGAAAATGCTTAGGGTCCATCCTTTGATCATGGTGCGTGATGGGCAGATGCATGTTGGAAAGAAAGCCATGGGTCCTATGCGTAAGGGACTACATGTCTTGCTTGATCAGTACAAAAAGGACCAAGAAAACATGGATGAAGACTTTTTAATGATTACGCATTCTATGGCGGATAATCACTACCAATATGTGCGAAGTAAGTTGGAAGAAAGTTCCGCTGTAAAGACTATGTATGAGACCCATGCTGGATGTGTGATTTCGACACATTGTGGCGCTGGGACTATTGGTATATTGTATATCGTTAAGGAGTGATTGCATGCATCCTAGGAGAAGAAGAAGCAACTTTACAAGTAGAATTTTATTTTTCATCATCTTAATTACGGTGATGCGAAATATGTTTCTTGGGGATACTTGGGGTGGCTTTAATAACATGTTGCCATTTGTGATGGTCTTTGTCTTTTTTACTTTTGTTTCCTTGGCTTCAACTAAAACAAGGCAAACAAGACGAAGTGATAAAAAAGCAAAAGATAGTGAAGATCTTAAGGCATTTTATGAGAAGAAAGAAGAACGAAAGAGTGAGTATGACTTTGACGATGAGTTTGCGATAGACCCGCGAGACTACGAGTAGTTGTACGTACTTTTTTTCGCAACTGAAGACATAAAACTCCTGATGTTTTTTGATAAACTATTCTTGGAGGTGGCGGATGGAACAAAAACTTTTGGTGCAAGAAGCCATTGATTGGATTGATGGACACTTAGAGGATGAAGTAACACTTGAGAAGATTTCTAGACACATTGGGTATAGCAAGTACCATGTGAGTCATTTGTTTCGATCTTATACGGGGTCTACCCTAAGGTGATATTTGACTCTTAGGAGACTGTCGAGGGCGGCGAAAATCTTGCGAGATCGTGAGGCACGCATCATTGATGTTGCTTTGTTATATGGCTTTTCTTCTCAAGAAGCATTTACGAAAAGCTTTAAACAGTATTTTGGTGTAACACCTGGAGTCTACCAAAAAAGTGTAAAGGCGGTTCCTCTTGTATTTAAAAAGGACATTATGTATCCAGAGCACCTCAAAAAGAAAGGAGAGGTATTCTTGGTAAAAGATGAAGAAATTCGTATTCGTTTTGAGAAAATTCCAACGCATAAGTTGGTCTATTTGGAAAGAAAAGGTGTCGACAATTACATGGATTTTTGGGAACTTGTCGATCAAGAAGAAGGGATGGACTGTGATTACTTGCATGGTATGCTTGCTTCAATGCCCGGCTTATATGAAGAAGGATTTGGAGCCTTCTTAGATGATGGGTATTTGTTTGGGAAAGATGTTCCACTTGATTATGAGGTAGATAAGAATCTTGGATTCAAAGAAAAGATCATTGAAGAAACAGGGTATTTGATCTTTGAGCATCCTGGTTTTCAGGAGGCAGAATTTGGAGAAGCATTAAGGCAAGTTAGAAGAGTAGCCCTTGATAAGTATGACTTTTCTATGCATGGGTATAAGATTGATCAATCTTTTGTGAAGGCCTATGAACATTCTGGTATGGACATTTGTTTTTATTTCATACGTGTTCCCTTAAAGGACAAGTGATCTTGTCCTTTTTTCTTTTTTTATAGTTCACTATTTGAGATTTGTGTATTTGTGGTATAATAAATGTAAGAGTTTTCAATTATGGTTTGATGAGGAGGTCTATTTATGGTCGAAGGAATGATTCTTGTTATTGTGCTTGGGGTCTTTATGGTTGAGGCGTTTTTGCTTTTTCTCAACTATAAACAAAAAGACCTTGACCTTCCAGAAAATGTACGTGATATATACGATGAAGAACGCTATCAAAAATGGCGCAATTATAGTGCAGAAAATACGCGGTTATTGTTTGCGAAACGCACGGTAAATCTTGTGCTGATTTTGGTGTTTTTGTTTGCTGGAATCTTTTCATGGTTAGAAGGAGTAGCTGGAAACATGACAGAGTCTCTTTTGTTAAAAACCTTAATCTTTTTGGGGCTTTATGAGACCTTGCATATTCTTGTTGGGTTGCCGTTTTCTTACTACCAAACCTTCAGCATTGAAGAACGCTATGGTTTTAATAAGACAAGTAAAAGGACCTTTGTCTTTGATAAGTTAAAATCCTTTTTGTTGATGCTTGTATTTGGTGGAGGGCTAGTGACTTTACTATTTAATGTATACGGTGTATTCGAGGAAAACTTAGCTTTCTTTGTCTTAATTGCATGGGCAAGTATCATGCTTATTATGATTGTTTTTAGTTATTTGTATACTTCTGTGTTTATCAAAATATTTAATAAGATTGAACCCTTAGAAGAAGGAGAAACAAGGGAGAAAATAGAAGCATTAGCGGATGAAATAGGGTTTCAAGTTAAGGCGATTTCTAAGATGGATGCGTCGAAACGTTCGACCAAACTGAATGCTTTCTTTTCTGGTTATGGCAAGCAAAAAGAGATTGTCTTATTCGATACCTTGCTAGAAAAGATGTCGGATGAAGAGATTTTAAGTGTACTCGCACATGAGTTTGCCCATGGGAAACATAAAGATGTGCTTAGGATGTTTGCTGAGCAAGCAGTGCAGATAGGTCTTTATATGGGCTTATTCGCGGTTGTTTTAACGTCTGGTGCACTTTATGATGCTTTTGGTATAAGTGATGGCTTCTTTGGCTTTGGGTTGATCATGTTTGCCTTGCTCATTCGACCACTTGATTTCTTATTTGGTTTGTTGACGAGTTACTTATCTAGAAAGGCGGAATATAAAGCGGATTATTATAGTGTGCAATTACTCGGCAAGGAGTCGATGATTTCGGCCTTGAAATTGCTGGCGCGTGAGAGTTTAAGTGATTTACATCCTCATCCACTCTATGTGGGCGTGTATTATTCTCATCCACCAATGTCGTTACGTATTGGTGCCATTGAATCTTTGTAACCTTGGTTCGTAGTTATAGCTTGCCTATAATGCATAATAAATAAAAAGATACTTAATTGGAGGGATGCATCAATGAAACAGTATGATATTAAACACATCAGAACTATCGCAGTAATGGGACATCTTGGGTCGGGCAAAACCTCGTTAATGGAATCTATTTTACATGTTACGGGGGCAAAAGAGAAAAAGGGAAGTGTTGAAGAAAAAACAACGACTTCCGATTATTTACAAGAAGAAAAAGATCATCAAGCATCACTTTCTACGAGTCTTATTCCAGTGGAATATCATGATTACAAGTTTAATTTTTTGGATACACCTGGTAACCGTGAACTTTTGAGTGATGTGAATCAAGTCCTTAGTGTTGTTAAGGGTGCGATTCTTGTGGTCGATGGAACTAAAGGAATTGACATTGGGACAGAAGAAGTATTGCTCGATTTAAATGAGCGTAACATTCCAACCATCATTTTTATCAATAAGATGGATAAAGACAACATTAAGTTTGAAGAATTGATTGAGAAGATTCGTGATATGATTGGTTACCAAGCAACACCATTCTTATGGCCAATTGGATTAGGTGATGACTTCAATGGTTACTATGATTTGGTGGATATGACCAAACGTACCTTGGAAAATGGAAAAGTCATTGATAGCCCGATGAATGAAAGTGAACAAGAAGAAGTTGCTGATTTAAGGGAAGCAATTGTTGAGAGTGTTGCGGAGACTAGTGAAGAGTTATTAGAAAAGCATTTTGCTGGTGAGAAGTTAAGTGATGAAGAAATTCGTTTAGGATTACGTCAAGGTGTCTTGGTGGGAGACTTAAAACCAATTTTAATTGGTTCAGCGGAAAAGAACATTGGGCCACGCGATATGCTTGAAATGATTGAAAAATTCATGCCCGCACCAGATGATTTGAAACCAATTGAAGGTGTCAATCCGAAAACAGAAGAAACTGTGGTAAGAAAGACAACCAATGAAGAACCATTTTCAGCTTATGTCTTTAAAACAATGGTGGATCCATTTATTGGAACCATGAGTTATATTAAAGTCTTTTCTGGAGAAGTAAAACCGGGACAAGAAGTGCTCTTATCCAATAGTGGAGATACAGTGAAAATCAATCAAATCTCTTTGTTCCGAGGAAAAGAACAACTGGATATCGAAAAGATGCATGCAGGAGATATTGGTGTTTTGATTAAGTTAGATGATCTATATACTGGTGCGACCATTTGTGATCCGAAACATCCGATTATCTTTAAAGGACCTGGCTTCCCAAGTCCAACTATGTATGTAGCAATCCATCCAAAGAATAAACAAGATGAAGATAAGATTTCTTCAAGTTTGCACCGACTGGCAATTGAAGATCCAAGTTTTGACATCAAACGAAATAAGGAAACCAATCAATTGTTGCTTGGTGGACAAGGGATGTCACATATTACCTATGTCCTAGAGAAACTAAAGAACATGTTTAAAGTTGAAGTTGATATTGCGGATCAAAAAATTGTCTACCGTGAAACCATTAAGCGTAAAGCAGAGGCAGAAGGTCGTCACAAAAAGCAATCAGGAGGTTCAGGACAATTTGGAGTCGTAAAAATGATCTTTGAACCGATGAATCCAAATGAACATGATTTTGCTTTTGAAGAGCAAATTCATGGTGGTAGTGTTCCGAAAAACTACTTCCCAGCAGTTGAAAAAGGGTTGGTGGAGACCTTCCAAGAAGGTCCACTTGCTGGTTATCCGGTGATTGGGATTAAGGCAACTTTGATTGATGGAGCTTACCATGATGTAGATTCCAATGAGATTTCCTTTAAAATCGCTGCTTCTTTGGCCTTTAAAAATGCCTTAGAACAAGCAAAACCGACACTACTAGAACCAATTATGAAGTTAGAAATTACCATTAAAGATGACTATGTTGGAGATGTTATGGGTGACATCAACAAGCGTCGTGGACGTGTACTTGGTATTGAACCACTTGGTGCAGGCAAACAACGCATTGATGCGGAGGTACCAGAAGTAGAAATCGTTCGTTATACAACAGACTTGAAAGCAATGACGCAAGGAACTGGACAGTTTACCCGTGAGTTTATTCGCTATGAAGAAGTTCCAGAGCGTTTACAACAAGACATCATCGCAGAAGCAAACAAAGAGGAGTAAAGGGCAGAGTTTTTGCCCTTTTTTTCTTTGGCTTTTTCCCTCTTTGCCTTATAATAAAAGTAAGAGGTGGTTCTATGAATCAAAAACGATTATTGCACGGCTCATTATGGGGTCTTATTTTAGGTGTTGTTTGTGTGTTAGGAGCAATGTTGCGTGCAGGGGAAGTCTTATCCTTTGAGTATCTGTTTGCTTTTTGGTACAACCGTTTGTTGATGGGGATAGTGATTGGGCTTTTTCCTGTATGGACCTTTCGAGAATCATTAATCCGCGGGGCAGTCATTGGTTTACTTGTTTCTTTTGCCTTTTTTAGCGCAACATCTTATCAAGATTGGATTGGCTTTTTGTTCGGTGCGATTTATGGAATGATTGTTGAATATAGTTTGTATAAAGCGAAATAATATAAAGGGGAGACGTATTATGCGAAAGTTTGGTCTATTATTTGTCTTATTGCTTGTCTTTTTAAGTGCATGTGGTGACGAGAATCAAACGGATGTTCCTTCCAACAATGAATTTTTTACGGTGACTTTTTATGATGCATCTATGCAAGTCATAAAAGAGGAGACTGTTCAGATGGGTGAAGATGTATTAACCCCTGCAAATCCTAGTAAGGAAGGATTTACCTTTTCTCATTGGTCTGTTCAAACAGATAATGTACTAAGTGATTTAGATGTTTATCCAATATTTATTCCCAACTTGTACCATATCACTTATATAAGTATGGGAGAGGAAATACATCAAGAGACTGGTTTGCTTTTTGAAGAAGATTTGGGGGATTTGTACTTGCCAACTTTAGAAGGACATAGCTTTGCTGGATGGTATCTTGATGAGGAACTAAGTCAGGAGTTTAGGGAAAGTACGATGCCAGCGGATAATCTAACACTGTATGCCAAATGGGTAAGTGCAGAGTCACTGGCTGGACAAGTCTTACCATACTACATGGCACGATATGGAAATACCAATGGTAACTTGCAAAACAAGGGACTCGTTGTATATGATGTGTTAAAGAGTGAGCATCTCTATGCGATTGGTCATCAAGTATTTAGCTTCCACCAAGAAACAAAGGAAACAAATCTGTTGTTTTCTTTAGAAGAACAAGCATCCATTCAATACATGAATGTTTATATGGATAATGTTTATTTTATCAATGCTTACAATGGTCATCTCATGCGATATGACCGGGAAACAGACACGGTGGACTTGATTAGTGATAAGGATTACCAGTTTTTAATGCGTGATCAATCCTACTTGTATGCCATGTCGTATGAAACGTATTATGGGGAAGATCTCTATATACTTAGGTATTATTCTCTAAGTAGTGAGCAGTTTAATTCTAGTCCGATTCATACCGTTGAGCATGTCAATGTGTGGGCAGGACGAATCTATTACACTGATATTGATGGTGAACTTGTCCAACTAAGGTCTTCCAATTTTATGGGACGTGTATCGCTTGTTGATCTAGCAGACTTTGGTGTAACAGAGATCCGTGAGCTCTTACTCATTGATGTCGCAGTGGACTATAGTGTAACAATTGCCATGCTTGGTGTGCAAAATGGACTTGAAGGATTTTATATATATAAAGAAGATAGTCTTATCCAAGTTGTTCAATCCAATAACCTCCACAACTTAAATTATAATGGAGAAGCGTATTACTACATGGACAACGCATCGTTAATGAGGATGGATGTTGAGACAGACACTCTATCTGAACTTGTTGAGTTGGATAGGACTATTGATCTTTTGTATGTGGTGAATAACTGGGTATATTTGGGAGAAGAATCGAGCGGCTTTCTAATGCGGGTTCATCCTGATACACTAGTAATAGAAGTACTGAGCGATTAAAAAAAAGAACGTTTCTCGAAAAGGGAAACGTTCTTTTTAGTTATTCTTTCTTTAGTTCCTCAGCCTGATCTTCTTCAAGCTCCTCCTCAAAGTCATCGATGTTTTCTTCAACAAGTTCTTCCTCGACCTCTTCAGGGAAAGGCACAGCAGGGTTGTATGCCTTATACTCTTCCACCATTCTTTTAATGAAACGGAAGAAGTATGGTCGGAATACATAGACTGCATACAAGATGTATGCTGGGATGAATAGGATGTTTACTGGTAAAAAGGCAATGAGTACAGTCCAAGTCCATTTTGCAAGTTTGCGTTTTCGACAGTAATTCCAAACAAACAAGTAAATCAAGAAATACCATAAAACAAGGCCAGCTAGCCCAATTAAAACATAAAGCCATTTTGTCGCATCAATTTGGATAATGCGAATAACAAAAGCAGGAGTGGTCGGCAAATTGGTGTTAAATGTTGGGTTCCATGTTCCTGCGGCCGCTTTGATTGCTTTGCGGAAATTGTTCATTCGAATTAACCAATACGCAAGTTGTTGGAAAAGCATTATGGCAAAAATTAAAAATGCGGCTGTTTCATAAGGACGTTTAACAGCTTTTAACTCTTGAGACTCTTTTTTTAGTTCTTCACTGAATCCCATTAAATCACCTCTCTTTACCTATAATATAGCACGTTAGAGTGGTCTAGTAAATAAGTTTTTTATCATAAAGGTAGACTTTATGGCTTAGAATGGTTAAAATAGATAAGTGAGGGATGGTAAAAAGCAAACATGATTGCACACCATCGCTCATTTTTTATATTTACACCGGTTTCAAGTTTGTTTGTAATCAAACGGTTAAGTGGTCAAATTTTGTCAAGAAGAAGTTTGCTAATTTGTAAATTTTTTTAATTATTAGAAAATTCGTTTAATCGCTATAATATCACGAAAAAACACTTGAAAAATAAAAAAATAAGTGATATGATTTACTACAAGAAGCCAAGACGCTTCCAAGATTGAATTTCTTAGGGATTAGTAAAAACAGAGTTCGTTTTTTCGAGTGACTAACAAGATCGTACTAGATGGCTGAGAAGCAATTCTGTTATTTTTCTTAGTAAAGCGCTAGGAAAAGTCTTTAAGCAAAATTTAAAAACTATGTACACTATGCAATAAATTCTTGAATATTGCATATACTTCGTGTATAATAGGAGTAACATTGGTGGCATTGAAATAACGTTCGTAAAGGAGGGAGAGTCATTTGCCTTAGCGTTAGTTATGTAGACCTTTGGTGTAAATAGTTACCGAAACAAAAACAAATGGTTTTTTTCGTTTGTTTATTGTTTGAATTTAGCAATACCACTTATGTCAATAAGTGAAAAAAAATATATTTATAGAAAAGGGAGGTACAAGGGTGCGTACTAAAGCACCTGAGAAATTATGATTAAAACAAAAAAATTAGTATTATTTTTCGTTTTAGCTCTGTTTGTGTTCTCACTCTCAGCTTGTGTCGGGGAAACCGGACCTGCTGGTGAACAAGGACCACAAGGACCTGCTGGAGAACCTGGACCAGCCGGAGAAGACGGAGAACAAGGACCACAAGGACCTGTTGGACCTGAAGGACCTCAAGGACCTGAAGGACCTCAAGGTGAACAAGGTGAACAAGGTGAGCAAGGACCTGTTGGACCTGAAGGACCTCAAGGAGAACAAGGGTACAGTGCATATGACATTTACCTAATGAACTATCCTGGGTACGAAGGTACAGAAGCAGAATGGATCGAAGCTCTATCAAAAGATGAGTTAGTTTTAACATTAACTGTTGAATACACTAACGGAATCACTGATGAGTGGCCAATCTTCTTAAACGGACAAGCATTGCCGGATTCATCTGTGGGTGGATACGAAGTAAACTGGTACTTAGATGCTGGATTTACTAACTTAGCTGATGGAACTTATATCACAGAAGATATGACTGTTTATGTAAACGTTGCTTCTGATGATCTTCCAGAACCTACATTGAATGACGTGTATACTGTTACAGCTTTAAATGATGCTACCGAGAATGTTTGGAAAGTTGTTAGTGGAGAAACTATTTTCACATTAGCTGAAAATGTATTCCTATACAACGCAAACGGTGTATTAAATTCATTTGGTGCTGAAAACGTATTTAACGCTTTAGAAGAAGATGACGTTTTAGCTGAAATCACTGTAGTAGATGGTGCGGTTGTAGAATTGCGATTCGCAAGTTCTAGCGTTGTTGTTGAATCAAATGATGATGACATAACTGTTAATTTCAATACAACTACATCTGCAATTGATCTTGAGTTTGACTATGGTGTTACAGTTCTTGATTTAATTGAAGCTCTTGCTTCAAATGATGGAAGAGAACAAGTTTATACTGTATTAGATGCTAAAGGTGATGCTGTTACAGCTGGAACTACAATTATCCTTGATGGATTTGAATTGCATGTATTAGCTGAAAATGAAGTGACTGAAGCAACTTATCCAATTGATGTTACTGGTGATTATGCAAATGTAGATGTTGTAGCTGTAGAAGATGTTGAAGACTTACTATGGTTAGATAGCAATGGTACTGATGAATTATATGTTCGTCCTGGTGCATTAGGAAGTGTATTAGCTTCTGCAATTGTTCCTGAAGATGAAGATTACCCTGCTACAATCGAATTATTCAACTCTGAAATGGTTGAAAAATCAAACGATACATTAGCAAGCGGAGATAAAGTATTAGTAACTTCATTTGATGGTGAAGAAACTGCTTTATGGGTAGTAATTATCACTCCAAGTTCTGATACTAATATCGACTTCGATGGTGAAGAAGTAACTGGTTCTGTTATTGATGTAGCATGGAACTTTGCTGCTGCAGAAGTACTACCATTAGTTTCTTCTACAAATGGAGAAGTTCAATCTTACGAATTGCAAGTATGGGATGATTCATTAGATACACCTGCATACGTAGCATATGAAGCAGATGATGAATTAATCCAAGATGGTGACTACCAATTAGTAGTAACTGCTGAAGATGATTCTGAAGAAGTTTATACATTTAATGTATTAGATAGTGACAACCCTGCTGTTGAAGTTAAAGATGGTATGGATTATGTTGTTACTGATTTAGAAACTGGTGCTATTGATGTAGCTTGGGGAACTGAAGACGATGCATTTGAAACAGCATTAGTAGCTGTTGATGGATCTACTCCTACATTCGCTGTTGAAACTCCTGCAGGAGCTACAAGAAGCGGTGTTGTCTTTACAGGTGACGTTTTAATCGTTACTTCAGAAGATGGAAGCGAAACATTAGAATTTACAATCACAAGAAATGCAAAATTAAGTGATGCTGAATTAGTTACTGATTTAGCTGGTATGACATTCAATATCTTAAATGACATTAATGGTAGCGAATTAGAAATCGTTCCTAACCTATATGTTGATGTTGATGTTGCATTAAATCCTGTTGATTTAGATGAAATCGTATCTGCTTTAGACGCAGACTTAGATATGCTTGTAGGATATAAATATCAAACAAATGTAGAATTCTTGATGGAAAATCCTGCATACGATCCAACTGCTGATGATAATGATACTGGTTCTGATGATACTGAATTCGTAGCATGGGATGAAGCTGTATTAACTGACTTAATCGTTCGTGTTACAGCACAAGACGGTGTTACTACTGAAGACTATAGTGTTGATTATGCTCCTGAAAACTCTGATGATACATTAGAATTAATTGCTGATTTTGATGATACATTGATTAGAGAGTTAGACGGAACTGATATTATCGTTTATGCTGCAAACTCATTCTCAGATAATGCAAGTGCTATTATTGCTGAATTTGATTTAGAAAGTTCAATGCAAGTATTATTCGATACTAACACTAATGTTGATGGAGAATTAGAATTAATTATCCAAGCTGAAGATGGAGATCAAAGAACTTATACAGTTATCGAATTTGAATACAGTGTAACTGATTTAGAAGATATTATCGCTGAGTCACCAGTTGTTGTTACAGACATTGATGATTTCAGTAGAGAAATCGAAGTATTACCTGAAGTTTCAGTTGGTAACCCAACAGATATCAATGACATTTTAGGAGATTTAGATCCTACAATGTATAACCAAGATATTGATGATAACTTCTATGTATATGATTCAGTAAATACTGAGTATGATTTGGATTCTGCATTTGATGTAGAAGACTTTGATTACGAAACTGAAGATGCTTACTTCATTGAAGTAACTGCAGAAAACGGAGATATCGAATATTACGAAGTTGTTGTATTAGACAAACTAAGTGATACAAATATTGATGAAGTTGCAGATCAAGAAGTATACACTATTAGTGGAAATGAAATTACTGTTGCATTCGGTTCAACTGTTGGTGAATTATTAGCTGCTATTGATTTAGATGCTAACTTCCAAGTTGCTGAAATCTTCGACAATGCTGGTGATGACAAATTGAACAGCGAAACATTATATGATTACGATTATATTACTGTTACTGCTCAAGATGGAACTACTACAGAAGATTACATGATTATGGTTGCTCCTGAACCTGCTGCTGCTCCAAGTTCTGATACTGATTTATCAGCTGATGAAATTGTTGTAACAGTTGACAATACTGATTTAATTATCAATGTTGTTGCTGCAGTTGGTGATGACGCTACTACAGTTGCTGACTTATTAGAAGAGTTAGAAGCTAACTTTGCTGATATGACATTTGAAGTATTAACTTCTGAAGGATTAGCTAAAGATGCTGACGCATTATATAGCTGGGATCAATTAGTTGTTACTGCTGAAGATGGAGAAACTACTGCAACTTATACAATCGTTGTTAACCCTTCATAATTGAATTTAACAAAGGATTGTAAACAATAATAAATTAGGCAATACTGCTCATGCAGTGTTGCCTTTTTTTATTGCTAATAGTGTTAGACAAAGCAGTGCATTTTTGTTAAAATAGTAGTAGCTAAAATTTTATGAGGTGAGTTATGAAAGCTTTAAATATAGTATTAATTTCAGTTGTTGCTCTTATTCTTTTGGGAGTATTATATTTTACGAATCAACAAGTTGAGGAACCAAAAGGATCTAGTGTTACTATTGTGTTATCTTTAGATCACGATGTTTTACAGTTCAATCAGGAAGATAAAGTTATATATATACTAGAAGGGACAAATCAGGAAGATATTCTTGATAAGTTAGTGGCAAAAGATGGTAGCCCACAAGAGTATCGTATTACTACTAGTGAAGGATCAGATAAATCTTTAGAAGAGATTTATGAGTATGATCGATTATATGTGACTGCTGAAAACGGTGTGGAAGAAGATTATTATCGATTCGAATATGTAGAAGAGTTAAACTAGCTTCATTGGAGGATTTTATATGGCGAAATATGCAAAAAGACAAAGAAAAAGTAAAGCCTATAAAAATCAAAAGTCACTGAGCACGTTATATTTATTGCCAGTGCTTTTTATTATTGCCATTGTTCCACTCATTGTATATGCTAAATTGTTGACATTAGATGGACTTGAAGCGGATAACTGGCTTGGAGGTAATATTCATTTTGATTTCTTCAGCTATTATAAAGCGATGTGGTTTATTAGCGCTGCATACATAGGTGGACTTGTATTAGTCGTTTTGTACTGGCTTGATCAATTAGATTTTATCAAGAGTAAGTATTACATTCCAATGGGAGTATATGCTTTCTTTACGGTTATTTCTTTCTTCTTCGCAAAAGATATTGATGTTGCATTAAGAGGGTATATCCAAATGATGCAAGGTATATTCGTATTGTTGGGGTACGTTCTGTTTATGATCACGATCATCAATCTTGTGAGAGAAGAGAAACATATAAAAGCTATGATCGGTGCGTTTCTTTTTGTAGGAGCTATTGTCGGCTTGATTGGGTTGGGTCAGTACTTTGGCCATGATATCTTTCGTACTAGTTTTGGACAATTATTGATTTTGCCTAAGGAGTTTCATCCTTTAGCTGAAGATATCACATTTACATTTGCGGACTTTGCCGTTTATGCTACATTGTATAATACGAACTTTGTAGGGAGTTTTGCTGCATTGATGATTCCTTTAAGTTTTGCTTTATATTTCTATCAAAAGAACATCCAATACGCTCTTTTAAGTATTATTTTTGTAGGATTAATGGTGTTTGTTGGTTTTGGTTCGAACTCAAGGGCAGGTATTATTGGTGTGTTTGCTGCATTGTTACTAATCGCTATATTATTCCGTAAAGAAGCGATAAAAAAGCCACTTTATGTCATTATTCCCTTTATTGCTTTACTTGTTGTTGGATATGGCTTGGATCAAGCTTCTGATGGACGTATTAGTAATGAGTTTAAGAACCTGAATTTGTTTGATGATATAAGAAGAGCAGAAGAGATTAGTGAAAATCGAGCGTATTTCGAAGAACTTAACTTTGATTATTATAGTTTAGAAATTGTTACAGATGAAGATGCTTTAGTTGTTGATTTTGTGAACAATGTCTTGTATTTTGAGACGCTTGAAGGTGACTTCATTGAAGTGAACCGTGAGGGTAGAAGAATAACGTTTGTAGATGAACAATATCAAAACTATGTCTTCACTAGAAGTGAAGATGGAGCTTACTATAATGTTCGTGCACATGGACGTAGTTTTAATATATGGTTGACCATTGATGGCTTCCGATTTGAAGGATTAAGTGGAGAGTTATATTTACCATCAGATCCAGATAGATTAGCGTTTTTTGATGGCTATGAGTCTTTATTCTCGAGTCGTGCTTACATTTGGTCGAGAAGTATTCCTTTATTAAAGAAATACATCATTGTTGGAGCTGGACCTGATATGTTTCCAATTGCCTTCCCACAAGATGATTATGTTGGGAAGTTAAATGCCATGAGTTTGCGTACGGTTGTTGATAAACCGCACAATATGTATGTACAAATGGGAGTAAATACGGGAGTTATTTCCTTACTTGCAATGTTATCCATCTTTGTTATGTATATTATTGATAGTTTTAAACTATATATTAACCGCACATTTAATGGCTTGAAAGATTACATAGGTGTAGGTATGTTTGCTAGTGTGACTGCATATTTGGTGAGTGGCTTCTTTAATGACCGGATTATAAGTGTTGCACCCGTATTTTATGCAATGTTGGCCTTAGGTATCGCGATTAATCGCATGATATTACAAGAGGATTTGATGAAAAAATAAGAAAGTTTTATTGCTTTTTTCTAAGATATGATACAATAGAAATAGAATGAATATAGGAGTAGATTTATGAAAAATATAATACTTACAGTTCTAACAATTAGCTTGATTTTAGTTCTTAGTGCATGTTTCAACTATGCGGATATTGAAGGAAATTTTGAAGATGCTGGATTCACGTATTCTGATGATTCAAGTTTTGTCGTGAAGTCCTTATTAACAGAGTTTGAAGAAGATGAAATTGATGTTGAGATTCATGCCTTTAATCAGGATGCAAAAGTAGCAGTAGTTATTGAATTTAATAACGAAAAAGACTTAGAAGAATCCTTAGAAAATAACTCATTATTGATTTCTCTTATGAGTGAGTTTGATCAAGAAGATCTTGTTCGCAAAAAGTTTATTTTGATTCCTATTGCTCTTACAGAAGAAGGAGAGCAACTCATCATTGATACATTTCATGAATAAAGAAAAAAACTCATCTAAGTGATGAGTTTTTTGTAAAGAAGGTTTGAGAAAATGGTAAGAATAAACAAGTATTTAAGTGAAGCTGGATTTTGTTCAAGAAGAGAAGCGGATCGCTTAATTGAGGCATCGAGAGTTACAATTAATGATCAGGTTCCTGAAATAGGAACAAAAGTACAAGATGGAGATGTCGTAAAAGTAGATGGTAAAATTGTAACGAATGAGAATAAACGAATTTACCTAGCTTTTCATAAACCTGTTGGGGTTGTTTCAACTACAGATACGAATATTAAAGGCAACATTGTTGACTATATTGGATATCCAACAAGACTCTTTCATGTTGGACGTTTGGATAAGGACAGCCATGGCTTAATTCTTATGACAAACGATGGAGATATTGTTAATAAGATATTAAGGGCAGAAAATAAACACGAAAAAGAGTATCTAGTAAAAGTCAATAAACGTATTACTAAGGATTTTTTACGTAATTTAGAGCAAGGTGTAGAGATTTTGCAGACAAAGACAAAGCCTTGTAAAACTACTTACGTAGATGATTACACTTTTAAAATTGTGTTAACTGAAGGCCTGAATCGCCAAATTAGACGAATGGTCGCTACGCAAGATTATCATGTAGAGTCCTTGAAACGTATACGTATTATGCACATTGATTTGGATGTTCCTACTGGGAAATATAGACATTTAACCAAAGCGGAGATGGATACCTTAGAGGAGTTATTAAAACATAGTAAAAAGTGAAACCTTTTTGTCTTAGGTTTCACTTTTTTTCTCTTCTACTTTATGTAGTTGGTAATTCGTATAGACAAGTGTTATGGCAACAGCGCTCCAGTTGATGATGACAATCCCCCACCAAACACCTTTAACTCCCATATTTAATGTAGTACCAAGTAAATAGAATAAACCAAATGGTAGAACTTGTCGATATACACCGATGACAATCGCGAATATTGGTTTCTTGATTCCTTGTAATACAGAAACACTAATGTTCAAGAAGATATAACTAACAAAGGCAAATACTTCAATTCTTAGAAATGTGGTTCCTGCCTCAACCACTGCTGGATCATCGTTGAATAGTTCAATGAGATATGGTGCTAAAGGTGTGATGATCGCTGCCCCAAGTAACATAATAGCAACACCATAAATGGTGGCTTTTTTTCGAACTTTGTGTATCCGCTTGAACTTGTTTGCCCCGTAGTTTTGTCCGATAATTGATAATACTGCGACATTGAGACCAAGTGTAGGGATAAGTGCCAACTGTTCAATCCGTGTTCCAGCACCATAAGCAGCAACACTAGAATCTCCACCATATTTAAGGGCGTAATAATTAATAATAAAGATTCCAATGGCGATGGTCGCATTATTTAGAGCAGAAGGTATCCCTTGGTGGAATATTTCATAAATACTTGCTTTATCGAGTTTTGATGAGAAAAACTTAGATAATTCAAATTCTTCTGATTTTAATAAGTTATAAGATAAGTAGATTGTTCCAAAAAATTGAACTAGGATGGTCGCCAAGGCAATCCCTTGTACACCCATTTCTGGGAAAAATAGCCAACCTCTGATAAAGAGTGGATCGAGTACTAAATTGGCTAAGAAACCTATAATAAGGAAGTTTCGAAAGGGTTTGGTGTTTCCTTGTGAATACAGTAAGCCGTTGATGATGAAGTTGATGACAAAGAATAAAGAACCATAGAAAATAAGCTCGATGTATTCAAGTCCTTTGGATAAACTTTCTCCACTAGCTCCAGTCAGCCTTAAGAGCGGTTCCACGAACAGTGGTGATAATAGTGCGATAGCCAGGCCAATAATAACCGAAACAAAGAAGGAATTATAGGCAACTAAATGGTATTTTTTGTTATTGTCTTCTCCTAATGCAATAGAACTGAGAGCATTGGTTCCGTTACCAATACCAGAACTAATAGAGATAATGATGAAAAATATAGGAAAAGAAATCGTTAATCCTGCGAGGGCTTCTGTACTTAGTTGGCCAGCGTAAAAGGTATCCACCACATTAAAGAGTGTATTAAATAGAAAACCGATAGAAGCTGGTACAGCGATTCTTTTCAAGTGAGCATTGATGTCTCCCTTGGTAAGGTTCGAGTTTTTTTGTGCTTGTGTTTGTTGTTTCATGGAATCCCTCCTTACTTTATTATACAATAATCCATGTCTATAGCATAGATTATGCTTTATTCAATGTTTATTTTTATGTTACAATAAAGATGTTAGGAGTGAATATGATGAAAGAAGGAACAAGGTTTTTAGTTGCATCAAATGGAAAAGAAGAGGTTGAGTCTGATGCTAGGATGGGTATGCCACAACCTCCTTTAGAAGATAACTATGAGGGAGAACTCATTGATTTACCATCCATAGAAGAGATACATGTACCAAAAAGAGACTTGCAAGAGGTCATCATGAATAGAAGAAGTGTTCGTAGTTATAGTCAAGATCCTATTACGATTGAAGAATTAGCCTATGCATGTTATATGACCCAAGGAATTAAAGAAATGCGTCCAAAGAACACTTTTCGAACTGTCCCTTCGGCAGGTGCTAGACATGCCTTTGAGACACTTATTTTGGTCAACAATGTCATTGGCTTAAAAAAAGGACTCTATCGTTACATAGCATCCAAACATAAACTAGTTTTTATGGAAGAGGAAGATAGCTTACAAGATAAAGTCTTAGAAGCGAGTTATGGGCAAAAGATGGTGGTCAACTCTGCAGTGACTTTTCTTTGGTATGCCAATAGCTACCGTATGACTTATCGTTATCAAATGCGAGGATATCGTTATATGTTTTTAGATGCTGGTCATGTTATGCAAAATCTGTATTTAATTTCGGATCAATTAGATTGTGGTACATGTGCAATTGCAGCTTACGATGATGATTTGATGAATAAGGTGATGAAGCTTGATGGGGAGAATCGTTTTGTTATTTATGTTGCACCATTAGGTAAGTTAAAGAAGTAAAAAAAAGAGCAATTATGCTCTTTTTTAATGAAAAAGTCAAGCCTTCTTTTCCTTTTTTGAACTTTGTGGTAAAATAGGGTATCTTGTACTTTTCAAGGGAGATTATTATGCTTACTAAACGACAAAAAAACGAGCAGTATTTGTCGATGTTTACCTTCTTTTTTGGGTTACTGATTTTAATGACACTTTTCATTCCCTCACTAAAAATAGGAACCTATACTTTTATGGGACTCGACATTGTATTTGGCACTACGATATATAGGGCTGACGATTTGATTTCATTACCCTTTAGTTGGTTCAATTTTTTTGCGTATTTTTTACCAATCTTTGCGGGTGTATTCTTAGTACTTTTTGACCGGTTTTTGTATCATGAATCAAAAGTGAAACTTTTTGTGAGTGTACTGCCTTCATTCTTGTATATTGCAGGACTAGTACTCTTGTTTATGATACCAAGTACAACAGTGCTTATTGAAAATACTGTTGGATTACCATTAGAAGCATCTTTTTATGTAGGACCTTTTTTCGCGCTAGGGTTTATGATTGCAGGATCAATCACAAGTTTGCTTTATTTTTGGCAAGAAGGAAAAATTCATCGATTACTTTGATGAATTTTTTTATGCGGATATTTTGCATAAAGCTTATAGTTTAGGGTAGACTATAAAAAAGTGAGGTGCTTAAAATGAACACTGCAAAATATATATCGATTGCTGGTATCTTGGCAATGACCTTTGTGTTACTATATGGATTTATCGTTGGAGACTTTTTTGAAGATGGAGGAGAAATCCTGTCGAATCCATGGGGACTTGTTTCACTTGTGGATTTATATGTAGGATTTTCTTTGTTTTCCATATGGATTTGGTTTCGTGAGGACAACAAAGTTATTGGCTTAGTTTGGATACTTGCGATGATGATCTTAGGGTTCTTTACTGGAAGTCTTTATGTTTTATATGCGCTAGTCCAGTCTAGGGGAGATAAAAATGTCTTATTCTTTGGTAGGAGTGCTAGACAATAATGAAAGGTAAAGAAATTTTAGAGGAACTTAGACTTGTCTTTAAAGGTAAGACCTTGGATACACTCTTACCTCCTTTGGTCTTTGTCTTCATCAATCGTCTGTATGATTTATCAACGGCTTTAGTGGTTGCGCTTATACTTGGTGGACTGATTTTTCTTATGAGAGTCTTGCGTAAAGAGTCCTTATGGTATGCTCTGGGAGGTTTCTTTGGGGTCATACTTGCATCAAGTTTTGCTTTTATAGCATCCAATGCAAACTCCTACTTCCTACCTGGCATTATTGCCAATGGACTCATTGTGTTAGGATCAATCATATCTTTACTTGTAGGTAGACCTTTTGCTGCCTTGCTTAGTCATTTGACAAGGAACTGGCCAGTTGAATGGTTTAAGAGAGAAGATGTTGCTCCCGCATACAAAGAAGTAACGATATTTTGGGCACTGTTTTTCTTTGTTCGAGTTGTGGTGGAAACCTATTTATTTTTAACGTCTACACCTGAGGCACTCGCTTGGGCGGAAATCTTTTTAGGAATACCTGTGACGATTGCTTTGCTGGTTATCACATACTTGTATGGAATATGGCGACTCAATCGCTTAAATGGACCAGGAGTAGATGAGTTTATTGAAGGAAAAGAACCACGTTATAAAGGCCAAACTAGAGGATTTTAAAAGAAGAAGTTAAACTTCTTCTTTTTCATTTGGATAGGTAAATCCCCATGACTTTCTCAAATAGTCCATTTGTTTCAAAATGGATAGTGTTTCTTTATGGGGCATAATCGTACTTTCTAATTGATTATTCTTGATAGCATGAATGGTTTCTTCAATCTCATATTCAAAACCGTTTACTTTATGGGGCTTCTCAATGGTTTTGAGCAGTTGTCCATCCTTAGAATATATCCTTGCTTTTTCTGTGAAAAAGAAGTTGTCTACGTCGATATAGCCCTTGCTTCCTTTAATATATCCAACTAATGGTAGATCCTTGATGAGTGAGGCTTTCAGTTCTGCATGAGCTTCCTTGTAGGAAAAGTGCATGTCTTCTTCTGCATCAACACCGGTAGAGTACATATGGACTGTAGAAGAAATATGGCTAGGAGTACCTAAGAATAAATTTGCAAAGGTAATAGGATAGATACCGACATCAAGTAGGGCTCCGCCACCTAGTTTTTTATTAAATAGTCGGTCATGATCCGGTTTGTCTGCTTTGAAGCAAAAGTCTGCTTGTATTTGCTTGATTTGTCCTATGATGCCAGATTCTACTTGATCTTGTAGTTCTTTTATAACAGGTAAAAATCTTGTCCATACTGCTTCCATAACAAAGAGGTTTTTTTCTTTTGCTTTGGCAAAGATTTCACTGGCTTGCTTGTGGTTTAGGGTAAAGGATTTTTCACATAAAATGTGTTTGTTATGGTTGATGATCTCCAACATTTGCTCATAGTGTAAACCATGTGGTGTTGCTAGGTAAATCACATCTACTAGTGGATCCAAATATAAATCTTTATAAGACCCATAGGCACGTTTAAAATCGTATTTTTTTTGGTATGACTGGGCTTTTTCTAATGATCTAGAAGCAATGGCATAAAGCTCAGCATCTAAATCACCTTTTTGAATTGCTTCTGAAAATGTGTTGGCGATATTTCCTGCGCCAATAACTCCAAAACGTATCATTGTATCACTTCCTTAGGTTTATTATACTCTAGATGGACTTGGAATTCTAATGGTATTTCCTTTAAAAAGGTGGTCATATCTAGTACAATAGTCTTGGGAGTGAATAATATGAAAAGAAAAGGATATACAAAAGATAAGGATGTATCAAGATTAGGATTTGGGGCTTGGCCACTTGGAAATGTTTCTAGAGGTGTGAAAATGTCTTTTGAAGGAGGCGTTTCTTTGGTGAAAAAAGCTTTAGAGGAGGGTGTTAATTTCTTTGATACTGCGCCGAACTATGCCCTTGGTGAGAGCGAACAAATTTTGGGTGAAGCCTTACAAGGTAAACGAGAAGAGGTTGTCATCAATACCAAATTCGGACATAATGAGTTTGATGAGATTAATTTTTCTAGCGATGAGATTATACCATCAATTCAGCGTTCTTTAAAAAGGCTTCAGACAGATTATATTGATTCTGTTATTTTACACAATCCATCGATGGATGTGTTAAAAGGTGAGACCGAACATTATTCTGTTTTAAAGAAGGCAAAAGAAGATGGACTTATAAAAGCTTATGGTGTAAGTATTGACTCTAGAGAAGAGTTGCTTTCTGTTTTAGAACATGGACAAGTAGAAGTTGTTGAACTATTGTTTAATATTTTCTTTCAGGACCACCGTGATCTTTTACATAAGGTTAAGGAACAGGGGATTAAGTTGATTATTAAGGTTCCATTAGATTCTGGTTGGTTAACCGGTACTTACCATCACAACATTGCTTTCACAGGTGTCAAGGCAAGATGGACCGAAGAAGAACGTATTAGACGGGAACATCTGGTGGATAATTTAAAAGAGATTGTTGGTGAAGATAGTTTAACTAAGTATGCCATTGCCTATATTTTATCGTTTGATGCGGTGACTACTGTTATTCCTGGTATCAGAACAATCAATCAATTGAAGGAGCATGTAGATGCGGAGAAGTTCGTATTAAGCAATGAACTAAAAGAGCAGTTTGAAGCATTTTATGATGAGCATATAAGAAGCAATCCTTTACCATGGTAGACCCAACTTAAGTTGGGTTTTTCTATGGTCAAGATAGTTTACATGGTTTCTTTATATGGTACAATAAAATAGAAGAGTGAAGTAAGAGAGTGATACAATGAACAAAGAAAAAAGTGAAATGCTAGGAAAGATGAATGTTCGTAAGTTGTTGATTAAGCTAGCCATACCTGCGACGGCCGCAATGATTGTAAATGCACTATACAATTTAGTGGATACGTTTTTTGTTGCGCGTGGATCTGGTACAGATTCTATTGGGGCTTTATCAATTGCTTATCCAATTCAATTGATTGTCTTAGGAATTGGCTTGATGATTGGTGTCGGTAGTTCGAGTGTCTTTTCAAGGGCATTTGGTCGAAAAGACGAGGAGTCGATGAAGAGGTCTGTCAATACGGCTATTATGTTGAATTTAGTACTAACCTTCCTCATTAGTGGATTTTCCTATATATTTTTAAATGATTTGTTGGTGTTCTTCGGAGCAACTGAAGGTAATATTGGTTATGCCCGCGACTATATGACGGTGATTTTAATTGCCCTCATTCCTTACTCACTATCCATTATGTTTAACAACCTAACAAGAGCAGAAGGACGACCAAAAATCGCTATGTGGTCTTTAATCATTGGGGCTGGTTTGAACATTGTTCTTGATCCAATATTTATCTTTGATTTTGGATTTGGGCTTGGTGTTAGAGGGGCAGCGATTGCGACCGGAATTGGGAAGACAGCGTCCTTCATCTATGTGTTCCATAAAGCGATGCAAAAAGAGTCCTCATTAAAAATAGATTTAAAACATATCTATAAAGTGGATTTTTCAATGATCAAAGAAATTGTAGCGGTGGGATTGCCATCTTTTACGCGTATTGCTATGGGTGGAGTTTTAATTATTATCGTCAACAATCTGATTAAACAATATGCTGGAACAGAAGCAACTACCTATCAATCGATTTATGGTGTCATCAATCGCTTGATTCGGTTTAGTTTGATGCCAGGATTTGGATTGGTCCAAGGTATGGTACCGATTGTTGGCTTCAACTTTGGTGCAAAATTGTATACAAGACTGCACGATGTGATCGATTATGCATCAAAGTTACTACTAGGATATTTTACCTTTATGTTTGCATTTGTACTTCTATTCGCGGAGTATTTGTTTATGATTTTTACCCCAGAGAACAATGCCCTCTTTATTAGTGAAGGTGCTTATGCCTTTCGAATTGTAGCTCTTGGATTTAGTTTTATTACCTATCAAGTTATATTGTCAAGTGGATACCAAGCTATGGGCTATCCAGTTAGAGCCTTTATTGTGGCCTTATCTAGAAGATTTATCTTGTTTATACCAATTGCTTACTTATTGACCTATCTAATTGGTGTAAATGGTATTTGGTGGACCTTCTTTGCCGCAGATATCATCACTGGTTCCTTGTCCTTTTTGGTCTATCGATATGAAATGAACGATTTACGAAAGAAAATGGTGTAAAAGGAGAGATAGAATGAATGCTTTATTGATTGTGAGTAACTTAGTGGAAGATATGGAAGCAATTGGTACTAGAGATTTGCTAATGCGTGCTGGGTTTAAGGTCGTAACTGCGACCTATGAAGAGTCATTAACCTTAAAGACTTCTCATGACTTAACCTTTTATGCAGATACCTATGCCAGTAAGCTTAATGTGAAAGATTTTGATTTGTTGATTATACCTGGAGGACCTTACGTTGCTAAAACCGTGGATTTGGATGTAAACATCAAAGAATTGGCGAGCGAGTTTGCGCGTAAAGACAAATGGATTGCGGCTATTTGTGCTGGTCCTAGGTTCCTAGGGCAAGCAGGGTTACTAAAAGGAAAAACGTATACAGCATTCAGGGGTAGTGAAGTGGATGGACAAGATGGTGTTTACCATCCAGAAGTAAAATCGATGGTGGATGGAAAAATCATCACCGCTAGGGGTGCTGGAGCTGTTTATGCCTTTGCTTATACGATCACAAAAGAATTAATTTCAACAAAAAAAGCGGATGAAGTTAGAGAGAACATCATGTATTAGTATTTAAGTTCACAGAAATGTGGACTTTTTCTTTTATTTTTGAGAAAAATGAATCTATTTTTTGTATATATGAGTGAAGGTAAAAATGTGTTTTCTATTGCAAACATCAAATTATCACATACAATAGAAGTATCAAACAATCAGGGGTGGTTGGCAAATGAATGAAGATATAAAAATCATTCATCGTATCTTACGGGGTGAAAAAGACCTGTACGCGGTGTTGATGGAGAAATATCATAAGGAGTTATTTTCCTATACATACAATCTAGTTGGTCAAGTACAAACAACGGAAGATTTATTGCAGGAAATATTTTTGAAGCTGTATCGAAAACTGAATAAATATAACGAAAAGAAAGCCAGTTTCCGAACTTGGATGTACCGAATTGCACATAATGATGTCATCAATTACTTGAAATCAAGTAAAGTACAGATGCAGGCATCCAACATTGAAGAAATTGATGTTTTAAGAGATGATGAGGATATTGAAGAAGATGTAGTTAGAGAAGAAAAGATCAATCTCATTATCCAAGCTATTGAAAAACGTTTAAAGAAAAAACATCGAGATATTATGTATTTACATTATTTTAGTGGCTTGAGTGTAAAAGAGGTAAGTGAAGTATTAGATATTCCAGATAAAACCATCTATCATGCGATTGATTCAAGCATCGCTAAGATAAAAGAGGAGGTGGAGTAAATGAAAAAGTATCAACGAAAGATAGACCAGTATTATATAGAAAGAAGTAAAGAAAAAGTAATCAATTCTGTAATGGAAGAAATCAACAAAGATTCATGGTTCGTTCGTTTGAGAAAATATCGTACGGTCTTTGTATTAGGTCTTATGATGGGCGCTCTTGCATTGATTGCGCTGCTTTCGAATAACCCAGTAACCGATAACCAAACTCCGCCAAATCCTGTGGGGCCAATTACACTAAATGAAACAGAGACTGTAAAATTTGCAGAAGTAGGTTATTTAAGTGGGACACTTATTGCCAGTAGTTTCCAACTTAATGAGACTAATATGCTTAGATTAAATACAAGCAATCAAACTGAGTTTGAAAGTAAGTTTGATGAGTATCATCGTTATTTCCATACCTTAAAAGTATTTTTAGAACCGGATTATTTTAAAAACAAAGTTGAGCTGGTTGCGTCTGATAAAGAAGAATATGGTTCGAAAATGGTCTTTGATGCGGATGGCGTTGTATATACCATCTACATGAATGTGGAGGATGAAAACATAACTGGTGAATTATATGTTAACCAAAAAGTATTTCATTTAACCGGTCGATTTGAGGAAGAAGAAAATGAGTTTTCATTAGAGTTAAATGCGACAAATGGAGAGAACTATATCGATATATCCTATGATTCAGAATTTGGTAGTGAAACAGAATCTGAGTATTCTGTAGAATCGATGATCAACGGTGTCTATGAAGAAAAAGAAATTAGTGTGTCTCATGAAGAAGACGAGTATAGTGTAGAAATGGAGAATACTGATTCATACTTTGAACTAACTTATGAACTTGAAGATGAGGGCTTTGTTTATATACTAAGTTATGAAATCAATGATCAAGAGGGTGAAGTTTTTATCACAGAGACAACCAACTCATTGGGAGAAATCGTGTATCATTATGTAGTCAAAGAAGGCGATATTGAAACAGAACTAGATAGGGAAAAGCCATCATTTGATGATGAAGAGGAGGAAGATGAGGAAGAAGAGGATGAAGACGAGGAAGAAGAAATAGACGAGGAAGAAGAGGAAGAAATTGATACAGAGTACCCTATAAGACAAGGACATTCAAAAAAAATCTTATAAATTTTAAGAATTTTTGAGAAAAACAGGAATCATATTTGTATATATGGTTGAATACATAAAAAGGAGAGAAAAGAAAATGAAAAAAATATTACTATTAATTGTAACTGTTACGACAGCGCTCGTGATTAGTGGGTGCTCACAAATTCAAAATATCGTTGAGACACAAGTCTCTAGTGCCAATAGTTTGGCAACCATGTCCTATGTATCTTCTAGTTTTTTAGATGCTAGTGCTACATCAACAACAGAACCAACCGCATCTATGTTCGCATTTTTAGATTCAGATGAAGAGGAAGAAGAAACAGAGTTTGAATCAGAGTTAGAAGAAGTGAATGTGTACTTAGACCGACTAAAAGTCTTTATTGAAAATGGAACAGGATCCTTTGGAAGTATCCAAGTTGAAGAAAGTGATCATGAAGTATACAACAATAAGATTACCTTTACAGTGAATGAAGAAGTCTATGTATTATACTATGATATTAATTTAACAAATGGATCTATTGAAGGAGAATTTGTTATCGGCGATGTTGTATATGAAATTGAGGGATATACAAACTTCGATGACATTGATGAAATTGATTTAGATGATGAAGAAGATTTAGATGACGAAGAAGATTTAGATGATGAAGAAGATTTAGATGACGAAGAAGATTTAGATGAAGAAGAAGATCTAGATGATGAAGAAGATCTAGATGATGAAGAAGATTTAGATGAAGAAGAAGATCAAGATGAGGAAGAAACTGAACAAACAATGGTATTAATTGCTCGTAATGGGGAAGATGTTATTCAAATCACTTATGAAGTAGAAACAGAACAAGATGAGTATGAAAGCAGCTTTGAACTAGAACAAACCATTAATGGTGTATACAAAGAAATCACTATGGAGATTGAGCAAGAAGAAGATGAGTACAAAATTGAAATCCAAGATGGTGACAATTCTTACACATTTAAACGTGAAGTTGAAGATAACAACGAAATTGAATACAAACTTGAATATGAAGTAAATGGTGTTGAAGGTGAAGTGAAGATTACAGAAACAACAAACGAAGCTGGAGAAACTGTTTATGTATATGAAATCGAAGAAGAAGGTAAACGTGTTGAAAGAGAAAATGGACGACCTGCTTCTCGTGGATTTGATGACGATGATGAAGATGAAGATGAAGTCGAAGAAGAGTCATCAGAATCTAGTGAACTTTAGGCTAACCATCTCCACCCTGAGATAAAGCAGAAAAAGGACTCTATCTATGAGTCCTTTTTCCTGTTTTTAGGGATATATTTATATTTATTATAAAATAAAAGCCTTTTTTTAAGAAATTCGGACATATACGCACTGTTCAAAAGTCATTTATTTTGACATAATATAGATGCATTACTTTTTCGGCGGTCTTAAGGAAGAGTATAGGGGATGAAAAAAGCTATTCTTTTGGAATAGCTTTTTTGTTTGTTGGGTGTTTAGTATACATAAAAGGTTTGTATACGTCCTGTATGTGACTTTTGGATTATCTATGATATACTATAGTTGAAAACCATTAGAAAGAGATGGTTGTATGGATTGGGAAGAATTTGCATTTCAACGAGAAGAAATGGTTCGGTCGCAACTAGTGAAAAGGGGGATCAAGAAAGAGTCTGTTCTTGATGCTTTTCTTCATGTACCTAGGCATATGTTTGTCTTAGAACAAACAAAGCATCTAGCATATAGTGATGGGCCCTTAGAGATTCTTTCTAATCAAACGATATCCCAACCTTATATCGTTGCCCAAATGACGGAAGCACTAGATTTAAAGCCTGATGATCGCGTCTTAGAGGTCGGTACGGGTAGTGGGTATCAGACTGCTATTTTAGCAGAACTTGTTGAAGAGGTATATACCATTGAACGAATTGAAGCTTTACACACTACTGCGAAGAATTTGTTAATAAATACGCTGGGGTATCATAATATTTGTTTTCTCCATCAGGATGGAAAGAAAGGATATCCTGAGAAAGCACCTTATAATAAAATAATTGTCACAGCAGCATCCCAAAGTATACCAAGAGACTTACTTAACCAACTAGAAGACGGGGGAAAGATGGTCATCCCTATTGGAGGAGACTTTTTGCAAAAGTTGCTTCTACTTGAGAAAAACCATACTAGGTTTACAGAAAAAGTGCTTGGTTATTGCCGTTTTGTGCCTTTGATATAAGAAAACGAGTAGTTTCAACTACTCGTTTTTTAGTGTTCGAATATGTATCCAGCAACCATTCGATAACGTGAGAAGAACTCCGAAATCATAAACCAAAAGAAGATGATGGTGATTAGCCAACCAACCATGACACCAAAGTAATGATGGAACTGGGAACTAATGTTGTAGAAAACCGGAATAGCTAACCAAAAAATCAACGTTGAGATTAGTAAAAAGTTGTAGTAATAAAAGAATCCAAAGTTGGTGATGAGCAATGCAACAAAACCTATTAATAAAAAGGCTGTTATAATTTTATAATATCGTTTAAAGCGTCTTACACGGAAGCGATCGCGCTTTAATATAAGGTCCATAAATAGATATAAGATAAGTAAGGATAGTTGGTGTCTAATTAGGTGAAACTCAATAAAGTTACCAAAGCTTGGATCGCTATAGAGTCTTAGTAGATCATATCCATCAATTTGATGAACTGCGACCCCATATATTGCGGTGAACATGTTTCCAAAGAATGTTAGGTAAAATATGATACTAAACATTGCGATGATAATCATGAGACTTACGATGACATTATGAAAATTTCTTAGTTTATCGTATTTTAGGATAAAGAAAGACTCTTTCACATAAAAAGCAAAGAATAGGATCGTTGAAAGAATACTGACTAGGTTATAAGAAAGCAGACCTGTTTGTTCTTGCTCATAAAGCATAAAGAAGTAGTAGACTGCTTGAAGAACAATTGATATCAATAAAAAGTATAGAATTTTTTTCACATGAATTCCCCCTGTTTTGTGAATATAGTATACCATGACTTGTGGGAAGTTTCATTCTTTTTTTTGGTTCTTTTTCTAAGAGAAACTATGCTATAATAAAGTCAAATGAAGAGGTGATAAAATGGAGAATAGAGAATATTCAATTGAAGAATTACAAGAAATGCTTACAAGTAAAGAGATAACTTCTAGAGAACTAGTGGACTTTTATTTGGATAGGGTTTCTGAACATGATGGTTTTTTAAATAGTTTGGCAGACTTAAACAATCATGCTTATGCACAAGCTGATGCATTAGATAAAGAAAGAGCAACGGGTAAGGTTCGATCACTTTTACATGGTATACCGATTGTATTAAAAGACAATATTTTCACCAGAGGTTCAATGCGAACAACGGTGAGTTCGTATGCATTTGCTAATTTTTATGCACCATACGATGCATATCTTGTAAAGAAATTAAAAGAAAGTGGCGCTATTATATTAGGAAAAGCCAATCTTTCTGAATTTGCCTACTTTATGTCAATGGGAAAGATGCCTTCAGGTTTTGGAAGTATGCATGGACAAGTAAAGTCTCCTTACCATAAAGACATTGATCCTTTAGGGTCTAGCACAGGTTCTGCGGTAAGTGTGGCGGCCAACTTGGTGACTGCCTCTGTTGGTACAGAGACGAACGGTTCACTGATGTCTCCTGCTCAGCAAAATAGTGTGGTTAGTATAAAACCCACAGTAGGTCTTGTTTCGCGTAGCGGAATTGTTCCAATTAGTTATTTACAAGATACTGCTGGACCAATGACAAGAACGGTGAGAGATGCGGCTATTATGTTAACAAACATGCAAGGGATGGATAAAGAGGATGAATCGACCTTAGCCATTCCAAAAGAAGAAGACTATTTACAAGCTTGTGTACGTAATCTTAAAGGCTATCGCATTGGTGTCATTGATTTTGAGAACTACAAAATGGATGAAGAAGAGCAAACGATCATCAAAGAAGCCAAAGAACAGTTAAAAAAAGCAGGTGCGGAGATTGTTGAATTATCTTATAAATATGATCTGCCAAACAACTTACTTGCATTGACCCATCACTTCAAGCACGATTTAAATGCCTTTTTGGGTTCTACTAGTAATCATACACCGGTTAAATCTTTGCTTGAACTTATTAGATTTAACCAGGCCAATGCAAAGCGTTGTTTGAAGTATGGACAAACCCATTTCTTGCAAGCGGAAGCAACAAGTGGACAATTAAAAGAACAGGAATATCTTGAACATTTAAAAGAGTCGAATGCATCAATTGCGCGTTATATGCATCAATTTGATGAACACAAACTTGATGTTCTAATGTCAACTAAGATTACAGGGTATCCTGCAGTTGGTGGCTATCCAGTGATGGCAGTACCAGCCAAAGAGTTAAGAGATACAAGACCCATCAGTATGATCTTTGTTGGACAAAAATGGCAAGAAAAGAAATTATTTTTTGTTGCTTATACCTATGAGCAAGCAACAAAGCACCGTATATCACCAAATTTAAGCAAAAGAAAAGCAGATTAATCTCTGCTTTTTTCTTGTATTAAGGAACTTTTATAAGATCGTTTTCGGTCTTTTTCATTCAAGTCTTTTTTACGTAAGCGAATAGCATCGGGTGTGATTTCTACTAGTTCATCCTCGGCAATAAATTCTAGGGCTTCTTCTAATGTAAAAGATCTTGGTGATAAGAGTTTTACTGCTTCATCGGCCCCACTTGATCGCATATTGGTCAAGTGTTTGTTCTTGCATGGATTAACAACTAAGTCATTGTCACGGGAGTTAAGACCAACAATCATTCCTTCATAGACTTCAGTAGAGGGGTTGACAAAGAGGGTACCTCGTTCACTTAAGTTAAATAGGGAATAAGCCATGGTTGTCCCTGCTTCTTTGGCGATGAAAACACCATTGCGTTTTGATTCGATTTGTCCTGCATAAGGCAAGTACTGATCAAATATTTTTTCAAGTGTTCCTTCTCCATGCGTGGTATTAATGAACTCGCTTCGATATCCAATGAGACCACGTGAAGGGATGGAGTAAGCTAGTTTGACATAGTTGCCTTCTGTGACCATGGAAATCATGGTTCCTTTACGTAAATTCATTTGTGTAATAATGGTTCCTAAGTAATCTTCTTTTACGGTGATAAAGACTTTTTCATAGGGTTCTTGGAGTTCTCCATCTATGTGTTTGTAGAGAACTTCTGGTTTTGATACACTTAGTTCGTATCCCTCTCTACGCATTTTTTCTAACAAAATTGATAGGTGGAGTTCACCACGACCACTAACCTTGTAACCTTCTGTTTCTGTTAAAGGTTCAACTTCTAGTCCGACATTTGTTTCTAGTTCTTTTTGCAAACGATCATAAATTTGTCTGGTTGTGACGTACTTTCCACTTCGTGATGCGAAGGGAGAGTTGTTGACTAAGAAGAGCATAGAAAGGGTAGGTCGTTCAATGTTCAAGTGGGGCATGGCTTCTACATTGTTTGGATCACATAGGGTTTCTCCAATCGAAATTGAAGGACATCCTGAGAAGGTCACCATATCTCCTGCAAAGGCTTCACTTACTTGGATTTTTGATAAACCTTGGTTGATGAAGAGGGTACCAATTTTTTCTTGCGTTAGGGTACCGTCACGTTTGATTCTTGTGACCATCATCCCTTTTTTTAGGGTTCCTTTTGAAACACGACCAATCCCCATACGCCCAAGATAATCATCGTAGGCAAGGGAAGAGATTTGCATTTGTAAGGATGCATCTTTTACGTCTGGATAAGGAGTGACATGTTCCAATAAAAGGTCAAGTAAAGGTCTTAAATCTTTGCTTTCTTCTTCTAGTTCTGTTTTCGCAATACCTTCTCTAGCAATCCCATATACGATAGGAAAGTCTAGTTGATCATCACTAGCGTTTAGTTCAACAAATAAATCAAACGATAAGTCAACAACTTCTTGGGAGCGAGCATCTTTTTTATCAATCTTGTTGATGAATAAAATAGGTTTTAGTCCATAGCGAAGTGCTTTTTCAAGAACAACTCTTGTTTGTGGCATAGGGCCTTCGCTTGAGTCGACCAGTAAGATAACGGTATCGACGGTTTTTAAGATACGTTCGACTTCACTTGAAAAGTCTGCATGTCCTGGTGTGTCGACGATGTTGATTTTTGTATCTTTATATTTGATGGCACAGTTTTTGGAATAGATGGTAATTCCTCGTTCACGCTCTAGGTCGTTGCTGTCCATAACTTGTTCAATTAATACGTCGCGGTCACTAAAGACACCTGTTTGTTGTAATAAGGCATCGACCAAAGTGGATTTACCCGCATCGACATGGGCAATAACACCGACGTTTATGATAGATTCATGTTTCATTGTTGGCCTCCTAAACTGAACTTCTTTCTTACTTGAAAAAAGTTCGTACGCGTAAGTATACCACAGTTTTGGAAAAAGGAAAGAAAAAGACGATAAAATCAAACGTTTTCAAGCAAAATAGTGGGCTCAAAACTTCCTTATAGTTTCTATACAAAAAGGCTTAATAATGTTACAATAGAGTGAAAAGTTTATTGCAAAAGGAGCGGTACAATGGGTGATATTGAACAGACCTGGATTATATTTTTGATTATTTTTATTCTTATACTAGTAAATGGTTTTTTTGCAGCGGCAGAAATGGCGCTTGTTTCTTTACGTAAAAAAGACATACAAAAAATGGTGGATCAAAAAGTAAAGAAAGCTGGTCTTTTAAAAAAAGTGACTGCTGATTCGACGGTGTATTTATCGACGATTCAAGTCGCCATAACCTTGGCTGGATTTTTATCTAGTGCGTTTGCAGGTGCCAAATTGGCGAGTGGTGTCGTTGCCTTCTTTTCAGGACTTGGAGTTGAGTTAGGTCAATCTCTAGCAGTTATTTTAGTCACGATTATCTTATCGTATATTACACTCGTCTTGGGTGAGCTAGTTCCTAAGCGAATTGCCTTACAAAATGCTAAGAAGTTTGCTTTGTTCTGTGTTCCAGTTGTTTACTTTGTGATGATTGTAACCAAACCTTTTGTTAAGTTGTTATCGTTATCGACCAACTTAGTTCTCAAAGTTTTACGTGTTCCTGAAAAGACGTCAAAAGAACGTATTACGGAAGAAGAGATCAAAGAGATGATTGTAAGTGGTCATTTTGAAGGTTTGTATAAAAAAGAAGAGCGTGATATGCTAGAAAGTATTTTTCGGTTTGATGACTTGCCAGCAGAAATGATTATGACCCCCAGAGTAGAGGTCTTTTTGCTCAATATCGATGAACCATTTGTGGATCAATTGGATCAGGTGATCCATAGTGGTTTTTCACGTATCCCTGTCTATAAAACAAACAAAGATAAGATTGTTGGTGTATTGTTGATTAAGGATATTTTAAAAGAAATCAAGGATCAAGGCTATGAAGATTTGGATTTCACTCGCTTGCTTAGAGAACCCTATTTTGTGCCTGAGCATGTGAAACTTAATACCCTTTTTAGCAACATGAAAAAACAAAAGGAACATATCTCTTTTCTAGTTGATGAGTATGGAGGTTTTCAAGGGATTGTGACGATGGAAGATTTGATTGAAGAAATTGTGGGAAATATTTATGACGAGCACGATGAGTTAGACCAATCCATTGTTCGTCAAAATAAACATTCGTATTTGGTTGATGGAACCATCCAATTACAAGAGCTTAATCGCCGATTACAACTTCACTTACCGGAAGATGCTAGTGAGTATGATACTCTAGGAGGGCTCATCATTAATAGACTTGGCTATATACCTAGAGAGGTTATTGAAGAGGAAATTGTCTTTGAGCACTTGGTATTTAAAATTGTTGAAGTAGAAGATAATCGCATTGAAAAAGTTCAGTTGTTAATCAAACCAAAAAAGGACATTTAGGATATGAAGCATATTTATGCCATACTATGTAAGCATTTTTATAACAAGGACATTTCACTAGAAGAACGCAAGGAAATTGAAGGTCATATATTAAGCCGAAACTGGGTGCGAGCTAAGGTTGTCTTCCTGCTTATGTTTTTTAGTGAACTTGTTTTAATCTTCCTTGTTGATTTCCCCGTTCTATTTGGTGATGCAAGTTCAGTTGAGAGGATCGATTATTGGTATTTTATATGTCATCTTGTGATCGCGTTGTATTCAGCTATTGGGTATTTGGTGACTAGGTATTTTGGAAATAAAGATGACCGAGATAATCTTCGTTTAGAAGAAAGTATTCTCTATACAATGGCTTTTGTATTACTCTTTATGCTCACAGCCATTAATAGTTTTGATCAGTTGACCACTGGTCAAATTACCGTTTTTGTAATTTATGTTATTTTATCTGGCTTTGTCTTGTTGATAAAACCAGGGGTTGATATTTTGTTTTATCTACTCATTTATGGTATTTTTGCGGCAGGAATCTTTTTATATCAAAATGATCCCCTCCTAGTCAACTCACATATTGTGAATGGTGGGTTTATGGTGGTTGGTGCCATCACCGTTGCGAAAATGACCTATTTTAATTATTATCGCTTGTATGCGAAAACCTATGATTTAAATAAGGTGAATAGGGAGTTGGACTACTTGTCCAAACACGATGAGCTCACAGGTCTAGCAAACCGTCGTTATTTTCATGAACAGTTGGTTTCTTTACGCAATCCAATGGGTTGGATGTTCTTAATTGATTTGGATGATTTTAAGAAGGTAAACGATCAGTTTGGTCATCAAGCGGAAGATATGGTTTTAGTAGAAATCGCAAAGATTTTACAGTCCTTTGATGACTATGATTTGCTTATTTCACGTTATGGTGGTGAAGAGTTTATGGTGTATGTTCCTAATCAAGATGGTGAGTTGGTACGTAGTCTAGCCAATGAAATTCGTCAAAAGGTAAAAAAGAGTTCATTTGATGGACTTGGTTATGATATAATAGTGACGATTAGTGTTGGAGTAAGCCAGTACAATGGACAAAAGAAGGATGCCTTTGACCAATCCTACAGTAGGGCGGATCGTGCACTATATAAAGCGAAAAAACAAGGGAAAGATCAAGTTGTAGAATTTGAATGATGAATATGGAGGAAGACGATGGACTTATTTGATAAATGCAAAGCATATGATATTGTAAAGAACGCAAAAAAACAGGGACTGTATCCGTATTTTCATGCCTTAGAGTCTAAACAGGATATTGAGGTAACCATGGAAGGTGAACACAAGATTATGATTGGATCAAACAATTATCTTGGTTTAACCGGAGATGAACGAGTAATTGAAGCTGGGATTGATGCGCTAAAGGAGTATGGTAGTGGTGTATCAGGTTCGAGGTTTTTAAATGGAACCTTAAGAACACATATTGCCTTAGAGGAACATTTAGCTTCTTATATAGGAAAAGAAGCTTGTATGACCTTTTCTACAGGTTTTCAAACCAATCTAGGGATTTTGTCTGCGATTGCCTCTAGAGATGATGTGATTATTTGTGACCGTGAAAACCATGCGTCGATTTATGATGGAGCAAGACTTTCTTATGCGAAAATGCTTAGGTACCATCATAATGACATGGAAGATTTGGAGCGTGTCTTAAAAAGTGTTGGTGATAAAAAAGGAAAATTGATCGTAACTGATGGAGTGTTTTCCATGAGTGGAGATATTTGTAATCTACCAGAAATTGTCCGTTTGGCGAAAGAGTATGGTGCGAGGATATTATTAGATGACGCCCATGCCTTTGGTGTGATTGGTCCAGGTGGACGTGGTACTGCGGCCCATTTTGGATTGGAACAGGACGTTGATATGACCATGGGTACATTTTCTAAATCACTTGCTTCTTTAGGTGGTTTCTTAGTGGCGGATGAAGATGTCATTGAATACATTAAGCACAAGTCTAGACCATTTATCTTTAGTGCCGCAATTACACCATCTAATACGGCCTGTGCCAAACGTGCATTAGAAATCATAGAAGCAGAACCACAGAGAGTAGAAAACTTAATTGATATATCAAAATATATGCGAAATAAGTTGGTGTCTTACGGATTAGAACTCCTAGATCCTGATTCCTTTACGCCAATTATTCCAATCTATACCGGATCACAACTTCGTACATTGGTTGCTTGTAAAATTCTATACGAACGTGGAGTGTATGTAAACCCAGTGCTTCCACCTGCCTCGCCAGAGGGAGAGTGTTTGATTCGCACAAGTTATACAGCTACACACACCAAAGAATTGATGGATCAAGCTGCTAAGATTATTTGTGAAGTACTAAAAGAGATTCCTGAAAATGATGAAGAAATCATGGTGATGCTTGGTGAAAACTAAGACGGTTGTCATAACTGGTAGTTCTAGTGGGATTGGCTATGCACTAGCGAACAAGTTCCAAGAATCTAACCATCATGTCTATGGACTGTCTAGAAGAACACCAAAAGAAGATTTTCTTTGGACCCAAATAGCAACGGATCTCACTAAGGAAGATGAGATACGAAAAGCCATCAAACGAGTAGAGGAAGAAGAGGGGCAAATTGATTTGTTAATCAATTGTGCCGGTATGGGATTTGCAGGTGCATTAGAAGATACAAGTCCTTCAAATATGTCCTATGTGTTTGAAGTGAATGTGCTTGCGCCTATGATGTTGATTCAGCAGGCTTTACCTTTGCTAAAAAAGAGTGAGGATCCTAGGATCGTGAACATAGGATCGGTCGCTAGTGAAATCACCATCCCTTTTCAAACCTTATATTCCATGAGCAAGTCTGCCCTTATGCGATTAACAGAAGGACTAAGGATGGAGTTAAAACCTTTTGGTGTGCAAGTAACGACTATTTTACCTGGGGATACAAAGACTGAGTTCACTTCTAACAGGCGATTACTAACCGAAAAAACAAGTCCATACTACCAAAGAGCCAAACGTAGTGTTGATAAGATGGCAAGAGATGAAGCAAATGGTATGGATGTAGAGTCTGTTGTTAAGCTTGTTTGTAAAGAAGTGCGTAGGAAACGAATGCATGTTTATAGAACGGTTGGGTTTAAAAACAAAGTATTCGTCTTCTTATCCAGACTTTTGCCTACAAGAATAAGAGAAATGATTATTTATAAACTCTATGCAAGTTGATCAAAAACTTGCATTTTTTTTTGGAATATGGTATTATGTAGGTGTCAAATCGAAACCATAGTATCTTTATATGGATGTCGATGTATGACAAAGCTAAACCCGGAGCGATCCGGCGACAGAAAACTATAGGGTCTCTATGAGATAGCCAGTTGCCTTACAAAAACATTTATATAGGGAAGTGTAACTATGAAAAAGCTACTGATTAGCTTGGTTTTGATTTTTTTTATTTCCATTAGTACTATGCAAGCATATGCATATTATGAAGACGCAAACACACATTACGTGACAGAAGAACGAAGAGAACTTCTGTTAACCCAAAAGATGGTCACAGAAGAAGGGAAACGACTAGTCCCTAAAGGATCAATCTTGGGTGTAGATGACACAGAAGAAATTGTTTTTGAATATAAAGTATTTGTTCAAAATGGATTAGAGCTGAATGTAGAGGAAAGTAACCTTCGTTTTAATGGATTAAAGAACGAAAAAGTAGAAGCTTTGTTTGACTTTTCATATGATAGTATAATATTGAACCAAGATAACCTTCATACTAACTTATTTGAGGCTAGTGAAGAAGGATACTTTGTACTAGTAACTCTTACTGTATCGATGGATACACCATCTGTGGAACAATATCAGTCAATCGCAAACACCGTACTTACGTTTGATGTATTGTTCCAGTCAAGATAAAATCTCCTAGAAAAAAGGACACCAATTTTTGATTGGTGTTTTTTTGTGCAAATTTCTGGCAACGTACAAATTTTCATGCTATAATTAGGGCACTAATGAATAGAGGATTATACAATAACTTGAACGATTAATAATGTTATCGAACGAAAAAGAAGAAAAAAGTTGTTTCTAGGAGTATTATATAGAAGCATATAGGTTAAAAGCGCATAATATAAGTATTATCTTGACATTGATGCATTCTTTTTGTATAATTTTTAAGAATAGTGTAAAATTATTATAAATATTTAATGTTAAAGGCAACCTTAGAGAAATCTAAGCACGCAAAACTATAGGGCCTGAAAATGGTAGCCAGTTGTCATTAAACAAAGTATTTTTGTTGTTGACAGAGGCTATTTTTTTAATAGCTAAAATCAGTCAACAATTTGTTGGCTTTTTACTTACAAAGGAGTGATGTGGATGACAAGACAGAGTAAATTACAAATCGCTGTAGTAATCTTTCTATTCATCGGATTACTCTTTACGACAACATCTGCATTCTCATATTGGCGGGAAGTAACCGTATCAAATGATGTTGAAGTCATCACCATTGGTGAACCAATTGATTTAGTGGTTACTGATTTAAACACAGATCCAACTACTTCTAGACTGGTACCTAGTGGCTATGCATTCTACGTTGGTGATGTGGAATCACAAACCCTAACTTATCAAGTTGGAGTATCACGTGAACTACTAAATACAGTCAATTTACTCATCAGCAAAGGAACTGTATTGATTGGTGGAGATGAAACTTATGGACATCTTATCCAACTAGATATTATGGATATGGGTGAAAATGCAGTGGTTGATTTGTTCAACGACACCATCACGATAACTGTGGTCGTGACTTTGCTAGAACCAATCGACGAAGAAGAAGCAATTGAAAAGGGGCTTGACCTTAGCCTCGTCAATGTAGAAGATTCTGTAGCAGCATACAATGCAATTAAAGGTCAAACGGTGAGTTTTGAATTACTATTCGAACTTGCTAACAAAGAATAGTTTTTAAAATAATAAAAAATAGATGAAAAAGAAAAAAGGAGAATGAAAATTATGAAATCAAAAAAATTAGCAATCGGATTATTAGTTATGTTAGCCCTAGTAGTAACAACTGGAACCTTCGCGTTCTGGGCAAGTGGAATTAGTGGGAATAACAATAGTGCAACTGGTACAGTTAATGTAGGTACTGGTGAAGCTGTAACAACAACTGTAAACGTATCAGCACAATCTGGTGGAGTCTTAGTTCCATCGGGAAGAGCTACTACTGGACAAGTTGAAACTGTTACACTTACATTTCCTGTAACATGGGTAGAAGATGGAACCAATAACTCTTTTGATGGTAATAGTGCTACATTGGCTGCTTCTATTAGCAATATTCAAATTAATGGATCTGCTACATATGCAAGTTTAGTAAATACATCTATCTCTAACCCAGGATCAATTACATTGGATGGATCAGCTGTGAATGTCGAGATTACTGTAACCTTAACAGAACCATCTAATCAAACTGAATATGACGCTGTTGCTGGACAAGCAATTACCTTTGATGTGACATTTACTGTTACTGTTACACCATAATTAAAATTTAAATAAAGAAAAAGCGATCGGTTGATCGCTTTTAGTGATAAAGTGAGGTGAGAACTATGAAGAAAAAACATACGATATTGAAATTAGCCATAATGACTTTCATGGTTCTTTCAGCGAGCTTTGTCACTAGTGATACCTTAGCTTACTGGGTAGAGGTACAAGGAAATCAAGAGACTGCTACTGCGACAGTAAGTACAGGAGATTGGGATCAAGCTTTTCCTTATCAACCTGGTGGATTTTATGAGGTAGGAGATTTAGTAACTTTTAATGGTATAACTTATCAAGCTAAGAAATCAGGGAATTTAAGACAACCAGGTGTCGATAATGGTTGGAATCGTGATTGGAACGATTTAGGTCCTAGTTAATGGATTGAAAACACGAAGAGTATTGACTTTTCGTGTTTTTTTAAAGCTACTTATGATATAATACAGTTATTAAAAGTGCAATGAGGTGTTGTTATGGAAAAATCATCAAATAAAGTATGGGGTATTATAAAAACAGGATTATTTTATCTTCTTGCTTTTGTCTTAATTATGTATATTGTTTTTGAATTGTTTATGCCTGAAACAACTGTGAAGGTTTTCCAGTTTAAACCATATGTAGTATTAACCCAAAGTATGGAACCAGAGATTATGGCCAATGATATGGTAGTTGTACAGAATTTTGATGTCGAAGAGTTAGATGAGAATGATATTATTACTTTTTATGCAGACATCAATTATGATGGGGAAAAAGAAATTGTCACACACTATATTTATTCTATCAATGAAAACACTGATGGGGAATATGTCATTCGGACCAATCGATATTATGAGAATGAAATGGAAGAAGTTCCTGATCCATGGGTTTTGAGTGATGATGATGTGTTAGGCTTGTATCAAACTCATGTACCTTGGATTGGTACGGTGATTTTGTTTTTACAAAGTCCTTTTGGTATTGCGGCAATGCTTGTGAATGTTGGAGTGATTGTGGCAGTTGTTGTGATGATCAAACAAGGTAAAAAAGAAGAGGAATCAGAAGAAACTGAGTAAATATAGGTGTTTATATGGACATAAGAGAACTTGGAGAAAACATAAAAGAACTATGGAAAAAAGTTTGGAATTACACAAAGAAGGAAACGGTTCTTGTGGGATTCTATCTTTTGGCGGTTCTTTTTTTTATCAATAGTATTTTTATGACCTTACATTTTATCAATCGGGACTATCAGTTTAAAATATTAAATAACTTGTACATTGAGGCCGTATTACCTGGCCAAGATATTGGTGGGACGGGTCGTGCTTCTACTGGAATAGTAAAGATTAAGGAAGTTAGACTTGAAGAACTTGAACTCGGAGATCAAATTGTGATTTGTTGTGACTTTGGTATTGATGAAAACTGGGTAGAAGATGTTGTTGGTATCGATGAAGAGAACGGAATTATTGAATCTACTTATGATGGGGTCTTGGTGGTGGATTCTAGTGTAGATTCTGTCTATGGGTTGTATGTAAAAGAAGCGAATTTTTTTGGAACGATTTATTATACATCCTCCTTTTTAAGAGGGTATTTGTTTTTGTTATTGAGTCAGGGTATTTTGCTGTTCTTATACCATCATATATTTGTTCGTAAGGTTCTTCATGCATTTAAGGAACTTAAGAAAAACGAGGGTAGTGAGGACTTATGAAAAGAATAAAGAATGTCTTATTTTATGCTGTCGCAATATTTTTGATTCTTTTTATTTTCTTTGAAGCCTTTATGCCAAGTAAAACGATCGATTATTTGGGTGTCAAAACCTATGTTGTTCTAACCCCATCGATGGAACCAGAAATAATGGTGGATGATGTAATAGTTGTTCGTAAGACTGATCTGGAAGAACTAGAAGTAGGAGATATTATATCCTTTAAGGTCTATATAAGAGACTTGGGTAGAGAAGCTATCGTTACACACTATATTGGAGATATTCTAGTTGAGGATGGAAAAAGAATCTATAAAACAATCGGTGAACAAGCAGAAGAAGGTAACTACGATGTATGGTTAGATTATAATAACGAGGAAATTGACATAAGAGATGAAGACATTGTTGGGAAACTTTTGGTCCGTTTACCTTATTTAGGCCATGGCGCAAAGATTGTAAAAAGCCCGGTTATGTTAGGGCTAATTGGATTAAATATTCTTATTATTTATTTATTAATCCGTGTGATTAAACACAAACCGAGTAAAAACTAACACGCTCATCGCGTGTTTTTTTTATTGTGTATAGAACGGTAGGGCTCATTCTCTATGATATAATTAATTATAATTATTCTTGATTTGTTGTAGTGAAGAAATAATGCTTGTATAATATAGTAGAAGACTACTTGTTTTTGAATGGTAAAGGAGTGGTACTATGCCAGAGAATTTAGATTTCACGTTATATTTTAATATTGTATTCTTTTCATTGGTCATACTTGGCTTTGTATTTGGATACTTAAGAGGTTTTAAAAAATCGCTTTATTCTTTAATCATCATGGCGATTTTTTATGCGTTTTTCTTTTTGACAATTGACCTTGTTGTTGCGAGGTTATGGGTCTTAGAAATCCCACAAGTGTTTGAAATGATTGCGCCTTATGTGCCAGAAGTTGCTGGGGCTAGTTCTTTTGAGGAGGCAATTACAGCCTTTTTAGAAAGTACGCTTCCTGAGAATTTGAGTACGGCTATGTCAAATGAGCGTTTTATGGCCTTTGTCTTTGGGTTGGGACAATTTGTTTTAAAAATTGTGTATACGATTTTATATTTTACTGTTTTCCAACTTATTTACCGTATATTGGCGTTTTTTATCCGTGTCTTGTTTTTCCATTCCAAGGGAAAAGGACTTGGCAAAGCTAGACTTCCTGGAGCTTTTGTAGGTGCAGGTAAGGGTGTACTGAGTGCCTTTGTTACCTTGATTGTTCTTGGTGGGATGATGAGTGTGATGGAGAGTTTCCTTGCGTTGATTCCAGAAGATAGTGTGGATAATGGAACTGGTGGGAATCAAACCGCCCAGGTGGAGGATGAATATTACCTCTATGGTGCTTATGGTGTTGAGTTAGCTACTGCCTTACCAAGTACATCTGATCAAGATGAGGTCTTGGCTATGGCCAGTGAAATGGTTGATGCATACAATGCCAATTTGTTTGTGCAAGGTGCTAGTAGTCTTAGTTTTGAGGCGGAAGGATATCCAAGTGATGTAACATTACACATGTATTTGTTTGATAGTGTGATGTCCTTTACCTATGAGGAAGAACGTGTGAAACTTAGAAAAGAATTAGTGATTTATGCAGATATAGGTCGCATCTTTTTAAACTCAGAGTTTTCTCAGAGTAGAGATCTATCGGATGTGACCGGAGATGATATTCGTGATGCATTTCGCGCCTTATCGAATAGTGAACTCTTTACAAACTTATTACCTTTAGGAATTGAACTGGGTAGTGAGTATTATGAGCGTGAGATTGATTTCAATACCGAAGAACTGTATGAAATCGACTGGGAAACAGAAGTTATGCAGCTTGGTGAAGTAGTCGCGGTTGGCTTTGATTTGGTTAGTACTGCTGGCTTGTTGGAAGAAAACCCTAATTTAGAAACCATCACATTATCAGGTGATGATGTAGAAGGTTTATTTGATGAATTAGCAAATTCTGAACTAGTGACGCTGGCTGCTTATGTCGCGATGGAACCATTACTGGAAAGTATGTCGCAAGAGATACAATCCATTATTACCGTACCGGCAGATTTGGATTGGGCTAGTGAATTTCGTGCTTTCGGACAAGTAGCTGGAGCAATTTTAAATACAGGAATCAGTGCTAGTGATTTAAATTCTGGTGATCCAAGTGTCATTTTAACGAGTTTATCTTCCTTAGATTTAACGATTTTATTGGATTCGCAAATTGTGACCGAAGCTTTGATCAATGTCTTTTCAAAAGAAGCAGAACTTGAAGGACTTGATATGATCACCGTTCCCGATAGTATTGTATGGAGAGATGCCTATGATGGTGATGTTAGAACCGATGGGGAACTGCGTAATATTTTAACAGCCATAAACGAGATTACCAATGTTGCCAGTGGTTTTGATTTTGATAATTTGACCATACAAGTCATCGCAGATTTTGATGATACAACCATTGATGCAGTCTTTGATAGTCGTGTATTAGTCGCATCAATCTCAACCTTTATGATGAACATGGATTTAGGAGATGTGCCGTTAATTATTGCGGATGACGTCTTGGGTCCTGAAGGGTATATTTTAAAAAGTGAGTTGAGTAGTCTTGCGACTTCTGCTCGTGTCTTAGTAGAAGAAATGGCATGTGATGAGGGCGATACTATTTGTGAAGCAAGAGGCTTTGATGTAGGAAAAGCCTTCATCTTAGAAGAAAGTGTGATTGATACCTTATTAACATCAAATATCCTAAGTGATACCATCGGTCGATTGGTGATTACTAGTGGTGAGGGTATTTTGACGATACCGAGTGTTGCACTTGAAAGTGTCATGGTCGATGGTCTTGCCCAAGATGTGGTAACGAGTGCTGAAATAAAACAAATGTTTATGGCAATTGGTGTCTTTGGATTTGAGGACATCAACAACATTGCCTTTGATCCATCTATTATTCAATCCTTAAGTGTAGAAGGAGATCCGCTCACCTTAGATACAAGTAAATCGCAAGAGCTTTTTGATTCTGCTATCTTACATGCGACCTTATCCACTGTCATGATAGAACAAACCGAGGGGCTAGATAGTGTACTTGTCGTACCTTATTATGATGAAGAGGGTAACTTGGTCCGCACCTATGATGCAGTAGATGATATTCACTACATCGAAATTGATGAGTTAAATGCCATCTTACAAGGACTCATATCATTAGATATTACAAGCTTTGAGGAAGTCAATTCTATTGATGTGGATTCTGTCTTATCCAAACTTACCACCTTATTGGATTCTGCCATCTTGCATGCGACCTTGTCTAAACAAGCCTTAGAGTTAGGTGAAGGAGTCTTGTTAGTGCCTGAATTTGATCAAGATAGTAACCCGGTTCGTATTGTTGTTGGTAGTGGTACAGAAGAAACGGAATATATAGCGAAAACAGAAATTGATGCCTTAGTAGAAGCATTGCAAGCGCTCGATATTACCAGTATTACCGCCTATGATGGAAACTTTGATTTAACTATGCTTAGTGAAGAAACTGTCCAAGATACCGTCTTAGCTAGTGCAAGTATCCACTTAACAATTAGTGATTTATTGCTTGATTTAGGAGACGATGTTTTAATTGTACCAGCATATACTCCTTCTGGAGAGACTTTAGGCAATGAAGTTAGATTAAGTGTTGGAAGTCATGAATTTGTTGTAAAAGAAGAAATCAAAGCATTGATCAATGCCTTTGATGCGATGAACTTTCTAGATTTAAATAGTTTCGGAGCTTCCTTAGATTCTGCAGAGTTCTTTACCCAACGAGAAGTTTTACTGGCAAGCGCAAGTATTCAAGCTACCTTATCCGATAAATTATTAAACGCTACGGCTGGTGCATTGATTGTTCCTGATACCAATGTAAATACCGGCCAAGATGTTCGCATTGTACAAAGTGATGTCACTTATGTAGAACTCAATGAAATCTACGCGATTATGGATGCTTTAGAAGCACTTAATTTAACGGACTTTGGTGTATTAGACTTTGATCCGTCAACGGTCTTTAGTGCAGACTTTGCGACTGTTTTGGAAAGCGCAAGCTTACAAGCTACAATATCAGAAAATATTCTTGCAACTGCAAGCGATGAAAGTGCAGGAACCTCCATTTTGATTGTTCCAACCAGCTTCCGTGAAAATATTACCGTTGCTGGGGTAACTCAAGAGCAAGTGGAAAAAGCAGAGTTAAATGCGCTTTTAGATGCCTTAAGCGTATTAGGTGTTTCAACCTTTGATGGAGACGTTAGTGGTTCAAGCATCACATCTATGACTAGTGCAGAAATTGATACTATGTTGCTCAGTGCTTCTATGCACGTGACCATTGGAGAAATGTTGAGTGATGCCTTTGGAACATCCGTTCCAGACTTAGCAAAAGCGACTAGCTATGGTATTGCTGATGTGGTCATTAAGCAAGAGGTGAAAGATTTCATCATCGCAACCACAACCTTTGGAGGCGGAAACTTTACAACAGTATCCTTTGATCTAGCAGGAATTTTAAGTTTGACACCAAGTGAACAAGACGTTATTTTAAACTCTATGACGGTACGTAACATTTTAACACCATCATTAGAGACAACCGCTTCCTTTAATGGATACACCATAACAAATAGTGATTATATGAATGATGATCCATCGACATTCTTAACAAAAGCAAGTGCGATAGCGATTATCAATAATTAAAAAAAAGAGCCGAACGATGGTTAATCGTTTCGGCTTTTTTGATAGAAGTAATAAATTAGTAATGAGATACCTGAAAGTATAGTGGAAGCGAGGATGATGGCTCCGAATAGAGCGTACACTAAACCATCCCAACCATCAGCTGTTCTTGCTAAAATCAAAAGTAGGATGGTGAGTATAAATGTGGTAAGTTGTGGTATAAGAGCCATTTTCGTTCGTTTCTTCGATAAAAATAAAGAAGAGAAAAACAGTATGGCACTGAGTCCAATGATGAGTAAGATAAGAAAAACTTGTTCCATAAAATCATCCTTTCTAAGAATAGTATAACATGAAAGGGATGATAGTTGCGCAATTGTGTTTTTTTTAGTATTATATAGTATTATGAGGTGGTTTGATGAACAAAGTAATTGTCATTGTATCTGGTTTTTTTATGATGCTCATTTTAGGAGCTGTGTATTCATATAGTGTATTCCGCTTATCCTTAGAACAAGTCTTTTCTGTTTCGACAACGGTGAGTGGATTGCCGTATATGGTATCCTTGTTTTTTTATGCCTTATTTGTCATGTTTTCCGGTCCTTATTTACGTAAATATAAGGTACGTTACATTGCCATTATAGGGGCGCTTTTTGTAGGACTTGGATGGATGATATCAAGTATGGCGGATAGTATTCTTGTGTTCACCCTAAGTTATGGTGTATTAATTGGTACAGGTGTGGGGATAATGTATGGTATACCGCTTTATCTGGTGTCTTTATATTTTCCAAATAGAAGTGGGTTTTATACAGGTTTAGTTCTACTTGGTTTTGGACTATCTCCTTTGATTTCTAGTCCCTTAGGAGAATATTTAATTGATTCGGTTGGCTTGTTTGATACCTTCTTATATTTGGGACTTATCTTCGGTTCTCTATTGCTTCTTTTAACGATATTTGTTAAGGAAAAAGAAGGAACAGTGAAGAGTGTACAAAAAGCAAAAACCAAATTGTTTGAGGACCAAAGGTTTTTCCTTGTTTATGTGCTTTTTGTCTTTGGAACAATGATTGGATTAATGATGATTGGCCTAACGTATCAAGTAGGGGTAAATTCATACGGGTTTACGAGAGAAGAAGCATCCTTCTTTTTAGGTCTGTTTGCGATCATGAACGGTCTTGGGAGACCTCTATTTGGTTACATTACGGATGTGAAAAAGTTTGTATTTTCTGCTAGTTTGATCAATTTATTAGTCTTGCTTGTTGGAGTATTAGGGTTCCTTATCGATCTGTCATTCATCTATGTCCTTGTCTTTTCTATCTTTTGGATGAGTCTTGGTGCCTGGTTAAGTATTGCGCCAACTGTAACAAAACTTTACTTTGGCTTAGAAGATTATACCAGTAACTATGGAATCATATTTACTGCCTACGGTGTCGGTGCAATCTTAGGAACGACTTTAAGTGGGGTTTTATTTGATTTCTTTGATGGTATTAAGGGCGTTTATTTGTTGGTGGTACTTGTGTCACTGACCTCAATTACTTTATTAGTTTGGCAAAGAAAAAAACTGTCTAAATTAGACAGTTTACATTGATTTTGCTTCTTGAATGGATACTCTTTTACCGTAGTATTTAAAGGGTTTCATTGCATTATAGACAAAGTGTGCATGTTTTTCTTCTACACTGAAGAAGGCATGTTTACTACTTAGGCTAATGTCTTTAATGTTTTTGTTGTGTAAGGTTGTTTTATCTTTGATTAGATTGGCAAAACTTTTTTTGGTTAGGCCAATGCTCTTTCCAATGTTGATGTGAAAACGAGTACGTGAGTTGCTCGTTTTTTTGTTTTGCTTGGTTTCTTCATTGATGTCTTTTTTGCTGATGTCTGGTGCGTTTTGTGCAAGTAAAGCAGCAACTACATCGGTCGCATCAAAGATCTGTAAAAGTTCTTTGGCACTGTTTTTATAAGTATTGTGATCTTGGTTTGTAATTGTTTGGTTAATGTCTACTTGTAATTTTGTCGCATATAGTTGTTCTAACTCTTGTGGGGTTGGAACATTTTTCTTTTTGATCGGGGTTTTAATAAAACTTTCTAACTGTTTTACTTTGCGCTCTTCTTTGGGCGTAACTAAGGTAAAACTGTAACCTGTTTGACTTGCACGTCCGGTGCGGCCAATACGGTGAATATAGAAGTCATATTTTTGTGGTAAGTCATAGTTGAAGACACCATCAATTTCTTTGATGTCTAATCCTCTGGCTGCGACATCGGTACCGACTAAGAACTTAATCGAACGATGGTGAAACTTTCGAATTGTATTGGTACGTTCGGCTTGGGCCATATCACCATGAATTTTCCCAGTTGGATAATGTTTGGCTAGTTCATGAGCAACATCGTCCACCATACGTTTGGTGTTACAAAAGACTAAGGCACTTGTCAGTTGGTGACGTTCGATCAATCGAATCATGGCATCAAGTTTGTGTTTGTTTTGTACGGTGTAATAATATTGTGTAATATTTTCTGATGTTCGTTGGTTTGTTTCGATTTGGATGTGACTTGGATTCTTCATGTAAGTTTTTGCTAGTTGTTTGACAGCTTTTGGCATGGTCGCACTAAACATTAGGGTTTGACGGTCTTTATTGGTTTGCTTTAAGATTTCTTCAATATCTTCTTTAAAGCCCATTTTTAACATTTCATCAGCTTCATCCATGACCAAATGTTTGATGTGTTTTACATTTACTGCTTTTCGGTTAAGAAAATCAATCAAACGACCAGGGGTAGCGATGATGATTTGCGGATGACGTTTTAATCCGCGTAACTGTCCACTGATGGACGCTCCTCCATATACGGTTAAGGTGCGCAAGTTTGGTAAAAATCGCCCAATTGTTTTTGTTGCATCTTCTAGCTGAAGCGCAAGTTCACGAGTAGGACAAACAAAAAGGGTTTGGACATCTTTGTTGTTGGTGTCAATGCTTTCTAGGATTGGTATAACAAAGGCAGCGGTTTTCCCTGTACCTGTTGCGGATTCTCCGATGACATCTTTTTGATCGCGAATAATAGGTATAATTTGTTCTTGGATGGGTGTAAGTGTTTCAAAGCCCATGTTCTTTATTGCTTTTTGAATTTCTGCTTTTATGGTATTCATTTTAGGTATTCCTTTCTTTATACAAAACAATTAATTGTATCATATTATCTAGATAAGTAAAGAAGTTTTACTGCTTTCTTTATGAATACGTATTCATTCGTAGATGCAAGGTAAAATAGTCAAACTTTTTCAAATATGTCCAAAATAATTTGAAAAATTATGAAAAACTTTGACAAAGTTAGAAAGATTTGATAAAATGTATTTGTAATTGAATGAAAGCGTTTCAGGGGTGATTGTATGCAAAAGAGTAAAAGAATGTCCTTGTTAAAAACCTATATTAAGGAACATAAGGATGTAAAAATCAAAGAACTTAGCGAGCAAATTGATGTTAGTGAATCCACCATTCGAAGAGACATCAAAGATCTAGTAAAAGAGGGTTTTGTTCGAGAATACTATGGAAGTGTAGTTCTGCTTGAAAAAAACCAAACCGATACTTGGATTGATGAGCGTTTAAATTCGAAAGTGGAAGAAAAGAGTTATATCGGACAACTTGCGGCAGAGCAAATTGATGATGATGACTTTGTGTTTATTGATGCTGGAACGACAACCTTTCATATGATCAAAAGTATCAAGGCAAAAAATATTACCGTGGTAACCAATGGAATCAATGTCGCAAGTGAGTTGGTAAAATATGGAATTGATACTAGAATGTTGGCGGGTAAACTGAAAGCGACGACCATGGCTATTGTGGGAGAAGAAGCTATCTTACAGCTCATGCAGTACCATTTTGATGTATGTTTTATTGGAGCCAATGGATTAAATAAAGATGGCTACAACACACCAGACTTAAAAGAAGGATTGGTGAAGAAAACTGTGATTCATCAAAGTTCGAAAACATACATTTTAGCAGATTCTAGCAAAGAAAGTGTTGGTTCCGCTTTTACCTTTGCCAAACTTGAAGAAGGTAAATGGATCAATGAGTTATCGAAAGAAGTGATGGAATGATATATACATGTACCATGAATCCTGCGATTGATTATCGTATGGAGTTTGATCAAATACATTTAGGAGAGTTAAACCGGACAACATATAATCGATTCTCAGCCGGTGGGAAGGGAATTAATGTATCCATTGTGCTAGGGAACTTAGGAAGTCCCTCCAAAGCTCTCGGTTTTATGGGTGGCTTTACAGGTGTGTTTTTAGAACAATATTTACTCGATACCTATGAGTTACCATCGTCCTTTACACCAATCAAAGACACCACAAGAATCAATGTAAAACTTTCTGAAGGAAATAGAGAGACCGAGTTAAATGCCAAGGCTCCTGTTGTCACAAATGAAGAATTTGAACGATTCATGAAGGAGTTTGATCACTTAAGGCAAAATGATATATTAGTGCTCGCTGGTAGTGGGGTAAAGGTGAATGAGCATCCTTATGAAAAGATTGCGAAGTTGTGTGATGAGCGCAATATAGACTTTGTGGTCGACGTGGAAAAAGAATCCTTACGAAGAAGCCTTCCTTATCAACCCTTGTTGATTAAACCGAATCGATATGAGTTGGAGACCTTCTTTGAGACAAACATAGAAAACAATGAAGAGTTACTGACTTATGGACAGAAACTTTTAGAAATGGGCGCGAGAAATCTAATCATTTCTCTTGGTAAAGATGGTTCTTACTTCCTTTGTAAAAAAGGAGTTTATAAGGCAAAAGCAATTAAGGGAGATTCCAAGAATCCAGTAGGTGCTGGAGATAGTATGGTGGCTGGATTCTTACATGAATACCAGCAATCTAAAGATGTGGTAAAGGCCTATAAAATGGCCGTTGCCTCAGGAACAGCAAGTGCGTTTTCTTACGAACTAGCGTCGAAAAAAGAAATTGAAGAAATGTTAAATCAAGTAGAGATAATTGAGGTGAAAAAATGAAAATTACAGAGTTAATGACAGAAGATATCATGTGTTTAGATTTAGCATCGAACACAAAAAAAGAGGTCATAAGAGAATTATCAACCTTGCTGGTTGAAGCGAATAAGGTTAGTAACCTAGAAAAGTTTGTAGCAGAGATTGAAGCAAGAGAAGAGTTGAGTACGACGGGAGTTGGCTATGGAGTAGCTATTCCTCATGCGAAGACCAAGTTCGTGAAAACACCAGCCTTAGCTTTTGGAAAAAGTAAAGAAGGAATTGATTATGATTCTATGGATGGTGAAGATGCACATATTTTCTTTATGATTGCTGCACCAGCAGATGGAGCAAACTTGCATTTGCAAACATTGGCAAAACTTTCAAGAAAGTTGATTGATGAAGACTTTCGTAATAGTTTACATGAAGCGACTACAAAAGAAGAAGTATTGCACATATTATCCAGTATAGATAAGGAGGAAAAGTAATGGCAAAAATTATTGGTGTTACATCTTGCCCGACCGGTATTGCACATACTTATATGGCAGCAGAAGCAATTGAAAAGGCTGCGAAAAAAGCAGGTGCAAAAGCTAAGGTTGAAACCAATGGATCCATTGGTGTTGAAAACAAGTTAAGCAAAAAAGACATTGAAGAGGCAGATGCAGTTATTATTGCTGCTGATGCACGTGTGGAAATGGCGAGATTTGACGGGAAACCGTTGATTGAAGTAAGTGTATCCCATGCAATCAAGCATGCCAAAGAACTAGTTGATGATGCACTCGCTGGAAAATTTACTGTATATTCAAAAAAATAAAAAATAGATAGGAGAGTTTAGTACATGAAAAACAATAGTATTTATCGTCACATTATGAGTGGAGTATCACACATGATTCCGTTTGTTGTTGCGGGAGGAATCATGATTGCTCTAGCCTTTCTCTTTGATGCAGGGAATGCAGGAGCAAGCGATTATGGATGGGGGAACCCTGTTGCTGCTTGGTTTGGGGATACTGGTAAAGTAGCCTTTGGATTTATGTTGCCAATCTTGGCTGGATACATTGCCTATTCCATCGCAGATCGTCCTGGATTTGTTCCTGGTTTTGTTGGTGGAGCACTTGCTGCTAGCGGTGGTAGCGGGTTCTTAGGTGCCTTACTAATTGGTTTTGTAGCTGGGTATGTCATTGAGTTATTGAAAAAATTAACCAGTGGGTTACCAAGAAGTATGAGTGGAATCAAGCCAGTATTGTTGTTCCCACTATTTGGGGTTATCCTAACAGCACTTGCAATGATTCCGATTGATTTAATTGTTACACCAATCAGTGAAGGACTTGAAAGTGGCTTAACCAACTTATCTGGAACAAGTGCAATTTTAGTTGGACTTATTGCCGGAGGTATGATGGCTGTTGATATGGGTGGACCTGTCAATAAGGCAGCTTATGTTGTTGGTACAGCTACACTTGTAGGTGGAGCATCTACGACTTTAATGGCTGCGGTAATGGCCGGAGGAATGACTCCACCATTAGGTATTGCCTTAGCAACAGTATTATTTAAAAATAAATATACAGAACAGCAAATTGAAGCAGGAAAAACCAACTGGATTATGGGGGCTAGTTTCATCACAGAAGGAGCAATTCCTTTTGCAGCCGCTAACCCAAAAGCAGTTATTCCTTCAATTATTGCAGGTAGTGCATTAGCTGGTGCACTAGTTGGGCTCTTTAATGTTTCTTCACCAGCACCTCATGGTGGATTATTTGTCATCCCTGTTATGAATGGTTGGTTATGGTTTATCGTTGCCCTAGCAGCGGGTACTGTGTTAACTGCCTTCTTGTTGAAAGTCTTACTTCCAGATGCTAGTGAAGATTTAGAAGAGGTTGAAGCGTAAGATGATCAAAGAAACATACGTCGTCAAGTCAAAAGATGGCTTACACGCGAGACCTGCCTCACTCTTAACAAAGTTAGCTGGAGAGTTTCCTGGAGAAGTAAACTTGGAGTATAAGGATCGCTCAGTGACGATGAAATCGATTATGGCTGTCATGTCACTAGGTATTCCACATGGCGCTAGTTTCTCTGTCATCGTTGATGGAGATGGAGAAAATGCTCACAAGGAAAAACTTGAGAATTTGTTAAAAGAGTACGAAATTATTTAATAGATTACCCTGCATTTTTGTGCAGGGTTTTCTTATAATTAATCTAGATGAATGGTACCTTTGAATAGACTTTCCTGAAAATTTATGATAAACTATATAAGAAAATGATTAGAAAAGGAGAAGTACTATGAAGATTGAAAAAAGAACAGAAAACACAGCAAACCTTCGCGATCAAAAAATCATCCCTGGTGTCATCTATGGGAAAGGAATTGAATCAACACCGATTCAATTAAGCGAAGTTGATTTTACTTCTTTGTTCCGTCAATATGGACACACCATGACATTCGACATCAAAATTGGTCGTAAAAAGCATATTGTCTATATCAAAGATTTACAAAGAGACAAAATCCAATATAATCAAGTATTACACTTTGATTTACAAAAAGTATCTGAGTCAGACACAATCACAGCGGAAATTCCAGTTCATGTAATCAATGATGAAAAAATCAAGCAAAGAGGACAAATTGTTCATCTTATCATTGAATCTTTGGAAACAGAATACCCAGTTGGACAAGGGATTTCAAGATTTGATGTAAGTGTTGAAGGCTTAGAATTAGATGACAGTTTATACGTAAAAGACGTGGAACTTCCTGAAGGGTTTACCATCCATGAAGATCCAGAAGAAACCTTATTGACTGTTTCATATCCTACAATTATGGAAGAAGAAACAGATGAAGAAGAAGTAGATCCATCTGAAGTTGAAGCAATCAACCAATCAAGTGATGATGAGGAAGAAGACGAAGAGTAAAACAAAAATGGTGAACCAAAGGGTTCACCATTTTTTTATGCAAAGTAAGAAATTTTTCCTGTTGTAAACAATGAAAATAAATCAATAATCCATAGAATTGCCCATCCTACGACAATCCATACTATTCCTGCGATTAATTTCCCTTTAGCAATTCGGTAGATTCCCCAAACAATGCCATCAAAACCAGGTAATGCAAGAATCACTTTTAGGATAAAAGGTAGTCCATCTAAAAATTTTACAATTTCTTTCATAAAGCCCTCCTTTTTCTTGATACATTTATTATACCACTAAAAGGATAGTTTCTTTCATCAAACTCGCTGTTTTCTTGGATTTTGTTTTTGTTTTCTCCTAAAATCATCTATAATAAAAGTAGAGGTGAGACTATGTTGCGTGTGGTAAATGTAGAGCAAATGCGAACTATGGAACAACAAACATATGATAAGCAAAACATTCGTTCTTTTGATCTGATGGTTAAGGTAGGAAAAGAGATGTATTCCACTTACAAAGCCAACCACAACCATGATGCCATCCTTGTGATAGCTGGAACGGGAAACAATGGTGGTGATGCGCTTGTTTTTGGTGAGCAAGCACACCTAGAAGGCCATAAAGTTTTGGCCTACTTAATAGGAGATGCAAGTAAGCAATCAAGCGAGTCTCTAGCCATGACCAAACGGTATGAAGAAAAAGGTATACCATTAAAAAGAATCAGTAATCAAGTAAAGTGGGATCAAGAAAAACACCATATATTAGACTACGATTTACTGATTGATGGACTCTTTGGTATTGGGTTAGATCGCGCCGTTACGGGCCTCTATAAAGAAGTTATAAACACGATCAATCAAATGCATAAAGCAATTATATCAATGGATGTTCCTAGTGGTTTACATGCAGATAATGGCATCATTATGGGAGACTGTATAAGAAACACCCATGTTTATACGGTACAAGCTATAAAACAAGGTCTTATCTTAGAAGATGCGGTGGATGTAGTAAAAGATCTGTCTATCATCGATGTAAATATGGAGGATATCTCTTCAAATATGTGGTTAGAGACGTCCTTTTATGGGCCACCAAAAAGAAAGGCGAACTCTCACAAGTATCATTACAAAAATGTCTTAACTGTTGGGGGTCAAAAACGTGTCATGGGGGCCATTACCTTAGCAGGGATTAGTGCGCTTAGGAGCGGTGCTGGTTTAAGTACGATAGCCTGCAAAGAAGAATTGATCCACGCAACCATTGTTCCTTATCCTGAATTGATGGTTGAAGGAATCAAGGATCAAGATTCCTTACGAACAATTTTGAAGAAAAAGGACGCTGTACTGTTTGGCTTAGGAATGCGGAACATCGGCAAGTTTGAACAAATGGTTTTTACAGAACTTTGTAAGGTAGACTGTCCTTTGGTTATTGATGCCGCGGGGATTCAACTTCTTAAGGCGCATCCACTTATTAAAAGTAAACGCATTGTTCTGACACCGCACTATGGAGAGTTTGCTCGCTTCATGGATATTGAGGTAAAAGACTTGAAAGAACATCTTATCGACCATGTGAAAAAATTCTTATCAACTTACCCCTATGAACTTATACTAAAAGGTCCAACAAGTATCTATGCAAACAAGGACAAAATAATGTTCTTAAATCAGGGAACAAAAGCCCTAGCTAAGGCTGGTAGTGGAGATGTTTTAGCAGGTATTGTTTTAACTTATATAGCAAGAAACATACCACTTGAACAAGCCGTCTTACTCCATATGCTTGCCGGAAGAGAGGCAGAAAGAATTCTTCACACAGAATCAGTACTAGCAAGTGATGTCATTGAAAAAATCCCTAGTATTTATAAGAGGTACACAAAGGAGGAACTATGAGTTTTGTTATACATTATCAAGAAAAAGTTGTCATCAAACGATCTAGAAATCAAGTGGTCGATGCCATCTTAGATTACCAATCTATGAAAGAATGGCAACCATCCCTAAAAAAGGTCGAGTTAAAAGAAGGAAAATGGAAAGAAGAAGGCCATAAAGTACACTTGATTTATCAAACAAAGAATCAAGAACCTATGATCATGGAAGAATCGATTGAATCCATGTCTTTACCCCATAAAATCATTCATACTTACCGTTTAGGTACTACCTTTAATCAAAATGTTTCTTATTTTGAGAGCTTTGGGGCAGATACCATGTGGACAATGGAAGTAAGTTTTCACTTTGAAGAAGAACCGGAAGCTACAAAAGCGTCATTTGAGCGAAGTACTAGACAAAGTATGACCGCCTTTAAAAGGTACGTAGAAAGTTTATAAGTTGTTCTTTCGATAGTATATCGCTATCAAGTTTGTTTATACATTGGTATAATAGAATAAAGGAGATGAATCATATGAAAAAGATGACAATGTTCTTTGCTGTATTTGCTTTACTATTCACACTTGCTTCGTGTGACATTATCGAACAAGAGATTGAACGTGCAGAATCACTCAAATTAGAAGGGTATACAGTGGATATCCCAGGCCGTAGTATTTTGTTAAAAATAACCAGCAACGCAGATGAGCAAGTAGTAGAAAGAGTCATCATCAATGATGAATCTTACGAACTTGTCGCACAAGGAAACGACTGGTACTTATTGGAAAATATCCCAATCGCAGAATCTTATGATATTGGGAATGTGTATTATCTTACAGGTGTAGGAGCAACCGTTCCTTACGATGTAGATTTCTCGATCACCGTAGAAGAAGCAATTGATCAGTTACCTGAGGAATATTACACCATCTTAGACGATACAACCACCATTGGTGATTACACCTTTACAAGTTCTGAAACAGGACTTGCTATGGTAGAGAGCTCATTAGAATTTATCCAAGATGAAGTGGATGATTGGGTATGGTTAATTATGGAAGAAGATGTACCAAAATTTGCCTTAGTGGAAGTAAATGAGATCGTTTATATTATAACTGCGCCTGAAAATACAGCGGATTACTTAGAAATGGAAGAAGAATAAATAGGAAAGGGAGGACATTGTCCTCCCTATTTATTTTCAAGTATTTGCTCATCAATTCGTCTTGTTAAAGTATAGGTATAAGGTTGAAAATGCTTATGCCAAAAATTAGCACCTTTGATATTGAAGGATTCAAAATCAACACCAAGTAACTCATAACCTAGTTGGCTCATCTCAGCCTCGACCAAGTTTAAGAAACCACTTGCTAATCCTTTTGACTGCATTGATTCTTGTACATAAAGACCACATATATGAATGGACTTAGGATCACTTGTTAAATAGTTTTCACCCCTAGGTCTTAGTTTCATAAGGGCCACAGGCTCACGTCCACTTTTTAAAGAATATAGGTAATGATTCCTTTGTTTAAGAAATGTTGCATAGTCTTTTAATGGATCTTCTTGTGCTCTTTTCATAAAAAGTGGGGATTCTTCAAAATACTCTTGAAAAGCTTTGATGAGTGGGGCGAGTTTCTTAAGGTCATTCAAATTAACTTGTTCAATAGATAAATCTGTTTTGTCTTTTAAATTACCAACACGATCTATTTTTTTGTAAGAATCGATTAAACGTAGACCAAATCCCAAATGAAACCAAGTGTTCATGGATAGGTCATCCTCATAATAAAGGGTGATGGCATGGGACAGTATGGATGTATCTACAAGTTCTTTGGCAAGGTGTTGATACAGTAGTTGATACCCTTTCTTTTTATAACTTTTTTTGATCGCATGCCCGTGTAATGGACTATAAAAACCATCATAGTTTCCCCATAATTTTGGAAGAACATAGCCCATAAGAAAACCAACCATTTGATCACCTTCATAAATTGTGTATTGATAGGGATTTTTCTGATAAAGCTCACTTAATAGATCTTCTAATTTCTTTTTGGTGGAATCAAAAGCAAAAAAACGTGTGTAGTCTTGACTTGCTTCAAGGTATTCCTCTTTCAATAGAGTTAATGCATAAGGCAAGTCTTTTTCTTCAAACTGTTTGATGGAAAGCATAATAACCTCCTTGGCTCTTTCTTCCTTTATAGCATATTCTATACATATATACAATGAAATCATCGCAAACATGATATTCTATTTATAGAGGAGGATGGTGATTGAATGGCGAATATTAAAATCAATCTTACGCAAATAAAAGAGACATTTTCTGATGAGAAAAAAATGCATGCATATATTCAAAGTGAGCAAGAGAAGATCTTTTCCTTACCCGGTTTTTTAAGTTCTTCCTTTCAAACAACAACAATCAAAGATATGCAGGTCTTAGTTTGTGGGGAGGGGGAAGATTATATTGTCTACATTCCAGGTGGAGGTTTTGTTTCAGATCCCAGCTCCTATCAACTGAAGTTTGCTCTTGATATGGCAAAGGTTACAAAGAAAAGGGTCTATACCCTAATCTATCCTAAAATACCAAAACACGATGCAATCTTAATCCAAAAGAAGGTTGGATTCGTTTTACAAGATTTAGCTAAGGATGGACTAATCCCATCCATTGTGAGTGATAGTGCAGGTAGTGCCATAGTTTTGGCCACTTTAGATCAAATAAAAGTGAACGTTTCTAAGCTTGTATTTTTGTCGCCTAATGTAGATTTACGTTACCATACAAAGGAGCAAGATAAATTACAAGAAGAAGACGACATGTTAGGGTATCCAGGTGTAAAAATCTTAGCCAACTTCTACAAGGGAAATCGACCCTTGGATGATGCGTATATATCACCAATCTTACTTGATGAGCTACCAAGCGCAGAAGCTTTGATCATCGTTGGTAAAAAAGAAATGATGCTCCATGACGCTAGGCTCTTAAAAAAGAAATATGAAGACGTATCCATTGATCATACCTATTATGAAGTAACGGATATGATGCATGACTTTGTCTTTTATCCGATTGAAAAGGGTAGAGAATATAAAAAACTTGTCTTTGACTTTATACAGAAATAGGCTATTTTCACAAAAATTGTCTATTTGCATAAGCTAGCTTTTTTGGTATAATACAAGATAGAAATGAGGGATACTCTACTTGTTTAAGGTTAAGTAAGTATGGAACTAAGTAAGACAATGGATAAGCTAAATCTATTTTTTATCCATGACCTCTGCATACGTGCAAAAATCCAAGGGTCAAAGATAAAAATATGGACTACTATTCATACGTTTGACATTTCTTTATTACTTATCATAAACATGTGGTTAGGAGTACTTAAAAGTAGCGTTTCGCTATCAATCATTTCCTTTATAGAAGATGCCCTCGTTTTATGACATCATGGGCATATTGCCCAGCTGTCTAATAAAATTAGACTAAGGAGCGTTTATGACAACGAAAAGAACGAATATATTAGAGTATTTTATTAAAACATTAAATGGGATGGCCTTGGGGCTATTTTCAACATTAATTATAGGTGTTATTATTGGGCAAATTGGTACATTAACCGGTTTTGAACCACTGATCGAACTTGCCAATAGCTTAAAAGCAAGTATGGGATTTGGGATCGGTTTAGGGGTAGCCTTTTCCTTAGGTATTAAGGGACTTGCCCTTATTATTGGTGCAGTTGCTGGTGGAATCGCAATGAGTGTTATTAATGATCCGATGACGATTTATTTTACCACCATCGCTTCCATTGAAGGATTGCGTTTCATTTTACGTAAGAAAACACCTTTTGATATCATTTTAATTCCACTGATTGGTTCCTTAATTGCGTTTGCAGTCGCAAGTTTACTAGGTGGACCAATTTCTTATACTATGGAAGCAATTGGTCGCTTCATCAATAATGCGACAAACTTACAACCTTTGATCATGGGGATTGTCATCGCTGTGGTTATGGGGATGGCACTTACTGCCCCAATTAGTAGCGCCGCTATTGCTATATCGATTGGCCTTACTGGTCTAGCAGGTGGAGCAGCTGTAGTGGGTACTTCAATTCAAATGATTGGCTTTGCAGTCTTATCAAGAAAAGATAATGATGTAGGTACTGTTCTATCGATTGGACTTGGTACAAGTATGTTACAGTTTAAAAACATATTGAAGAAACCTATTATATGGGGACCAGTTATCATTGCCTCAGCAATCTTAGGACCATTTGCGACGGTATTGTTTAAAATGGAGAGTACACCTATTGGTTCAGGAATGGGAACAAGTGGTCTAATTGGACAAATTGGAACCTTAGATGCCATGGGATATCAAACAAGTGTCTTTGTTAGCATTGGACTTTTACATTTTCTTTTACCAATTCTTTTGGTCTTTGCCTTGGATATTTTATTCCGTAAACAAGGTTGGATTACTGAAGGAGATTTAAAAGTATAGTCAAAAAAAGTTGTAGTGTAGACTACAACTTTTTTATTTTGCCTATAGTATAGTATTAATAAACAAAATATTTAATAAAAATAAAAATAATACTTGCTTTTTTAAAGAACTTGCTATAAGATATATGAGTAATTTTGAAAAAGGAGAATGAAAATGAAAAAACTATTCACTTCAGAGAGTGTAACAGAAGGACATCCAGATAAGATTTGTGATCAAATAAGTGACGCAATTTTGGATGCAATTCTTAAAGAAGATAAAGATGCCAGAGTCGCTTGTGAAACAAGTGTAACAACAGGACTTGTTTTAGTTGCTGGTGAAATCACGACGACAACATATGTAAACATTCAACGTATTGTAAGAGATACGGTAAAAGAGATTGGATATGACCGTGGGAAATATGGATTTGATGCGGATAACTTAGCTGTATTGGTCTCATTAGATGAACAATCCAAAGATATTGCACAAGGTGTAAATGAGGGAGAAGGAGACGACTTAGATCAAGGTGCGGGTGACCAAGGACTGATGTTTGGTTTTGCGACTGATGAGACAGAAGAATATATGCCTGCTCCAATTGTCTATGCGCACAGATTAACCAAACAATTAAGTAAAGTACGTAAGGATAATACCTTAGCGTATCTACGTCCTGATGGAAAAAGTCAAGTTACTTTTGAATATGATGAAGAAGATCAAATTAAACGAGTAGAAGCAATTGTCCTATCATCACAACACAGTGAAGACGTAAGTAAAGAAACACTTCGCAAAGATATAAAACAATACGTGATTGATCCAATTGTGCCAAAAGAGTGGATGGATGAAGAAACGAAAATCTATATCAACCCAACTGGGAAATTTGTTATTGGGGGTCCACAAGGTGACGCCGGATTAACAGGGCGTAAAATCATCGTGGATACTTATGGTGGCTATAGTCGTCACGGTGGGGGAGCTTTTAGTGGAAAAGATCCTTCAAAAGTGGATAGAAGTGCAGCTTACGCTGCTCGTTATGTCGCAAAGAACTTAGTCGCTGCTGGTTATGCAAAGAAACTAGAGCTTCAGTTATCCTACGCAATTGGAGTCAGCCAACCTACTAGTATTCGTGTAGATACTTTTGGAACAGAAACGGTCAAAGAAGACGTCATCGTTGCTGCTATTTTAGAACACTTTGACTTATCACCAAAAGGTATCATTGAATCTTTAAAGCTAAAACAACCAATCTATAAACAAACTGCAGCCTATGGGCACTTCGGTCGTAACGATCTAGACTTACCATGGGAGAAATTAGACAAAGTTGAACAACTAAAAAACACATTGAATAGGGGTGAATAACTTGGGAGATAAACTCGCATTGTATGGATTTAACAACTTAACAAAATCCTTATCATTTAATATTTATGATGTGTGCATTACTGAGACTAAAGAAGATCAAGAACGCTACATCGAATACATTGATGAAATGTATAACTCAAAAAGACTGACAGAGATTCTTGTGCAAGTAACGAAAAATATTGGTGCCAATATTTTGAATATCTCTAAGCAAGATTATGAGCCTCAAGGAGCAAGTGTGACCATCTTAATTAGTGAAGAAGAAGTACCATTGCACGCTATTGATGCATCCTGCAATAGGGGAATCGCTACTCCTCTACCAGAGACAGTGGTGGCGCACCTAGACAAATCACATATTACGGTCCATAGTTATCCAGAGAGTCATCCGGAAATGGGGATTTCTACCTTCCGTGTTGACATTGACGTCTCAACATGTGGAGAAATCTCTCCCTTAAAATCCTTGGATTATTTAATCGAAAGTTTTGATAGTGATATCATCACAATAGATTTCCGTGTTCGTGGATTTACTCGTTTAGCAAATGGACGCAAAGTTTTTGTGGACGACAAGTTCAACACCATCCAAGATTACATTCAACAGTCTACACTTGATCAATACAATGCGATTGATGTGAACATCTATCAAGAAAACATCTTCCATACTAAGATGATGCTAAAAGAACTAAACTATGACAACTATACCTTAGATAAGGACTTTTCTTCGTATCCTCCTGAAAAACAAGAGGAACTCAAAAAACAGTTGATCAATGAAATGCATGAAATATACTATGGGAAGAATATCTATGAAATCTGACCAAACAAGGTGTCCTCTTTATGAGGCACATGTGGATTATGTATTGACTACGCCATCAATTAACTTTGATGTGCCAGGTCACAAGCATGGACGTAGTTTCCCGGATTTTTACAAGCAAACCATGGGTGAAAAAAGCCTCGCTTTAGATATTAATTCATCGAAAACGATGGACAACCTAAGCAACCCAATTGGAGTCATTAAAGAGGCACAAGATTTAGCCGCAGATTTGTTTAAAGCAGATAGCGCATACTTTTTAGTAAATGGGTCCACCTCAGGAATTCAAAATATGATTCTATCAGCCTGCAATCCAGGCGATAAAATCATTATGCCTAGAAACATGCATAAATCTGCGATCAACGGGCTCGTACTTTCTGGAGCACTACCAATATTCATCTATCCTGAAATCGAAGAAACCTTGGGAATTTCCATGGGGATGTCTACAAATCTGGTCAAGAAAACCATGGACGATCATCCAGACGCCAAAGCGATAATCCTGCTCAACCCAACCTATTATGGATACACATCAAACATCAAAGAAATAACGGATTATGCTCATGAAAATGGTATGGCAGTCTTAGTAGATGAATCACACGGTTCACTGTTTGCCTTGTCTGATATGTTTCCAACGAGTGGATTAGAAGTAGGAGCAGATATGGTGACAATCTCTATGCATAAAACAGGAGGGTCTTTGACCCAAAGCTCCATACTGTTTCATAACAATGGACGCATTCCTTCTTCACGTGTACGTAGCGTCATTAACTTGGCCCAAACCTCTAGTGCAAGTTATCTTTTGATGTCTTCTTTAGATGTAGCAAGACACCAACTTGCCAATCATCCAGAGAACTTAGATATCTTAGTTAACTTAAGCAAATATGTTCGTGAGGAAATTAACAAGATTGAAAACCTATATTGCCCAGGTGAAGAAATCCTAAATTACGATACAATTTATAACTATGATCTAACCAAGATTGTCATCGATGTATCCAAGTTAGGTTATACAGGATTTCAAGTCGTTGACATCTTGCAAGAAGAGTATGGCATTCAACTAGAAGTAGGAGAAACCAATGTTGTACTTGCAATTATTGGCCTAGGAGATACCAAAGAAACAGTGGATGTTTTGCTTGAAGCATTGCGTAAGTTTGTCCAAAAATACAATCGCAAGAAAGTAACCAAATATTCAAGTGTTAACATACACATACCTGTCACACTTCGTACACCTAGGGAAGCATTCTTTAGCCAGTCAACACTAGTGCCCTTAGAACAAGCAGCAGATCAAATATCCAGTGATCAGATTATGGTCTATCCTCCAGGAATTCCCTTAGCAATACCGGGTGAGCTAATCACCCTACAAATGGTCAGAGAATTTCAGTTTTTATTACAAATGGATTCTCAATTAATTGGATGTACATTCCTTGAAGGAAAACCGTATATTCGAATCATGAAAGAGGGGTAATAATGTCAAAAAATACCTATACAGAAAAATGGGCAGATGATGTACATTTCTCCATTGTCTACCAAGAACACATCCACCATGAACAAAGTCCTTTCCAAAGCATTGATTTTTATGAATCAAAAACCTTTGGACGTTTCTTCACGCTTGATGGACTTATGATGGTCAATGAAAAAGATGAGTTTATTTATCACGATATGATTTCCCATGTACCTATGGCGGTAAATCCCAACATCAAAAAAGTTCTAATTATTGGTGGTGGCGATGGAGGTAGTGCAAGAGAAATTGCCCGCTACAACCATGTTGAGCAAATCGATATGGTGGAGATTGATGAACGTGTCGTACGTTGTGCGATAGAGTACCTACCTCTAACAGCGAAACGTTTAACCGAGGATGCACGTATTCATCTATATTTTGAAGATGGTGTAGCCTTTGTGAAAGAAGCCTTAGATGCTAGTTATGACTTAATCTTAGTTGACTCAACCGATCCAATTGGTCCAGGTGAAGGCTTATTTTCAAAAGCTTTTTATGATGATTGCTTTCGCATATTAACACCAAACGGAATACTAATTAACCAGCACGAATCTCCATATTTTGCAAGGGACCGAAAAGAGATGATTCGAGCACACAAAAAAATCAAAAGCTTGTTCCCAGTTGCTTTGGTCTACCAGTTCCATCAACCAACCTATCCTTCTGGACATTGGTTGTTTGGATTTGCTTCAAAAAAACTACACCCTATCAAAGACCATCAACCAGCGAAATGGGAAGAAAACAAGTTGCAAACAAAATACTACAACAGCCAAATACATCAAGCATCTTTTGCCCTTCCTACTTACGTAATTGAGGCACTTTCTAGCGATGAATAAATTACATTTTATTGGATGTGATTCTCTTTATGAGGATGCCGATATTGTGTTGTTTGGCGCACCATTTGATTCAACAGTGTCTTTCCGACCGGGTACGAGATTCGCACCAAACAAAGTACGATTAGACTCTGAAGGATTGGAAACGTATTCTCCTTACCAGGATCAAGATGTCACAGGAAAAAAAGTTGCTGACATAGGAGATATTGATGTCTTTTATGGAAATGCAAAAAAAACCTTAGACAGTGCATATGAAACAACAAAAAGCATAGTGAACGATCAAAAGGTTCCCTTCATGATTGGGGGCGAACACTTGCTAAGTTATGGTCCATTCAAAGCAGTTTTTGAACAATATAAAGATTTACGAGTTCTTCACTTTGATGCACATACAGATTACCGTGATACCTTTTTTGAAGAAACCTTATCACACGCCACGGTTATTCGACGTATCCATGATGAGATTGGGGACAACCGAATCTATTCATTTGGTATTCGTAGTGGGCAAAAGCACGAGTTTACCTTTGCCAAAGAACACCAATATATGGAACTATTTGATGTAAAAACACTCGATACAGTGATTGAGCAAATCCGTGAGTATCCAATCTATCTTACCCTAGATTTAGATGTCCTAGATCCAGCATATATGCCTGGTACTGGAACACAAGAACCGGGAGGATTAACCTTTAAGGAATTACTAAACGCCCTTTTAAAACTCAAGGGATTAAATATTGTTGGCCTTGATGTGATGGAGTTATCTCCAGATTACGATCCAAGTGGCGCGTCTACAGCCGTTGCAACAAAACTAATTAGAGAACTTTTATTGCTTGTGAAATAATCTCCTTTATGGAGGTTTTTTTGTATGGCTTGACAAAGTAAATTAAATTGTGTAAAATTAAATTGAGTTAAATTAAAATTTAGGAGGATTATTATGTCAGTATATGATTTTACAGTAAAGGATACCAATGGAAAAGAGGTATCACTAAAAGACTACAAAGGTAAAGTATTATTAATTGTAAACACTGCGACAAAATGTGGATTTACTCCACAGTATGAGGGCTTAGAAGAACTTTATGAAACATACAAAGACCAAGGATTTGAAATTCTTGATTTCCCATGCAACCAATTTTTAAACCAAGCACCTGGTAGTGATGAAGAAGTAGCAAGTTTTTGCCAACTTAATTATGGAACTACCTTTAATACATTCTCAAAAATCAATGTAAATGGTAAAGATGCACATCCTTTGTACAAGTATCTAAAAGATCAAAAGCCTAATGATTATAAGGATCCAGATTTAAGTGGATTCAAAGAAAAATTGCAGAGTCTTAAACAAAAAGTTACGGGAGATCGCATCAAATGGAACTTTACCAAGTTTTTAATCGACCGTGAAGGAAACGTTGTAGAGCGCTATGCACCAACTTTTAAACCAGCAGATTTAAAAAGCGAAATCGAACAACTAATCTAGATGTCTCAAAAGTTAGATCATCAACTTTGTTTTTTGCTCTACGCAAATTCACGTAGTATTATTAAACTATATAAACCCTTGCTCGATCCACACAACTTAACCTATACGCAATACATAACGCTTCTAGCTTTATGGGATAAAGATGGAGATACGATGAAAGAATTAGGAGAACGTCTATATTTAGACTCTGGAACCCTTACGCCTGTTATCAAGAAACTTGAGACACGTGGTTATGTAAAAAAAGTTCGAAGTAACTTGGATGAGAGAAGAGTAACCATATCTTTAACGGAAAGTGGAAAGGATATGAAAAAGGTGTTAAGACATATTCCAAGCAACATGGCAAAAAAGATTCGTGTGGATAAAGAAGAGGGTATGTTTTTGTTTAAACATTTAAAAGGCTTATTAAGAAAGATGAACAAATGAGTTTCTCATTTGTTCGTTTTTTTGGTATACTAAGGTAGGTGAATTTATGAAAAAAATAGAAGAAACATTTATGCAAGAGGAACTACTATATTGGTATGATAATGAGTATATTCTTTTACCCTGGAGACAAGACTCAGATCCCTATAAAATATGGGTAAGTGAAATCATGTTGCAGCAGACTAGGGTTGAAGCGGTGATTCCCTACTTTGAACGTTTTATCAAACGTCTTCCAACTGTTCGTGATCTAGCAGAAATAAAGGAAGATGAGTTGATGAAACTTTGGCAAGGGCTTGGCTATTATCGTAGGGTAAAAAATATGCAGGTTGCGGCTAAGCAAATTATGGAAGATTATGGGGGAACACTCCCAAAAACAAAGAAAGAACTCATGTCATTAAAAGGTATTGGTGACTATACCGCTGGAGCTATTGCATCCATTGCATATGGCGAAGTTGCCCCTGCGGTGGATGGAAACATATTGCGCATCTTTGCAAGATTATTTGGTGTAAAAGATAATATACGTAATACCAAAGTTCGTAAACATCTTGGTCAATTATATGAACCTTATATACCTAAAGAACGTCCTGGTGATTTCAATCAAGCCTTGATGGATTTAGGTAGAAAAATATGTATACCATCTAAGAATCCAAGATGTGAAGAATGTCCCCTCTTCTCTAAATGTTATACCTATAAACATAACCTACAAAGTTCTATTCCTTTTTTGGAAAAGAAGAAGGCTAGAAGAAAAGAAAAAAAGACCATCCTTGTATTCGAAAAGGATGGACATATTTGGATTCGTAAACGTCCCAAAGAGGGCTTGCTTTCCTCTTTGTATGAGTATACAACAATGGACGGTCATTTATCGATAGAGGAAGTAGAAGAGACGTTTACCGTTGCGAATGAAACGATAAGTACTATGCCTTCAAGTAAGCACATTTTCTCTCATATTGAATGGGATATGATTGGATATTATGTAAAAACTAATATTGCTAAAGTAGATGATGAAGGAATGTATGTTTCGTTATCCGATATTAAGAATACCTATTCGATTCCGACGGCCTTTCAAGCCTACACGAAATGGTTATTAAAAAAACGATAGAAACTAACTTCTATCGTTTTTGTATACAAACAGTATATGGCGCACTAGGTCGATTGACGTGCTGATACCTTATAACGGTATAACTTGGATCCATCTTTTGCAAGAAGTCTTCAAGCGCAACTTGTTCAAGTTGTCCTTCCTTGTGACCAATATAGATCGTAATAGTGATCACGCCTCCTTTTGTGAGTAGACTACATAGTTCTTCTATGGCTTTGATGGTCGAAGTTGCCTTGGTTGTGATACTTTTATCACTATTTGGGAGGTATCCAAGATTAAACATGGCGGCATCGATAGGTTCGTTTACATAGTCTTTGATGTTGGCGTGTGTATCTAAGAATAGTTCTACATTATCTACATCATGTTCCTTGCAAAGTTTCTTTGTGTGCTCAATTGCTTGCGCTTGTACATCAAATCCATAAACAGTTTTTACATGCTTAGCTAAAAAAACTGTATCATGTCCATTACCAACGGTTGCATCAACTGCTACAGAATCTTTATTTGTGTATCGTTTAATGATATTGTGTGCAAAAGTTATTACGTTATCCATAAAGGTATCACCCCTAAATATTATAGCACACAAACAGGGGGAATATGGAAGAAATTGACTTCTTTCAATAGAAGATTTATGATATAATTAGACTCGTAGTAAAAGGTTTTCATAAAATATGGTATTTCTAAGAGGTGACTTGATGGCAACAATTAAAGAAGTAGCGAAAAAAGCTGGTGTGGGTATAGCGACCGTTTCTAGGGTAGTCAATAAATCTGGGTATGTAAAAGAAGAAACCCGTAAAAAAATAGAAAAGGTCATTAAAGAAGTAGGATACAAACCCAATGAGATAGCGAGAAGTATGCTGAGACAAAAGAGTCATTTAGTAGCCTTTGTCTTGCCCAATAATACCCATTTATTTTTTGGGGAATTGTTGTATGAGTTGGAGCAAATTCTTTTTGAAGATGACTATAAGGTCATGATTTGTAACTCCAGTGAGGATATGGAAAAAGAACTAGAGTTTATCAATATGTTGAAAAACAATCGAGTTGATAGTTTGGTCTTACTAACAAACAACGATATCGAAGATCAAATAGACCCAGGTCTTCCTATTGTATCCTTTGACCGTCGTTTAGAGGGTGTACCATTTGTCGCAAGTGACAACTATGGTGGAGGAGAGATGGCCGCAAAGCTTTTGCTTGAAGCTGGTTGTAAGAAGTTTATGTTTGTTGGTGATGATGCACAAGGTGATTCGACCACCATTCGTACAGAAGTATCTAAACGTAGAATAGGCTTTATGGAGTATTTAAAAAAGCATGGGCAAGACGACATCGTCAATTATGAGTACCATTTAGGGAACTATCTGATCAAGCCAGAAGTCGTATCAGAGATTATTGGTGAGAACTTAGATGTTGAGGGAATATTTGCGATATCCGATGCGGTTGCTTTTGCCATTATCAAGGAACTAGAAAGCCGTGGCAAGAGAGTGCCAGAAGATGTGAAAGTAATTGGCTTTGATGGTGGACGTAGTTTCTTAAACTCAGGTAAAAGAATCACATCGATTGGGCAATCTCCTAAAGAAATAGCTATTGCCTTAAGAAACACCATTATTAATCTATATAATAAAAAAGAAGTTCGCGACCAAATTGTACCAATTTATTACGCAGAAGGCGATACCATTTAGCCTTTTGCGTTTTTTTGTATTGACAACGCTTTCAATGTTTGGTAAAATAAACTAAAGTGGAAAGGTTTTCACAATTTAAATAAGGGGTGTTTTTTATGGCAGAAGTGCACGGGCAAGACCAAGGAAAATCCTTTGATAAAGGGATTGGCCTTGTAGGTTTTAAGCTGTTATTCTACATATTAATGTTGATCACAGTTACTTACACATCTCTTTATACTGGAGTTACATTCGTGTTAAAAATTGTATTTTTACCAGTGAAGTACTTTAGTGTAAACGCATATGAAAAAGTATTAGAGTTTGGACGTAGTTTGACAAAGCCGTTTTCGAAATTTGTGGATGCATTTAAGGAAAGGTTTCCACATATGGCAGAAGCATTGTCAGAAACATTTCATGGAGATGGCGATAAAGCAGAAGGAAATCGTGTATTTTTTTACTTTTTGTTTCCTGCATTGTTTAGTTTTGTTTTGATGGTTATAGTTCCGTTCTTATTAGGAATCTACTATTCATTAACAGACTTTGGAGGCGTTTCAGATCCGGATTTTGTTCGCTTTGAAAATTACAAGGAGATATTTGAAGATTTCCGTTATTATTATTCATTTTACCGAACTGCATTGTATTCCATTTTAAACATTATTGCTATCAATGTTGTTGCGTTTAGTTTGGCAATTTTGGTTACGCAAAAACTTAAAATTAAAAACTTGATGCGAGCGGGATTCTTCATGCCCAACTTAATCGGTGGATTGGTCCTTGGATATATTTTCCAATTTATTTATTCTCAAGCGGTCAAAGCTATAGGAGCATGGGATCTTATAGTAACGATTTTTGGAGAGCCAATCATGCAGCAAAACATGTTAACCTCAGGAGCTAGTAATAGTATGATTGCAATCATCATCGTTATTACATGGCAGTATGCTGGGTATATTATGATGATTTATATTGCGGCTATTCAAAATATACCGCAACAACTAGTGGAAGCTTCAAAGATTGATGGGGCAAACGCATTTCAGCGCTTAAAAACGATTACTCTACCACTTGTTGCGCAAGCATTTACGGTTGCTATGTTTTTAACCTTGACAACGTCTTTTAAACAGTTTGATACAGTCTTTGCAATGACTGGTGGAGGTCCGACTGACAAATTACCAGGGTTCTTTGTCAATATGTTTGGTTTGACGACACAACCACCTGTTCCTACGTTAGACTTGATGGCCGTAAACATCTACAACGAAGCATTTGCCTTTTCAAACTTTGGAGTAGGTCAAGCGAAAGCAATTATCTTCTTCGTAATTCTACTTGTCATATCTCTTGTACAAGTCTATTACAACAAACGTAGAGAGGTGGAATTGTAAAATGGAAAATGTGAAACCTATGGTGAAAGATAACCGTAAAAAGATAGATGTACCAAAAATTTTGTTAACGTTGTTCGGTTTGTTTTTGTTGTTTATATTTTTTCTACCATTTGTCTTAGTTATTATTAACGCGGCAAAAGAGAACATAGCAATTATTTCAGATCCATTAGCGATGCCTGAGACCTTTGGGCAAATATTTAAAAATATTGGAGAAATACTCGACAATACATCCGTTCGATATGTTCGTTCGTTCTTTAACTCGTTAGTGATTACTACTCTATCACTATTCCTCATTGGAGTGTCAAGCGGTATGGCCGCATGGGTTCTTGTGAGAAGAAAAACAAAAATGTCGTTCTTTATCTTTATGTTTTTCTTGAGTGGGATGGTCATACCTTTCCAAGTTGTTATGATACCTCTTGTTAGACTTCTTACGATATTAGGAAGAACTACAGGTATACCATTCAAAGATTCCTTGCATGGTATCTTACTTGCTTATATGGGGTTCGGTGCTCCATTAAGTGTCTTCTTGTTCCACGGATTCATCAAATCTGTTCCAGTTGATGTGGAAGAAGCAGCAATCATCGATGGATGTTCGAAACCACAAGTATTCTTCAAGATTGTCTTACCTTTATTAAAGCCAATCTTTGTAACCTTACTTGTTCTAAATGGTATGTGGATTTGGAATGACTACCTATTACCATCACTTGTAATAGGGACCGCTGGTGATTTCCAGACCTTACCGATGGCAGTTCAGTTTTTAGTAGGATCTTTCCTACGTCAATGGGACTTGATTTTAACATCTGTATTAATGGCAGCAATCCCAGTAGTTATAGCGTTCTTCTTTGCTCAAAAGTATATCATTCGTGGTATGACTTCAGGAGCAATAAAATAATAAAACCTCTTATTTTTTGGACCTAGAACTTTGCATATAGTGGCACCCTACCGCACATAGGGTGTCCTAGCATGCAAGGTAATGAATAGCGGATGGTGGAGGATACCTTATGGCAATTATACAATCAAATAAAAAAAATCCGATCGATTTGTTGGCAGATGAAAGTATCTTTTCTACGTCCAACCAAGTTCTTGGCGTAAGAGGGAATTTTGCGGAAGGATATGGTAATCACTACAAAACGATTAGAGGAACTTATATCAATGGTGTTTTTGGAGAATACGATTATCATTATGGTGAAAAAGGATATGCTTTTCCTGAAAAAGGACAAATCATTGTAAACTTACCAGATCCCCAAACCATCTATGTAAAAGTAAACAAGGAACCTGTGGATTTGGATCATGCAGAACTTGTGGACTTAAGTAGGGAATACGATACCTTAAAGGGACGAACTTACCGAAAAGCACTTTACCGAACAAAAGAAGGGTATGAGTTTACCATTGAAGAAAGAAGGCTAACCTCTTTAGAACACAAAGAAGTATTCTTCTTAGATTATCAAATTACAAGTCATAACTTTCAAGGTTCCTTAGAACTATATTCCACGCTGAATGCCAATGTATCCAATGTAAGAGATGAAGATGATCCACGTATGAGTGATGTGCAAGATCAACTGTTTGATGTAGTATCTATTTCAGAAGAAGATAGACACATATTACTGCAAACCTTGAAAACAAACTTTGATGTTTATGTGACTATGTCACACAATGACGCCATGGACTATCAGGTGGTTGATCAAGCGATTGTCGGTAAAAGAACATTAAAAATGGATAGGAACACAACCTATAGAATACAAAAAACGGTCGTCTATACATCATCAAAGTATCACGAGAACCTGAAAAAGGACAATGAATGGATTCAACAAAAGATTTTAGGGATAGATTTATACCAAGCACAAGTAGCCTCTATCAACAATGCACATATCCATGACACCGTGCAAGTTTTTGATGAAGAAATGAACAACATTGTCCACTACAACTTATATCAATTATATACAAGTGGTGGGGCAAATGAACATAGCAATATCCCAGCCAAAGGATTAAGTGGAGAGGGTTATGAAGGACATTATTTCTGGGATACCGATATCTATATGTTTATGTTTTTTCTAATGAACAATAAAAAACTTGCAAAGAATCTCTTAATGTTTCGATACAATACGCTTGATCAAGCGATTGAACGAGCAAGAGAGTTAGGACATAAAAGAGGGGCTAAGTATCCATGGAGAACCATTGATGGTCGGGAGGTTTCACCATATTTTCCAGCTGGGACTGCTCAGTACCATATCAATGGAGCCATCGCCCATTCCTTTATTCAGTATTACCATGTGACACATGATAGAGAGTTTATTCTAAAAAAGGGCTTTAAAGTTCTGTACGAGACAGCCATTATTTATTTAGAGATAGGACACTTTTACAAGGGAGCGTTTCATATAAATAGTGTTACTGGACCAGATGAATATACGGCTATCGTGAATAATAACTTTTATACCAATAAAATGGCCCAACATCACATGCGCTTTGTGTTAGCTTTTTATGAAGAACATAAAGAAGAACTATCTTCTATGGTCGATGAAGCAGTGATGGAAGAAATGAGATTGGCTGAACAACAAATGGTCTTACCATTTGATAAAGAAAAGAATATCCATGCGCAAGACGATCATTTCTTGGCCAAAAAGAAATTGGATTTAGAACACATAAAAAAACCAATGTTGCTTCATTATCATCCACTCAGTATTTATCGTGCCCAAGTTTGTAAACAAGCCGATGTAGTATTGGCGCACTACTTACTGGATGATGAACCCTTAGATGTGATGAAGAACTCACTGGATTACTATGAAGAAATCACGACACATGACTCCAGTTTATCAAAGTGTATTTTCAGTATTATGTATGCAAGAACCGGAAACAAAGAAAAAGCTTATGAGTACTTTAATGAACAACTCAGAATGGATACAGACAATACCTTGAGTAATACACATCACGGTCTACATGTAGCCAATATGGGAGGTACCTATCTAACGATTGTAAGTGGATTTTTAGGGTTGCGAACCAACAATGGCTTGTCCGTTCGTCCTTATTGTCCAAGTGAATGGAGGGGCTACCAAGTCAACTTAGAGTATAGAGGAGTATCCCTCAGCTTTGAAGTCAAGAACACGTTAAGAATTAAGGTGAGTAAACCAATTGATTTATGGATTTATGGAAAACAAATCCATATAAATGATTCTTATGAGCAAGAATTATAATAGGCTTTCCGCATATCATTGATATGCAAAATATAAAAGAGATTATAATAATAGGAGGAGAACATGAAAAAGTTATTAGTTTTAGTAGCATTTGTTTTGGTAGTAACCTTAGCTGCTTGTGGTGGAAGTGACGAAGGAACACTCGTTATTTTCCAAAACAAAATTGAAATTGACGATGTCATGAAAGACTATGTTGCAGCTTGGTCTGATGAAACTGGCATTGACGCAGAAGTTCGTTCTTGTGGTGGAGACTCTTGTGGATACCAGACACAGTTGTTAGCAGAATTACAAGCGGACGACCAACCTGATATTTTCGTTATTGAAGGTATGGGTGGGTATTTAGAATATCAAGACATCATCTTTGAGTTTGATGGAGATGCATGGATTGATGACACTGCCTTAGAATTTACACATGACGGCGGAGTTTACGGATTCCCTGTAGCAGTTGAAGCTTGGGGTATGGGATACAATGCAGACATTTTAGACGCTGCTGGTGTCAACCCTGATGATTTAACCAACTTAGCTGCTTACCAAGATGCATTCGAAACCTTAGAAGCACAAAAAGATAGCTTAGGAATTGAAGCACCTGTATCAATGGGAGCTGGAACAGGATTAGCATGGGTAACTGGACTTCACAACTTTAATGGTTATTTAAGTGCAGGATTAGATCCAAGTAATTCAGAAGTCATTGATGACTTAAACAATGGTATTGCGCATACAGATCGCTTAGAAGATCTTGCTGACTGGGTAGAATTATTGTTTATGTATTCAACTGATTCATTATTAGAAGGTAACTATGATACCCAAGTTGGAGACTTTGCAGCTGGAAACACTGCATTTATCCACCAAGGTAACTGGATTGATCCAAACTTACTAGATGCTGGTATCGACTTTGAAGTTGGATATGCACCACATGCAGCAGCAAGTGGAGAAAATGACTCAATCTTTATCGGAGCACCTTCTTATTACGTCATCAACAAAAACTCTGATAATGTAGAAGAAGCTCGTCAATATCTAGAAGACTTAGCTGCTACAGAAGAAGGACATGACTACATGGTAAACCAAGCAAACATGGTTCCTGCATTTGAAAGTGTAACATTGGTTCCAGAAGCACCATTAAGTGCTGCTGTCGTAGAATGGGTACAAGCAGGTAAAGGTTATGCATGGTGGCAAAATGATATGCCTCAAGGATTTGGTATGGAACAAGTTGGCCCTATTTATGACTTATTTGCACAATACATCGTTTCTGATGGAGCAAATGGAATTGACAAAGCTGAATTTGTTCAACAATTAGAAGCAGAAATTGAGTCAATCGATTAACAACGAAAACTCTAACACCTCTTGTGTTAGAGTTTTTCTTTATAAATCATGGGTCTTGAAGATTTGTCAAACAGGTCTGACACAATTGGGACTAACGAAAAATAGTAAGTGCTAGAATAGATTTCGTTAAGAAGAGTCCATAGAATTCTAAAGGAGATAACCAATTGTGAGGACCCATAGGGAAGTTGTTATAACTTCTTAAGTACTTTTGTCCTTCCCCCCGAAGATCTTTAAGGTCTATGAATGAACGATCTTGATAGAAGCGCTCATTGTCTTTGCGGTGACTACGTTCAACCTTCCCATTATGCTTAGGAGTAAAGGGTTTGATGTAGTCGTGAGATATAAGATTGGAACGTAAAGTCTGTTCAAACAAAGTCGGAGTTGGGTCTAACTCGTTACTCAAACGTCTGGTATATTCAATCCCATTATCGGTACGAACTTCCTTGATGGGGAATGGGAAGTAAGCGAGGGCCCGTTTGAGAAACTCGTTGGCACTATAAGTAGATTTATCATCATAGAAGTAGATGTACCTCAGTCTAGTGAACTCATCAATGGCGGTAAACTGATAGAGTTTTTGTCCATTGGGTAAACAACTTGATGGGACATGCTTGGTATCAATTTGAAGCCGTTCACCAGGAAAGGTCATTTGAATGTACTTTTTCGGTTTAGCTTTTCGTTTCTTTTTCGGATTCAGCTTCACATCAAATTTTTTCATTACTCGGTAGAGTGATGAAACATGACGAGTATAGCCACGCTGTCTAAGTTTTACCCAAAAGACGACTAGGCCATCCTTCGGATTACGTCTTCGCATATCCTTGATGAGTTTTATCTCCTTTGGTGTATGTTGATTTGGGTGATGATGGGGACGGCTTGATCGATTGGATAGTGAATCTAAGGTCCCATCGTAACGCTTTATCCAACGATAGATGTATTGCCTGTTTGTATGGTATCTTCTAGCTGCCTTTGTGACACCACGGCGAATGGCATACTTTACTAAAGATTGTCGATACTTTTGAATTTGAAGATCTGTTCTCATGGCTTAGTTCCCTTTCTGTATGGTTTTAGAGGGGGGGGAAGGTAAAAAGTTCTTACCTATGCTCCATGTTTGACAAATCTTCACTGTGCGTTTACACAATTTGGACGAAATGTCATAGTTCTATTGTAAACGCACAGTTTTTCTTTATAAATCATGGGTCTTACATTGACTAGACAATATTTTCTTGCTATAATATAGACAAGTTAATAGTTGTCAAGAGAGAAAAGAGACGAACAAAAATCTAGGATTTTTTGTCGTCTCTTTTTCTTATACTTAAGGAGGAACTACCATGTATGACGTAATAATTATTGGATCTGGAATTTCTGGTGCATGCATTGCAAGAGAGTGTGCCAAGTATCAAATGAAGACTCTTGTACTAGAAAAGAACATGGATGTAGCATCGGAAACTACTTTAGCAAACAGCGCTATTATTCACGCTGGTCACGACCCTAAACCAGGAACATTAAAAGCGAAATTTAATATTCTCGGTAGTCGCATGTATGAACAGATGTCAAAAGAATTAGATATTCCCTACTGGAGAAGTGGTGGTATGGTTGTTGCGACCTCAAAAGAAGAGATCCATCATATAGAAGAACTATATCAAAGGGGACTAGAAAACGGATTAAGTAAAGAAGAAATATCTATTTTAGATCAGGAAGAAATTCGCAAGATTGAACCAAACATCAGTGATGATGTATTGAAGGCACTCTACTTACCAACAACTGCAATCACCTATCCGATGGAAGCGGCCATTGCTAATTTGGAAAACGCCATGGATAATGGAGTGGACTTACAAACAAATGCGGAAGTAACATCGATAGATAAAGAAGAAGGTATCTTTAAAGTTCATACAAACCAAGGTGATTTTCAAACTAAAATTGTTGTCAATGCGGCAGGGCTCTATGCAGAGAAAATTTCTGATATGGTCGTTGAGAACTATTTTACTATTACACCTAGAAGAGGAGAGTACTTAGTTCTTGATAAAGATGTAGACTTGGTTAACCATGTTATTTACCCAGTTCCTTCAAAAAAAGGGAAAGGAATCTTAGCAACACCTCAATACCATGGTAATGTATTGCTTGGTCCAACCAGTGAGTTTGTCAACTTCTCACAAAGTAAAACGACCAGTTCAAAAGGCTTAAACGATATCAAAGAAAACATAAAAAAATCAGTGAAAAACATTCCCTTTCATAAAGTAATCAGAACATTCGCAGGTAGTAGACCTACACCTTCGACAAAGGATTTTATTATTGAAGAAACAAGTGTAAAAGGCTTTATCAATGTCGCAGGTATCGAGTCACCTGGTTTGAGTGCTGCCCCAGCTTATGCTATATACGTAGTAGAAGAACTTATACTAGGTAAGCATTCTTTCAAGAAGAATGATGACTTCAATCCCTATCGAAAAAAAGTACATAGGTTGAATGAACTATCCATTTCTGAAAAAAATAAACTCTTCAAAAGTGACCAAGGATATGGTCAAATTATATGTCGCTGTGAACAAGTTAGTAAAGGAGAAATAATTGATGCAATTCATCGATCTGCAGGAGCGAGAACCGTCGTTGGTGTTAAACACCGCACAAGAGCAGGTGCGGGAAGATGCCAAAGTGGATTTTGTCAATCTCTTGTAGCGAAAATACTAGCAGAAGAATTAAACATACCTCTTGAAGAAGTGAAATATCAAGGGCAACATTCAAAAATAGTCAGTGGAAAGACAAAGGGTGAAGATTGTGAGAGAATATGATGCGATTGTTATAGGAGGAGGAAGTGCTGGCTTAGCCGCAGCGATTTCCTTACATAAAGAAGGAGTGCAAGATATACTGTTACTAGAACGAGACCAAGAACTTGGTGGTATATTGAACCAATGTATCCATAACGGGTTTGGCCTAAAAGTGTTTAAAGAAGAGTTAACAGGTCCAGAATATGCAGAACGTTATGTGAACGAATTTTTAGAGCGAAACATTCCATATAAAACAAAGTCTATGGTCATAAAAATGAATAAAGATCGAATAGTAGAATACGCCAATGAGGAAGAAGGCTTCGTGCAAGTAAAGGCAAAAGCAATTATCCTTACCACGGGTTGTTATGAACGCAACGCAGGAGCGATTGCTTTACCAGGGCAAAGACCTAGTGGAATTATAACGGCTGGTTCAGCACAAAAGTATTTAAATATGGATGGGTGTTTGGTTGGAAAAAAAGTGTTTATCCTAGGTAGTGGTGATATTGGTTTAATCATGGCAAGAAGAATGACCTTAGAGGGTGCTGAGGTTTTGGGTGTGGCAGAAGTTATGCCATATTCAGGTGGATTGAAACGCAATATTGTTCAGTGTTTAGAAGATTATGATATACCACTTTATCTCAGTCATACGGTCACTGAAATCATTGGCGAGGATCATTTACAGCAAATTGTTTTACAAGAGGTCAAAGATTTTGTACCAGTGGAAGGAACTGAGAAAGTCTTTGATGTCGATACCTTACTTTTATCCATAGGTTTGATCCCAGAGCAAAGTTTGGCAGAGCAAATAGGCATTGCTTTAGACAAAAAAACAAGAGGACCAATTGTAGACGAGTCTTACCAAACAAGTGTAGAAGGGTTTTTCGCATGTGGGAATGCACTGCATGTTCATGACTTAGTAGATTTTGTATCCAAAGAGAGTACACAAGCAGGAAAAGCTGTGGCCAAGTATTTACGCAAAACTAGTAAGTCAGAACATGCAATTCAAACAATCGCTACAAAAGGTGTTTCTTACATTGTTCCACAAAAAATACATACAGATTACGATGAGAAACACATCGATTTATTCTTCCGCGTAGACAATGTCTATACCAATAAGGATATAGTTTTATCAAGTAACAACCAAGTGATCAAACGATACAAGCGAAAACACCTAGCCCCAGCTGAAATGGAAAAAATTGTTTTACCAACAAGTGTCTTACAAAATCTACAAGGTGATTTACAAGTAGCCTTAGAGGTGAGAGAATCATGAAAACATTGACTTGCATAGCTTGTCCGATTGGATGTACCTTAGAAGTAGATATTCATGACAACTATAAAGTAACAGGAAACCAATGTAAAAAAGGAGCAGAGTTCGGACGAAAAGAACTAAAAAATCCAACAAGAACCATCACATCAACTGTGAAAATACTAGGTGGGAAATACGCTAGAATACCGGTAAAAACTAGCGATGAAGTACCAAAAGAAAAAATCTTTGAAGTGATGAAGGCCTTGAATCAAATAAGCCTGAAAAGCCCTGTTCAAATAAACCAAGTCGTTCTTAAGAATGTGGCACAAACAGGGGTAGATATTATCACCACCAGAAGCATGTAAAAAGGGACTAGCGTCCCTTTTTTTCTATCCATAAGTTACTATTGCTTACCGTAATACCATCAGCACCAGAAGAGAAACACTCCTCAATTTGATCTTCAGAAGAAATCAATCCTCCGCAAAACAAGGGTATATTCACATTCTTTTTAATGGTTTGAAGAAGTTCTCCGCTAATAGCTGGTAAGACTTCAACACAATCAGGTTTGCTTCGCTCGACAAACTCTAAACTCTTGTGAAAGGAAAAAGAATCTCTTAAGAAAATACGCTGCATTGCGATCACTTTTCGTTTCTTGGCAGTTAAAATAACCTTTGGTTTTATCGAGATAATCCCATCTACTTGATAGTTTTGTATCAAATGTATGGCACCATATTCATCCGCTGTTAATCCATGAATCATATCGATGTGTACCAAAACCTTCTTATGATGATCTTTCAACTCCTTGATAACGTGTTCAATTTCCGCTAACTGAAAATCGACAATGATCCCGTACAGTAAGTCCGTTTTTAAAAACTTTTTTAAGGATTTGAAGTTTGAAATAGCAGGTAAACGATTTTGACCTTGGAAAATCATAGTAAAACCCCCTTATACTGTCTTTATTTTATCATAGATCGCAAGTAGTGTCTATTGCCAAATCTTAGTACTTTTGGGCATTATGCATAAAAGATAAGCATGATAATAAATGTTCGTATAATCGCTTGAAAGATACCTTTAATCATGCTAGAATATAAACATGGAAAGGTTTTCAGTCGAGGTGATATAATGGACTCTATTTTGCCAATGAATCATGCGAAAAAGGATATCGTCCTTATCGGAGAAATTTTGATCGATGTTATTCAGACAGAACATCGTCAAGTTAACCTATTTGGAGGGTCTCCAGCAAATATAACATTAAATTTGAAAAAACTAGGGCGTAATCCCTTACTTTATGCTTGTCTATGTCAAGATCATTATGGAGAATATTTAAAAAAACAGTTAGATGATCACGCAGTGGATATGAATTTAATACGGTTTGAACAATGTGAGACAACACGTGTTTATATCAATAAATCAGAGGGTAGTCCCGATGTAGAATTTGATCGTTCTAGTGATTATTTATTGCCATATACATCCAAACTTGAAGATGCAATTAAGAATGCCAATATCTTACATTTTTCTTACTGGGGTTTATCAAAGATGCCGTCTAAAGAAATGTTGTTAAAGGCTATGCAGGTAGCCAAAGAACATGGTGTCTTAATAGGCTTTGATCCAAACTACCATCCTGCCTTAGAAAGTGAAGAAAGCCTAGGTCTTGATCGCATTAAAGATTTGATGACCTACATTGATATCATGAAACCAAGTATGGATGATAGTATTCGCTTATTTGGTCCTGGGTACTCCAAAGAGGAGTATGTAAAAAAATATACAGATTTGGGTGTTGACCTAGTTATTATGACCTTAGGAAAGGATGGGTTGATTGCTTCTTACAAGGGGCAAATAATCGAATACCCATCAATGGCGACAAATGTCGTTGATGTCACAGGAGCTGGTGATGCATTCTATGCAGGTTTGTATACCGGTCTATTAGAAGAGTTTCCAGTCAAAAAAGCAATTCAATTAGGTCTCGCTTGTAGCGCCTATAACCTTCGAGAAATTGGTGCTCTAACGAAACTACCATCCGTAAAAACTATTCAAGAAGAATTCAAGATTTAGAAGGGAGCTTTTTATGAATATTTTATTCTTAAATCCACAAGGAAATTTTGATCAACATGACTCTTATTGGACTGAACATCCTGATTTCGGTGGACAGTTGGTATACGTAAAGGAAATCGCCATTGAAATGGCGAAATTGGGCCATCATGTTGACATCGTAACTAGATACATAGACGATCCAAACTTTCCGGCCTTTCAAGGAATGTTTGATTCTTATGAAGGGGTCGAGAATGTACGTATTGTTCGCATTAAAGCGAATGGTCCTGAGTTTTTGGTAAAAGAAGAACTTTGGGAACATCTTTCAGAGTGGGTTGATAACATCATCCATTTTTACCAAAAAGAAGGAATCAACATTGATTTTGCGACTGGGCATTATGGGGACGGAGGCTTAGCTTGTGCAATGTTAAAAGATCGCATGCAGATTCCCTATTCTTTTACTGGCCATAGTTTAGGCGCGCAAAAATTCGATAAACTCTACAAAGAACAAAAAGATTTACAGGCGCTAGAGGAACGTTATCATTTTTCCAAACGTATCCTCGCTGAAAACACCGCGATTAAGTATGCAGATATTATTTTTGTATCTACTTCACAAGAAAAAGATGAGCAATATACTCATCCCTTATATAAAGCTTCAAGTGAAGGGAAAAACTTTGTAGTCGCCCCACCTGGTGTCAACACAAAAACATTTGCCAAATACAATGACCATAATGTTGACAGCGAAGTAAGTAAAAAAATTGAAAACTATTTGTCCAAAGACATTGAGGAATCTAGAAGAACATTGCCATGTGTACTTTTAGCAAGTCGACTTGATCCCAAGAAAAACCATCTTGGATTACTAAGAACGTATGCAAACTCAGATACACTCCAAGAAAAAATGAATATCGTGATTTCATTAAGAGGAGTGGAAGATGCCTTTAAGGATTACTCCAACTTAAAGAAAAATGAGCAGATCATCCTGAAAGAGATGATGGACTTAATCAAGAAACAGGATTTACTAGGACAAGTTACCTTCATCAATATCCTCTCACAAGATGAACTAGCAAATACCTACCGCTACTTCGCATCCAAAAAAGGAATCTTTTGCTTACCCGCACTATATGAACCATTTGGACTAGCGCCAATAGAAGCTATGTCTACAGGTTTGCCAGCTGTCGTAACCAAATATGGAGGCCCTAGTGAAGTCTTAAAAGAAGGAAATGAGAACTTTGGTGTACTCATTGATGTTCATGAAGAAGACGATATAGAACATGGTTTACTCGCTGTCTTAGAAAACCATAAACATTACCAAGAAATGGGTGTGAAACGTGTATTAAGCAAGTATACTTGGAAGGCGACCGCTAAAAAATATGTGGAGGAGATTGCGCAAATAAAACAACCGAGTAAGGGTGTCCAAATTCCTCGATATTTTTACTCATTAAGACAAGAAGATTTGACAAAGAACGCTTTAATTGATTACACAAAGAATAAAGGGAAGTGAACCTATGGAGAAAATTAGTGACCACTTATATACACCGGATGGCTGGTCTATACTTAAGAACCATTACGATCCATCACAAGCCATCACAGAAGGAACCAACTTTATGGTTGGAAATGGATATTTAGGCTACCGCGGTACTTTCGCTGAAGATACAAAAAAGGACTATGTGGGTTGTATTGTAACGGATACATGGGATAATGCTGATGGAAAGTGGGAAGAATTATGTACCGTTCCTAATGCCTTATACACGAAACTTAGGATCAATGAAAAAACCTTCCACTTAAAACAAGAGGATGACTTTGAACGTAGTATTGATTTGAAGCACGGGATAAGTGCAAGGAAAGTTGTTAAGAATATGGATGATCAAAAGATTCATTTATATGAAGAGAAGTTTGCTTCTTATGATAACCTGCACATTGTTGCCATGAAACAAATTATAAAAGCAGAAAAAGATACGACCCTTCATATTCATACGGGAATTGATGACGATGTTTGGAGCATTAATGGTGACCACTTTTCCAACAAAGAGTGGGTAACAGATGATAATCTAGGACTTAAACTTACAACAAATACCTATAAGGATGAGATTGTTGTCCTCAAAAAAATACTGTTTCCAAATACAAAGGATTTACAAGTAAGCAAAACACACAATGATTACATCTTTCTTATCAAAGAAAATGAAGAGTTGCACATGCATCAGTTTATGGTTGTCGTAACTTCTAATGATGTCAAGGATCCACTTCAAAAAGCTAAAGAAATCGCTGGCGCAATAAAAAGTTACGAAGAGATTAAAAATCGACATATCAAAAAAATCAATGGTTTATGGGAAGAACTTGATGTACAAATCAAAGGAAACTTAGTAGACCAAGTTGGTCTTAGATTTAACATCTACCACGCCATGATTGCTACTCCTATGCATAAGTCCTTACCAATTGGCGCAAGAGGTTTATCATGTCAGGCTTACCAAGGAGCTGCTTTTTGGGATCAAGAAATATTTAATACACCCATGTACTTATATAGCAAACCTGAAGTGGCCAAACATATATTAATCTATCGTTATGAAACCATGCAAGGAGCGAAAAACAAAGCGAAGAAGCATGGGTATGAAGGAGCGTTTTACGCATGGATTAGTGGAAAGAGTGGAGAGGAACTTTGTCCTGACTTTTTCTTTAAAGATGTGATCACAAAACGTGATATAAGAAACCATTTCAATCTTTGGCAAATTCATATTAGTCCAGACATTGCTTACACAATCCAAAAATACTATCAGGTAACCAAAGACAAAGACTTCATTCAAAACTATGGGATTGAAATGACCTTTGAAATCGCGCGTTTCCTTGCGTCTAGAGTAAACTATAAGCCAAGAAAAAAACGTTATGAATTGAACCAAGTACAAGGTCCTGATGAGTACCATGAAAACATTGACAACAACGCCTTTACAAATTATCAAGCCTATTTCACTTTTGTTTGGGCGCTTGACTTTCTAGATAGCAAACAGTTTACAACAGATCAAATACAAGATCGAATCCAACTGAGCGAAGAAGAAATCAAACTTTGGAGAGACATTAAAGAGCGACTCTACTTACCAAAACCTAATAATCTAGGAGTCATTGAACAGTTTGATGGATATTTTGATCTTGAATCCATTGTCCCAGCTTCCAAGGTAACTAGCCGCTTAATTGATAAAGAAGAGTATTATGGTTGGCCAAACGGTATCACAGTTTATACACAATGCCTCAAACAGGCGGATACAATACAACTCTTTCATTTGTATCCCCATCTATTTAGTCAAGATATCATCAAGCGAAACTTCGATTACTACGAACCTAGAACCCTACACTTTTCTTCATTAAGTCCTTCCATCCACTCCATCGTTGCTTCCCATATAGGATATAAAGACAAAGCCTATGAGTATTTTAAAAAATCACTCATGATTGATTTGTTAAATACCAATGAAGCAGTTAGTGGTGGAACCTTTATAGGAGGGATACATACCGCATCGAATGGTGCCGCATGGCAAATGGTGATCAACGGATTTGCAGGACTATCTTATGAGGAAAACCATATCGAATTAGATCCACATTTACCAGAATCATGGAGTGAATTATCTTTTAAGATATATGTGAAAGAAGAGCAAGTAAGTATCCAAATTACAAAACAAGGTATAAAACTAACAAAAGAGTCCGATACACCAATCAATATTCTTGTCTCAGGCAAAACATATAGTCTTAACAAAGAATGTTTTATAGGAGGAAATCATGATTAAAGCAGTCATATTTGATTTAGATGGTGTAATTGTTTCAACCGATCAATACCATTACCAAGCTTGGAAAAAAATGGCAGATCTTGAGGGTATTTATTTCGATGAAACAATCAATCATCGATTAAGAGGTGTCTCAAGAATGGCATCACTAGATATTATATTAGAAAATGCGGACAAACATTATACAAAAGAAGAAAAGGAGCGACTAGCTGAGTTTAAAAACGAACTTTACAAAAATAGTTTGGATCAACTAAGCGCTGAAGAAATTTTACCTGGAGTGATGGATGTCTTAGAAAAACTCAAAGAAAAAGGTATTGCGATTGCGATTGGTTCTTCTTCAAAAAACGCAAAGAAAATTCTTGAAAAAATAGAGTTGATAGATTATTTCGATGCAATTAGTGACGGAACAGATATCAGCAAAAGCAAACCAGATCCTGAAGTATTTCTCATTGCAGCAGATAAACTAAAGATTAAAAAAGAAGATTGTGCAGTTGTAGAAGATGCCCATAGTGGTATTGAGGCTGCAAAGTCTGCAAACATGATGGCCTTTGCGACAGGAGATGCGAAAAGTTCTCAAATAAAAGATGCAAACTTCGAGGATTTAATGGCATACATAAAGTAAGAGTAACCCTTTGGTTGCTCTTTTTTTATTGAACACATAAAAAATTAATAATATTAATTGACTAATTAACAAAATTAATTAATTTATTTAAAATATTTGACAAAAATAAAAATATAGTATAGAATATAACTGTATCAATCAAAAAGCTTAAAACAGCGAAGGATGTGATTAGATGAATTACAAACCCGTTCTAAAGAAACTTGAGCGTGGCGATATTGATGCAGAACTAGCATATAAAGAAATGTTTGTGCCCACCATTAAAGAAGGTGGGAAGAGGGCCTTCTTTGTAAAAATGAACATACAAGTTCCAGAAGAAGGTAAGGGTGTGAATACATTTTTAAAAATATTATTCATGATACCTATACCACTAATCTTTGCTAGACTAGCTATCCGCCTTTTTGGAAACAAAATCAATGAGAGTTTAGAAGGTGTTGATTTTGATATAAAAGATATCCTAGAGATGATCAAGTATTCGAAACATACAAGGATACATGTTGATTCAAATGATGCAAAAATAGATATTAAAATAATCTAATATATTGGAGGAGTTAGTATGAGAAACGTTATTGGAGAATGTCCTATCTGTAAGGGAGAGTTATTTGTAACAAAATTGAAGTGTAATACATGTCACACGGAATTATCGGGAGAATTTACCTTATCAAAGTTTAATCACTTATCAAAAGAAGATCTATACTTTATTGAAGTCTTTGTCAAAAACCGAGGAAGCATCAAACAAGTAGAGAAAGAGCTTGGTGTAAGTTATCCAACCGTAAAGAAAAATTTAGATGATGTAATAACATCACTTGGTTATTTTGTTAGCGATGATGCTGAAGAAGAAAAAGTGAAACAAGATGAAATATTAGAAAAATTAGCGAATGGAGAAATTACTGCTACGGAAGCTGCGAAATTATTGAAATAAAAACTATATAATATATATAGAAAAGAAAGGATGAATGAAATGGAAAAAGATCGTATGAAAATTTTAGAAATGATTCAAAACAAAACGATTACTGCAAAAGAAGGAGCAGAATTATTAAAAAGTATAGATGTCTCTAAAAATGAAGCTTTAAAAAAAGTAGCGGAGAAAAAAAGTGCCTTCAAAATGTTCAAGGTGAAAATACTCTCAGGCGATGGAGATAAAGTGAATATTCAAATCCCAATCGAATTTGCGAAAATTGCTTTAAGAAATGGGAAAGGATTTATGAAGATGGATCAAATCCAAGGCATGGACTTGGATATTGAAATGATCTTGGATATGATTGACAAAGGTGTAATTGGTAAAATCGTCGACATTGAATCAGGCGACGGAGATACTGTAGAGATTGTAATCGAGTAAGAAAAGGACTACGGTCCTTTTTTTTATTTGATATATTTAATAAAATTAATAGATAAATTAATAAAATTAATCAATATATTAAATATTTTTATTTTTTTTAATAAAAGTGTTGACATATATAAATTTATGTTGTACTATATAGGTGTAAGTTAATAAAATTAATTATTAAATTAATAAAATTAATCAAAAAAGGAGTGTAAGTTATGAAAAAAACTAACCTACTTAAAAAAATGAACTCATCCATTTGGTCATTAAAAAAGGATTATCCAATGTATAACTATCGTATCTGTAAATAAGAGAGGAGATACAAATGAAAAACAGTAAGCTATTTAATAAACCATCGAAAAAATATTATACCGATCATCAAAACCTACCAATATATCTTTACCAAGAATTTCGTTTCGTATTATAAAGGAGATGAAAAAAATGAAAAGATTATTTAATAAAGAACCAAAGTTGCATTCAGCGACAAAATATGTCCGAGTTTATAATTATCAAGACTTAAGTTACTTACAAAAATAAAGAATAAAGGAGTGAATGAAATGAGAAGTCAAAACTTATTTAATGAAAAAGAGAAATCACTATGGAACTGCGGAAAAGAACTAGTAATTTATAATTATCAAGGCTATAAATTTTGTTCAAGCCGACAAGATCAATCAAATGAAGGTTAGGAAGTGATTCAATGAATGGATATGCAAACATTTATAGTAAACAGTTTATTGAATACTATAAAGATACATTTTTATTAAAAGAAAACGAACAAGATCGATTAGAAGATCAAAAAAATAAAAAGAAAAGAGGAGTTTAAATGAGAGAAGAAAAAGTACAAGTGTTAAAGAGATTACAAAATGATGAGATTACAGCAGTAGAAGCCGCGAAATTATTAGAAGGCTTAGACAATCCGCAAGCCTTAGAGGTAACAGAAGTGAAAGAGGAAAAACCAAGTGGGAACTTAGGAAAGACATTTCGTATTAAAATCCTATCTAGTGATGGAGATCGAGTAAATGTACAAATTCCATTGAACTTTGCGAAATTAGCACTAAGACATGGTGGAAGATTCCTAAAGGATAAAGTACAATCAGATATTGATTTGGACTTTGAAGAAGTATTAGAAATGATTGATAAAGGTAATATTGGGAAGCTTGTAGATATCGTCTCTGCAGATGGAGACAGTGTGGAAATTGTCATTGATTAATGACACAAAAGGGGCCATGAAAGGCCCTTTTTACTTGGCGATAATTATGCTATACTAGTTAAGAGGTGAGATGATGGATAAAGCGATTGAAGCATTAAAATCTTTTCGAGATGAGCGAAATTGGAGTCAATTTCATTCCCCGAAAAATCTGGCAAACAGTATCATAATAGAAGCGGCTGAACTACTTGAGAACTTTCAGTGGGAACATCAAAAAGAAGATAGACAAAATATTGAGGAAGAGCTTGCTGATATTATGAGTTATTGCTTGCTATTATGTGAGAAGTATGGTTTTAATCCTGAGGAAATCATACTCAAGAAAATTGAGCAAAACAAAAAGAAGTATCCAAAAGATAAGGCATACGGAAAGGCAGATAAATACCATAAATTATAAATAAAAAAAAGAGAAAAAATTGTAAAAAATAGATGCATTTTCTCAAATTTATGGTATATTATATAGTGCAGTGCGGTCGTGGCGGAATGGCAGACGCGCTACCTTGAGGGGGTAGTGTCCTTCGGACGTGTGGGTTCAAGTCCCATCGACCGCACCATTATAGCAATTTAGGGAGTAGAATACACAATATTGTGTAGTATATTCGTCAAGACGGCATATGCCCGGATATACTTGAAATTTCGAGACTTGTGCTAAGTATATGCACGAAGTCTTTTTATTTATAGGAGGTAACTATGTTAAACTGGTTTTTTGATTTATTTGTTGGATTACCTAGCTGGGCTGAATTTCTGGCCAACATATTCTTTTTAGGTGTTGGAATGGTCTTGCTTGTCAAAGGTGCGGATTATTTTGTGGATAGTGCAAGTAGTTTGGCAAAGATTCTCGGAGTTAGCACTTTAATTATTGGTCTAACCATAGTTTCTTTTGGTACAAGTGCACCAGAAGCAAGTGTTAGTATCTTTTCACAAATTTCAGGGAGTAGTGATATATCACTGGGTAATATTGTGGGATCAAACTTATTTAACTCAATGGTTGTGTTAGGATCTTCTGCAATATTTGCGCCAATAGTAGTACATTATAGTTTGGTGAAAAGAGAAATACCTTTTATGGTTATGGTTACCGCGATTTTATTTGCGTTCGCAGTCTTCTTTGGCGTCAATGGAAATTACGTTCTACTACAAATTGAGGGGATTATTTTATTAGTTTTGTTCGTATGGTATTTAGCTATGAACTTTAAGGTAGCTAAGTCTGGGAAGGAAGTTATTCTAGATATTGAAGATGATATTGATATTATGCCAGCGAAAAAGAGTATCATATTCTTGTTGCTGGGATTATTGATGATCATAATTGGTGGAGAAATGGTTGTTTCTGGAGCGAAGAACACAGCCTTAATGCTAGGAGTTAGTGAAGCCCTAGTTGGTTTAACGATTGTAGCCTTAGGTACAAGTTTGCCAGAACTTGTTACTAGTGTAGTAGCTGCACGCAAAAACGAAAATGATATTGCACTTGGTAATGTCATAGGATCAAATATCTTTAACATTCTATTAGTTCTTGGTATTGGTTCAACCATCGGTGGAATGGTCATTCAACCAATCGTTATAATTGATTTGTTAATCTTACTTGGATTTACCTTCTTCTTAACTTGGACGATTGTTGTAAACAAGAAAATTACCAAAGCATATGGGTATCTATATCTAGGCCTTTATGTCACTTATATTATTTATATAATATTCCGTGAACTAGGATAAAATGATTGACAAACACTATTCTTTCGTATATTCTTTTATATGTACGAAGAATATGGAGTTATAGCTCAGTGGGAGAGCACTTGCTTGACGTGCAAGGGGTCGGGGGTTCAAATCCCTCTAACTCCACCATAGATTTTCTAAACAACTTCTCTAATGTGATGTTGCAGCATCACTACTGACAACCCTATTTGGATTGCGTTGATAATTTAATTATAACCCAATTAGGAATTTTGTCAAGAGGAGGTTTTTGACTATGCTTAAACTAAGAGAAATTAGAATCAAGAAAGGATTGCTTCAAAAAGACATTGGCGATATTCTTGGTGTTAATCAGACTGCTGTATCTAAATATGAACTTGAGCAGCGAAAATTAAACCAAGATCAAATCATCAAGTTGAGTCTAGCACTTGAAGTAACTCCAGATGAACTTCTTGGTTTTAAAGAAGCTTACGAGAATTACTCAAAATACTTGCAAGAACTTGCTAAAGATAAAGAAAAACATTAAACTAGTGCAATTTAATAAAAGGCCATTAATGGCCTTTTATTGTTTAATATGCTTTTTTCTTTTCTTATCAAAGTGAAAAATAGTTATGTTTCTTTTGTATTTTCTAAGCAATTGTTTTTTAAGTTTTTGGTCAGTTGGATATTTGATACTCTCTTTTTTTAAATCTCTATATTTCACTTTGCTGTGGTGGATAAATCTTTTTGGAACGTTACTCTTGTCTGCTACGATACTAACTCCATTGATGATTTGAAATATATTTCTCCTGAACTTATAAGTAAAAAATTCTGTTTGATTGTAAAATAGATAAGAAAAACCATATATATTGTTTTCATCGAGTAGGAAGTCTAATAATCTAGCAGTTTGATCTACACTTCCACTTATTTTTTCTTCAGATTCCTCGGAAAAGGAAGGAAAATATAAATTTTCGTGGTAAGTTAAATATTCTGGTAAACCTTTGGTAACTCCGTTGACCTCGCGAAGCTTATCAAAAATTTTATCCCAATATTGGTTAAATCTCTGTTCACAATGTTTTCGATACTTTTTCTCAAACTCATTCTTTAGTTCAGATTGATTATATTTTGGTTTCCTATTTTCGTATCCTAATTGATGCAAGTAATCTTCATGAGTATATTCTTGGAGTTTCTTTGGTAATTGTTTATAGGATTTTAATTGTTTCTCTAGTTGTCTTATGTTTTCAAAAATTTCTCTAAAGTCATTTTTTCTATGTAAGTTAGATATATGAATAGCAATATAAATAGATAGTGAGCCAAGAATGATAGATATTGAATAGTTTAACACTTGATGAAATAAACTAGAATGAAGTTGCAAATATTGGTATATAACTTCAAATTTGAATATGAAAGTGATACATAAAACTACAATTAACCATGCAAAAATGAAGTTGCGAAAATAGTTTTTTGCTATGGAGTAGTTAACTAAATATATGCCTAATAGATAAAGCCCAATATTAATAGCAAACAAAATTACTTTTTGAAAACTCCATGTTTGTGTGAAAAGTAATAATACTGAAACTTGTAGGACTATTACCAGTGCAGTTATTAAAGATAACTCTATAGGTCTTTTATACATTTTAACACTCTCCTTTTCTTCATTATAGCAAAGTGTTTTCTTTAACACGTCTTTTTTTTGAAAAAAGTGATTATTCTCCATAAACGGTTAGGATACGGAAGGTATTTTTCAATAAAAATAAAAGGATATATCTTTAATTATGATTTATACTCTTTACGGAGGTGTAAATAATGTTCTCAACAAAACAACTAGATTTGATTTGTTTTTTAATAAAAGAAAGAGTTGGAGAGTTAGTGAGTCTTTTTGAACTAGTAGAAGGAGAGGACTTAATAAGTTTACAACGAGAACAAAAAGAACTGGAACAAATATATTCTATAGTTGCAAAAATGAAGACCAAGTAGGAACATCGTTATAATGAGTTGAATTGTTTATTAAAGAAATTTCGAAGCTATCGTCCACTTTGAGAAAACTGATGTTATAATCATAACAAATAATAAGGAAGGAGGTTGTATTATCGAAACCAATGTTATTTATGTAAACGAAAAGAAGATTTACAAGTGCTCTTGTGGCTCAATACTTGAAATATTAGAAAAGAGAAAACCTGGCATGATTAGATGTCCTGAATGTGGCTCAGAAACAATGATAATGACAGTAGTAAAGTAATGGTAGTTAATAAAAAGATGAAGGCTAATTAAAGTCTTCATCTTTTTGCGTTTCTACATCCCAGTCATTGTATTGATTATACTTTTCAAAAGGAATGATTTTATTAAATTGTATATATTTCATTGTAGTTTTTATGTCTTTATGATCCAAAAGTACCTGGACATACTGAGGTGGCATTCCATTATCAGCAAGTATCGATGCAAAAGTTTTTCTAAATCTATGCGTATGAATGCGATCAAGATGCAGCCTTGCTTTCAATCTCTTGTAAAACATCTTGATATCATTCTTTGAAAGTCTCCTGTTTCTTAAAATATTGATCATCAAATACTCTCTTTTTGGATCTACAGCAATGAGATCCAAAATCTTTTGTTTGCTGAAGTTTGAGAATGGAGCATATCTTTTCTTTCCAGTCTTAGTCTCATCCAGGTAAATCAACTTCTTGTGAAAATCTATGTTTGCTATTTTAACATTGAGCAATTCAGACTTTCTCATCCCTGAGTCTAAAGCTAAGAAGATAAAGGTTTTGTAAACAAGACTATTCTCTGAAAAGTCCATCTGTTCACAAAACTGTATGATGTTCTCTAAATCATCATGATAGAATCGTTTGAATGGAACAGTATCCTTTTTTAATGATTTGAAGTTCATATAGGTAGTATAAACTCCATAATGTTTCATCACTGCCTTTAAATAGTTTAAATTCTTATTAATGCTGTTATTTTTGTTGCGTGTATGGTTTTTATACCATTCTACCATCTTGTATCCAGTTGAGAAATCAATGTCCTTAAAACGCTTAATTTTGAGTTTTTCAAAACAGTGTATGAGATGGTTTGTGAATCGCACATGAGTTTCATGTGTACTTGGTTTGTAGTTGGCCCTGGTTAAATCCAAATACTCCAACAGTTGTTTTTTTGCTTTCATGATGTATCCCCCTTTTTTGTTGGTGCTATTTGAGGATATACAACGCAAAAAAAGACACTATCCCCATAGCACTCGCAAGGACAATTATACTATATTTTTCAAAGATTGAAACATGAGCTAAAGAAAATAAAAATCGTTTTAGTTTACAAATATTAAATTTAGCATATAGTATATATAATATATATACTATATTTTTGAAAAAAAATAGGGAAACATTTACTCGTTTCCCTTGTTTTATTATACATATGCTCTCAGTTTCTCAAGAAGTTGCTCTTTGTTTAGTTTTGAATACATCTTAAGACCCATTTTTTTTGCCAAGTCTTTGAGTTCAATGATTGTCATATCATCAATTAGTATTTCTTCAACTTCTTCTGAATTAGTTTCTTCCTCATTATCAAGTTTGGTTATACTCTTTAGTTTCTTAAGTCTATGCTCTTGTATTTCAATCTCATCACTATTCTTTTTGATTGTTTTCTCTTGTCTTTCTAGTTGATGATCGTATTCTGTTATCTGTTTTGCTCTACCAAGAAGTATTTTCTCGGTTTCTTTCTTTTCGGATTCTTTATACTTCTTGAAACGTTCCCACATATACAGTAGTAATGTAATCATAATGAATACACTTGCTGGTATAGCTGCATAAAGCATTACTTCAAGTAATAGATTGAAAAGTGTCATTACTTTATCTGATATTTCCATTTAACTCCTCCTTGTCTTATTCATAATCAAGTGGCACTCCATCAAGCTGATGCTTTTCTGCATGAGTGTCGTATTGTTTTAAAAGTTCAGCAGAAACAGCCAACTTACATCCACCAACTTTTTTTCGTTTCATTGATCCATCAAATTGAACATCAATAACAAAGGTAACTACTTTTAGCATAACTGGTCTAAAAATGAATTCCCCTGTTTCCAGCCAATCCTTGATTGGTATGTCTTTCACAGTTGATACTTCATGCATATAAGTCAAGGCTTGCATGTCCTGACTATCTAGTTTTTTGTATTGTGAAAACTTATAGATATGAGTAATTCCCCCATGGCGCATCAAGATTTCATCTTTTTGCTGAGGAATATATTTCTTCTTGTATTCTTTCGTGTTGTTCATTCTAGGGTTAAACTTAAGATGAACCTCATCTTTCATAATGATTTTGTATTTCTTTGTGTTGAACTTCTTAAGTTTCTTTCCATTATCATCATAATAATCATCCAGGTTGATGTATCGGTGGTATGCATACAAATATTTTCCATCTTCAGTGACTCTTGGTTTCTCTACTGGACTGGTAAAGTAAGAACCAAGACCAGTCTTTTCTCTATTGATTTCAGCAAGGACAAAAGAAAGCAAGGACTTTCCTCCACCAACAGAAGCACTTACCATATGAACACCAGGCTTAAATAGCAATGCACTGCCCTCATTGTGAAATAAATATTTATATGCTTTGGGAATAACTAAAGAATATGGAAGACTCAAGTACCTCATTGCTTTACCTGGAGCAGTACCTTTATTGAGTCGGTCATATACTTGATCCAATAGGTTTTCAAGCTGCTGCATTGATATGTTCACAGTTTTTTCTAGTACATTGCTTGTGACTGATAATGATTTGAAGACAAGGGCATCACCCCTGTCAATAACTTCTTCAGTTCCTGTGTAAAGTCTGTCTAGTTTGCTTATCATAATGTACTCACGAAGTTCAAATATATTCGATATGCAAGGTATGCCACTCCTAAAAAGACAATGAAACCAAGAGGAGTAAATACTTCCTTCAATCCTTTCTTAACTCCTCTAAGTGTATCTGTAATAGTTCCACTCATAAAAAGTAGATACATGAGTACTCCAATCATTATAAACTGTTCCCAGTTGTCTTTAATTAGAGTTATAATTTTAAGCATCTATATCAGCCCCATTCGATAAAGAATGTAAACAGCTCCAGCTCCTAAGATAATTAATAATCCTTTATTTTTCTTAAAATTAATAAACGATCCAATTATATATATTCCAATCAAACCAGCAACTGTGTAAATTATCAACTCTAAATCACTGTTTCCAAAGTCTTCAGGTGGTGGAAGTGTACCTGGCCCACCCCATTCAATATCATCAATGTTTTCTTCGTTTACTACAAAGATTTCTCCATCTGTTTCCCAAACAACTTGAGTAACATTGGATAAATCCCCCATGACTTCCACATCATCATGATCTTGCAGTGTTGCAAGATGCAGTTTGTAAAGCTTATCAGTATCAGCTGTGAACGTATCTTCTGGATTTTGACTATCAATGTAAGTATTAATCTCACTCGCAAGAGCAACATCAGGTATGACATGTTGTATCTGTTCAACATCATAGGCAAACCATTCATTTGCATCTGAGGCTTGAAGACCTGCGCCAATTAGAAAGCCTGCTCCTGCAATAGCCCATCCATAAACTGGAACTACACCACTAACAGCAGAGTAAGTTAGAATAGCAGTAGCTGTTGCACTAGAGATATAGGCCATCTTATATGCATCTTCCACCCATGTTGGATTTACAGAAGTTGATTCACCTTTAACTGCAGCTACATTTTTGTATTGAATCTCACCAGGTTCAGGGTTTCCTAAGTTTAAAATCCCATCCGACCAGTAGCGATAAGCAAGAGTAGCTGATACAGATATCAAGTTTTCCATTGGAACATCAGGCATGTAGAAGTAAGAAAATACATTTCCATCTGCATCTACTTCTGGAATGTAATTGTAAACTCTAAGAACATCTGTTACTTTAATTTGATTTTGTGTTAGATTCCAAAGTGCTTCACCTTTCCACTCATTCACATCATCAAAAGAAGTAGCAGTCAAGATAGCACTATCTAGTGTTTCACCAAAGTTGAAGTACATAATGCGATCACCATTATCTGGATCAGTGTAATAAAGAATATCATGAACTTCTGAGGTAAAGTCTAAGTTTCCTTCAACGATAAATGGATTTACAGGATAGTTGACTCCATTATATTCAACATTAAAAGAAACTTGTTGGCCAACAACATTGAGACTAGAAACAGTTCCCCAGTCTCCAACTGGATTAGTTGGATTTCCAGTAGTAGCTGGAAGTAGACTCCAAGGATCTTCAGAAGTACCTGGATCTATTGGAACTTCTGTTGTTGATTTTTCCCAATACATACGAACACCAAAAGACATATCAGCAAAGTTAGGATTCACTGGAAAACCTAAGGAATCAGAAACACTTTGACTGACATTTCTTGAAGTAAGGATTTCTGTACCATCTACATCTAAAGTGATATATGAGTAATCATATAGATAGTTGGTGTTTGGTCTATCTTCCCAGTCAAATAAGTCAATGGTTACTTGGCTTACAACTTCAGAAGTGTAGGATGCAACTGTTTTAAAAGTAGGTTCAGGCCCTGAAATAGTCATCATATTTGGTATAATTTCTACATTGAATGTATCATAAAGAGTCGGATCAGGATTTTGTACAAAGGCAGTTTTTGTGAACGGTTGATTTGGATAAGAAAAGTTGTTTTCACTACCACCTTGCCACAATGTATAATGTGAGTAATCATATCCAGGATATTCACTATTTGATTGATTACCAGTTTCTATCACTGTAGATCCATCTGTATATCTCATATAGACATAAGCCCTGTTTCCATCTTCTACATGCCAAAGACCTCCAGCGTTTACTGCAGGTTCTTCCTTAAAACTTGCTTCTGAATGCATAGTTTGGTTGAAAATGAAGATAGAAAAGACTGAAAGCAAAGCCATTATCATTATTTTTTTCATCATCAGTAATAACCTCTTTTCTGTTTCTTAAAATGCTTTAATCCTATAAAAACTAATCCAATTACAATAGCCACAGGTATGAATCCCATAATACGATCTATTGTTGATGGTGGTGGTTCTAAGATAATACCAGGTATTTCTGGAAGTTCAATTACATTAACAAAAGTAGAGTATGTTGCCTGTTCTCCTGAAAAGTAAGTAAGTCTAAAAGTAAACTCATAAATCCCTGCAGGGATTTTGTCATGTTCTTCAAACAGTGGATGGTATTCATTGATTAACTCTTCATACCTGAAGCTGTAATCCGTATTTACATAACCAGTCTTGCTGTAGATATAGTAGATAATTTCATAAGGTGTTAGATTCCGTTCATTTGAAACATAAATATCTTTTGCATCTGTAACAAATAGCACATCATTCGATTGTTGTAAGTCTCCCCAGTTCTCAATTACTATTACTGTTACTTGCTTAGTTGAGAAACCTTTTGTCAATGTAATGGTGTATTCACCAGGCAAGTTTCCTTGCCCAGTGTAACCATCTTCATCAACGAACACATCACTTTCATACAATGAAAGCAAGTCTATGATCGTAAAAACTTGATTTGCTTCCTTATGTATGATGGATGGCCCAACAATATCAGTGCTAGCTTCTACACGTGTAGTAGTTCCCATGAGGAAAAGTGCTGCAAAAAACAGCACTGATATTAGTTTTTTCATTTTAGACCAATCATCTTTCTACCTTTTTTGGTAAAACCAAAGTAACCAACTGCTATAATAGCACCAAGTCCAACTACATAATACCAAAGGTCATAGCCAAATAAAGTGTATTCCCCATGAACATCATCCCAAACTAGACCAGGAGTGTTGACAATACTTGTCACTCGGATAGTGTATTCTAATTCAGTTTCATTTCCAGCTGCATCTGTAACTCTGATAATTTGAGGATAGTCACCAGCAACTGTTAAGTCAATCGCTGTTGGATCATCAACAAGTGAATCATATACAATGGCAGTTTCTGTTAAAACTCCATCATATGCATCTTCAATTACTAAAGATGTTGGAATGTACCCTGCTTGGATTTCAGCAAGAGTAGAATCAAGTGGAACTAAGATAGTATAGTCTCCTGTGTAATCAGCAAAATCAACAGTTGGTCCATTGATATCTCGATTATCAACCGTAACAGTAAACATAGTAGTTTGTGATGCTGTATCAGTAACACTGAACACAATGTCAAAAGTTCCTATAGTCGTTTCATTTCCAGTATAACCATCTGTAGCTACCGTGATGGATTCAGTTAAGTTTCCATCTACATCATCAGATGCAACTAAGAAATCTTGGATTTCAGCAATGGTTGCTGGATCATCTACATCATTTAAAAATACAAGTGGTTCACTCGCAGATGCTGAAACTGCAGTGAAGACTGCAATAAGTGTTAAAGTAAAGAATGTAAATAGTTTTTTCATTTTTGCCCTCCTATTGGCTTCTAGATTCAATATGTGCTTTGATTTCTGCTTGAGTCATTCCTGCAACTTCTTCAGGAGTGAGCAAATAATCAGTCGCACTAATAACTGGTGGTAAGTCATCAATCACAACAATAGTGATCGTATGAGTCATTACATTACCAGCTGCATCTGTTGCTTGAAGTGTAACGGTGTAACTTCCATCAATGCTTTCATTACCTGTGTAATTATCAACTGTCACAATATATGATCCATCAAATGTTAAATCATGATCATCAACAACAGTGATTCCAGCTAAGACAGCATCAATCGTTAAGTTTTGAGAATTGTACGTTGTAATAGTTTGCACGTTACTTTGTACATAAGGTGCTTCTGTATCTTCAACAATAACAGTTCTTGTTACTGGTGTAGCTTCATTGCCTGATGAGTCGGTTGATAAATATGTTACTGTGTATGTTCCTGGTGTAGAAGTATCTACTCCATGAGCTCCACCATCATAAGACCAGGTTGGACTAGAATCTACATTGTCTGTCACTGTAACTTCTGGATCAGTAAATGTATCTCCAATTCCAAGAGTAATACTTGCATCACCAACAAGGGTAATAACTGGTGCTGTAATATCAACTACTGAAACTGTGACTGTAAACTGTGAGACATTTCCAGCTGCATCTTCCACTTGGAAAATAATGTCATGATTGCCTAATACAGTTTCATTTCCTGTAAAATTATCATCATAGACTGTAATCTCAGAAGTTAAATCTCCATCCGGATCATCAGTTGCAGTCAAAGTTGCTTGAACATCAGCAACAGTTGCTGGATTGTCATAGTCTGATAAGTAAACACCTGATCCTGAGATGGTTGGTGGTAAACTTCTTAGTAAACTGAATGTTGTTCCAGCATCAACATTTGAACCATAATAATCAAGTGTAATTACTCCTGCAGTGTAGTCCAAGGAATAACCATCAGATGATGCTGTCTCTGATATGACATTTCCATCTCTTGATGCAAGAATTACATCGTTTCCATCAATTTGAAGATATATTGGATCACTCGATAATAAAAACTCATTCATAATGTAATCATCAACAAAATCTAAAGTATCACCTTCAGTGACATTCATAATAGAAAAGTTCTCTTCAGATAAAGCTACTTTGATTGTGAATGGAGTTGCTCCATCTACAGAAGAACCAAAGTAATCAAGTGAAACTACTCCTCCAGTGTAATCTAATGAGTAGCCATCAGATGATGCTGTTTCTGATATGACATTTCCATCTCTTGATGCTAATTCATAAGTACTTCCCTCAATTTCAAGGTAAACGGTATTGTCTGGTTCAAATGCACTGTTCATAACATCCTGTTGATCTTGAGTAAGTGATTGCCCATCCGTTAAATCAGTTAATTCTAAATCTGGATTAAAAATCTCAATATCATGAGTAAAATATGGTGTCATATCCTCAAGTGAACTATTTGTATCTAAAGTAATTTGCGCACTTTCATTGAATCTAATTTCGAAAGCGTCAATACCAGTCCCATTCACAAAAGGATCAGTTCCATTTAATATAGTGGAATTTGTATAATCATAAACCCCACCATAGAAAATTATTGTCTCATTATTGATTGACAAAACAGCATTTGCATTGTCCATTTTTTGATGTACATAATATACATACATGTTCTCCTCATTCAATGATTTGTACAGACCAACTTCGCGAGCGGCTAAATCCTCGTAAAATAATTCTTCATAATCAAGGGGATCCATTGATGGTATTGAATACGGAACGGAATCAGTTATTGTATATGCTTCATTATTAAAGTCGTATGCATAAGTTTGATTTGCTCCAATTAAAGCAATGATTCCAAGCATTAAGACTGTAAAAATTTTCTTCATTCTATCAATTTCCTTTCTTTTTTCTTAAAATAGATAGATTCATACATAAAAACTCAACTAGATGCAGTGATCCAGTTGAGTTTTTTAAATGCTTACTTCTTAAGATAAGCAAATAATACGACTAAACCAACTGAATAGAACATCCAGTTTGCAGAAAAGTGAGTGTGAACAACATTAAAGAAGTCAACAGTACTCACCCACCACGCTGCAGAAGTAGCAGTAGCTCCGATTCCAGTGACAATCAGTGATAAAATTAAGAATAAAACGGCCGCTAATACTAGTTTAAAGAAATTGTCCTTATTCTTAACCAGGTAATTTGATTTTTTCGACATGGAGGATTTGCTCCTTTCTTTTAGATTTAGAATGTGTTCCATCCTTACTATATGAATAACACGATATGAGACATTTGTCTCATTACAAATCACTTTTTAGGAAAAAAAGTAGAAAACAACAACGTTCAAGTCAGTTTTTAGTAAGAAAGACTCTTAAAGACAGTCCAAATGCTCTCTTGTCTAGTCTGTTTTCTCCATCAATGATGAAAACTTCCCCTAAACGGTGCTTGTTAAAGCCATCTTTTAATCTTTTTTAACATTCCTGTGTTCGATAAAGTAACTTCATCTTATCCATCATGAGGAAACGGCACTTTCTGAGGTACTGGAAGATTGCAAAAGAGGATAAGAAGAAATGGATCTAAAAGTTTCTAGTCCAGGAATGATTCCTTCATCAAAGTACATCTCAGAAAGATATAAGCCACATCGGTGGCGTTCCTTCATATGTTCTCAGATTGAGTTAGTAATATATAATTAATGTTTTCTTTAGAAGACTATAAAGAATTAAAGATTATCGTTAACCTGTATTTTTTCATTCTAACCTGTACATCTTAAATCATTAATCTATATATATGGATTCCATGAAAAAAGCACTACCATGAGTGCTTTTCAAAAAAGGAGGATATACGGAAATAGGAAAGAGCCGTACAATGTACAGCTAATTTTTCCTATGAGATGTTTTGCTTGTTAAACCACTTAATAGCATCAATGTCTGACTTAAGTTCTGGGATGGATTCTAGATCCATATGAGGAATAATATCCGAGTCGGAAATATAATCATCCAGCCAATCACTTTCGATATCCTCTTTGATGTTTAAGGTAGGTATCAGTTTTAATGTCTTATCGGTCATAAAACTATGAATATCCATCTTGAACGATCCACCAGATACTGAGGTTAGTCCAGTAACTTTTTTGATGCTTGAAATAACAGTTTCCTTTCCATTAGATTTCACTTGTTTACAGATAGCGTTGTATGTTTTTTGGTCCATTTTCGCTATGTGAGGAATCTTTTCTTGTCCTCTCACAACATTGTTCCAGGTAGCACAAATTTCCATGATGTCTCCTGGAGTCGGTTCTTCAGGGATGCGCTGAGCTGCTTTTGTAGCTGAAGCATGCTCTACAGTCTCCTCATCGTTAGATTCGCTATTTGTAAGTGATGGTAAGGCCTTCTCAGAAGGCTCTTCATTGCCTGTATGTTTGTTTCGTTTCAGTGTAATAGTAATGAACTGTTGTAATTCCACTAACTTCATGTGGAATCTCTTCAGGAGTCTTTTTGCTCCATCTTTCAGTTCTTTTTTGATTTTTTTAAGTTGTTCAACTTGTCTTGGAGACAATAACTGGATGTGCATCTCAATCATATCAACTCTTGCTTCATCTGATTCATTGTTTCTTGATATGTCATGAATGTAGTTGCGTTGCTTTTTGTTCTTGATGAACTTAGAATAATCTTCACGTTGTTCACGATCCATATTCCCATCAGACAATCGAACTACTCTGTAATTGTAAAGTTGTCTAAGAGCATATTGATCCTCACTAGCAATTTGATATTTAGTGATGAAGTCCTGAAGTTTTTCTTCAGTGTAAATACTTAAGAACTCAATCACTCTTTCAGATAATCGGAACTTATTAGCTCCAGCCTTTTCATTTGCTCTCACAACATGAATATCAAGTATTCTTTCTAGTTTTCTGATGATGTTGTAAGGTTGAGACTCTTTAAGCCCAACTGTATCAGCGATACGCCAAGCTGGCATATATACCCATTCTTGAGTTTTTGGGAATGGTCTTTTTTGCCCAGTTTTATCATATATAGCAAAGTGCATAAAGAGTGATATGCAGTAGTTAAATGTTCCAGCAATCCCTCTGTTATATCTTTTCTTAAAAGAGTTGTGGATCTTCACATTTTTACGGATAGCTACAAGTTTCATTTTCTTGATTTCGCCATTGTCATCAACATATTTAACAGGCGCTGAGTCAACATTCTTGTAATAATTAGCCATTTGTGAATCTCCTTTCTCTTTGATTTTTGGTGTTTTGCCCAGGTCTAATATGTCCTGGAACTTTTTTAAAGCTCTTAGAGGCGAACCTCAGAGGTTACTTTCAATGACTTCTTTGATTTCTTCCTGCTTTTTGCTCGAAACTAAGACAATCCCTTTGTAATGTGATAAGATTAAGTTACGACACTTTAATAAAATCTAATACGAATGGAGGTATCCTTATTAAGAAACAAATAGCAGTTATTATTCTCCTTTTACTAGTTGCAAGTCAGAGTTTTATGGTTGTTGGCGATAGACCAACTGACACTATTCCCCCAGTAATTTCTGGGAACTCATACCTTTTAACTAGTGAAGAAGTGGATAATATGTCACAGGAAGAAATCAAAGAACACATTGAAAATAAATAGGTATTCTTGGTTTTCTTTCATTTAAGAAAGAAGGTTGGATATTGTAGGATTTGCACGCTACTTCAGGCAAAGGGTTAAAAAAGCCTGGTTTTACTTCATAAACTAAATATCCATCATGCCAGGTATTAGTCCTGGCTTTTTTTGAAGGTATAATCAAAAACGATTATTGCACATCCAACTAATAATGAATCAATGAATAGAACTATTAAAAAGTAAGTAATTGGAATAGGTATTGGAGATAAGAAGAGGTTGTATTGATAGTAAAAAGCAATGAATGTAACCAAAAGAAGTAAAGCGATCATCAATATCTTTTTAGACATTTAAAATCTTCCCTTTAGCAAAAGTACCAGGTAACTTGTACTTTAACCAATTTATTGCATCTTCCATATTTGTGAATTTTTTAGTAATAATATAGTCTATTGAGTTATCAAGTGCAATGTATTGATTTCCTTTAACTGTTAAGAACATTCCTTTTTCGGTTGGCTTGTTGATTTTAAAGTTCTGAATAATTTCTGATACCTTTTCAAGAGGTACAAACTTAATCATGAGGATCATCTTCTTTCATTTCTTCCAGTAAGTTGATCGCTTTCTCTTTTGAGTTGATTCCATCTTGTTTTAAGACATTAATTACATCTTGAATAGTTTTACTCATACTCAATACCATTTTCATACAATAGTTCTTTTAGGTATTCAATAAGGTCTTCGTTATCCACTTTTTCCGAATGTAATATGGATATTTCATCTTCTAACTCTGATATTTTTTGTCCAAGTTGAATTACTTCGTTTTCGTGTTCCTCAATCTTGCTAAGATTATCATCCACTTTAATTGATCCATAAGATGCTTCAACAGATAAAATTGTGTTTTCATAATTGAATGGTTCTTTTTTGAATAGTTTTTCTAGTTCTCCTAGTAATCTAATATCAACCATTAATGACTCCCCCTTTTTTTTATTATATTTAGCAATCCTAGATGAGCAACTGGTCATCTTTACCGACTGGCCATGATCGAGAGAACCTAGAACATCCAGGAATTACTGGTTATTTAGTTACTACTTTATAGCTAATTCAATTTTTGCTTTATCTTGATTTTTCCAATCAATAGCTTGTCCACATGCTTGACAATATCTTGTTTCAACTTTCTTATTATTTTCATAAAAAGGATAGACATAATCATTGCAATTAGGACATCTATATGTTTCACCTGATGTAAATGTGTTTGGTTCGCAAATTTTCAATATAGGAATTAACGATTTTAATCTGCTGTCATCCATTCTTCTAACTCTCTTTCTATATTAATAAACAAAACGATAAGGGAATTAATCAGGGCTACTTGGCAGAGCTCCCTGATTAATTCCATTATCGTTCAATTTTAAAAAGCTTCAGCTCTGCCAGTATAAAGCTTTTGATTCCATAATTTCTTTTGTAGTTTTCTTTGACTTACAACTCTATCTATTTGCTTCTCAGTGAATCCACCATGCTCTGATGTCATGAACTCTTTTGCACTAGAAATATCATATTGAAAAATCTCTTCTAAAACAAAAATCCATAATTTTGTAAGTCCCCAGTCTGGATGAAGTTGTGCTTCGGCTTGAATTTGCTTTTTAATTACTTTTGGATCTAGATTCATAACAACCTTCCTTATCCCTGGTAATAAAAACTAAGAATCAAAAAAACAACTCTGGTTGAGTTGTTTGATGAAAATCTATGTGCCCTTAATTGACGTGCAAGGGGTCGGGGGTTCAAATCCCTCTAACTCCACCATGATAAAAAATAAAAGACTTGTTTATGCAAGTCTTTTTATTTATATATCCATCTTAGTTTTAGTTGTTCTTCCTTTAATTCCATAGGTTTTGTCAAAATACTTGGCCAAGAGTGGTGGTTGAAGTATGTGTCATAACGGATAGAAAAAGGTGGTTCATTTTCAAAATACTTCACTACATCATCAATTAGATGTAAAGGGATGTTGTATCCTTCTGCCAAGGGATATATAGTTTCAAATGGTATGTTTTTAATAACCAATGCACTAAATATCATTTGATGTAAAAAGATGCGATGCAAGGGACTGCTTTCTAAAAGTTTGAGAAAACTAGAATTGACCAACATAGTTTTCATAATATTATATGTTTTGGTAAACAAGGCGAAACTTGGATCTAAATAGACCATCCCTATGTTGTAATATGGATGTATGGCTTCCTTGGAAAATGTTGCATTGATTGTATGTGAGCAATACACTTTACTTGATAATCCAATTTCCTTAAGTATGATTGACCAAAAAGCATCTGTTTTTTTATCAGAAGGAAGACCAACATTTCTTTTATCTACTGGATTAATACTCATCGGTGTCCTAAAATCATAGGGGTCTAGCCTGAAAAACACACTATCAATATCTACCCATAAGAAGGCATTTTCTTGTTCTTGTTCGCAAATAGAAGCAGCCTGAATTTTATCATAAAAAGGAAAGTGCTCGTTATCCTCAGCCACCTTAAAATATACAAGGTGAACTTGTTTGTCAGGATTAGAATAGTGAATACCGGATTTTACATATATGATGATTTGACCGCCAAGTTTTGAACTCTGCAAGGAACGTATCAATAGATTTGCCATCGGTATTTGCGCATGATCTAAAAGACTAAAACATACATTCATAAAATCAGCTCCTAAGGCTATTATACACCCAAAGTCCATATTAAAAAACCTTGCGAAGAGGATTTTCTTGTGCTAATATGAAACTATAATATACTAGAATAGAGAAAAGTGCAGAAAGTTTGTTTGCTCAAAGTTTTTGTGTTTTTCTCTATTCTCTTTAAAAAGGAGGATACTTATGAAGAAAATGTTTTTGATTTGTGCTTTACTTTTAGGTTTTACACTTGCAGCATGTAGCGAAGAAGGAGACACCACCAATGATCCTGGAGATGATACCAAAGAAGTGGACAACAATGATGATGCAACTACTGGTGAATCAATAGACTCTGTGAAAGATACACTTGTTTCTGCAGGGTATTCTTTGGAACAAAGGAATGCTGATGGAATGGCTTATTTTGAAGAGAATATTATCAATGAACCTTATGGATTGGCTGTAACCGTCACAGATTTATATGTTGGTTATCTTGATGGAGGTAGTTGGATTGAACTAGTTGAACTATCGACAGAATCAGAGGCGATTGCGTATTCGTTGGCCTTAAGTGATGCTGGTGAGGGACATTTAATTTATCAAACTGGTCGAGTTGTTTTCTACACCTTCAGTGAAGATACCTACGCATTATTTGAATAATACGTGACATTTTTAGAAAAAGGGTTTATAATATAAGTGTATTCCCCATATATAAAAGTTTTTAGTTTATCTAGAAATAAAGATTTATTAAGTATCGGGATTATCGTGTTATTGTTCATTTGATCAATATTGTATGTTAATTTGTATAAATAGTAATTTCTTGTATTTTATCAATATGGGGAATACACTTTCATGAAAGAGATGACAAGGTTCTTTGACCTTGTCTTTTTTTTAGTGCAGGAGTCTACAATATCTAGATTGCCTTGTCATTCATGAAAAGAATATGCTATAATACTCGTGATGTAAGAGTTTTACTCTCATAGTTTCAAATAAAAAATGATAAAGAGATTCAGTGATCTCTTTATCATGTTAAACAAGAGTTATAGTTTTTCAAAATTTGATACGATTTTCTATGAGCATCTTTATTATATACGTAACGATCTTCCATAATATCGTTGATTTGATCATTATACCAGTTAACTAATTTGGTAATAATCAACTCTGCCATATACATTTGTTCATTTTCTAAAGCTTTTTTTAATTCACCAATATAACCAATGATAAATGGATCACTTGTATAAGATTTGATGGTTCCTATAACACCAGCTAATTCAATACTAAATTCTTCTTTTGACATAATATACCTCCAATTGTTTAAACTTTAACTACTTCAATGATTTCGATATCATCAAAGTCAAGATAAGTATTATTTAGATTAGCATTTTTCAAACTCAATAGAGCAATAAATGTTACAACTAAAACGATTAGAACTTTTTTCATAATATACCTCCTATTTTTATTAAACTTTAACTACTTCAATGATCTCGATGTCATCAAAATCAAGATAAGTATTATTTTGATTAGTATTATTCAAACTCAACAGAGCAATAAATGCTACAGCTAAAACGATTAGAACTTTTTTCATAATATACCTCCTATTTTTATTAAACTTTAACTACTTCAATGATCTCGATGTCATCAAAATCAAGATAAGTATTATTTTGATTAGTATTATTCAAACTCAACAGAGCAATAAATGCTACAACTAAAACGATTAGAACTTTCTTCATAACATACCTCCTATTTTTATTAAACTTTAACTACTTCAATGATTTCGATATCATCAAAATCAAGAAAACTGCTATCTTGCTTAGAGTTTTTTACACCAAGTAGAGTTATAAACATGATAAATAAAATAACTGCTATTTTTTTCATAATGTACCTCCTTGTAATTTAAGAATACTCTATTTTTTGAATGTTGAACAGCGCACATATGTCGTATTTTATAGGATGTGAAAATATGAAGACAGAGGAATTAGCAAATTATATCGAAAAACTACGGTATGGGAGAAACATTTCTCAAGAGATTTTTCTAGAGGAAGTAATCTCATTAAGACAATATCAAAGATATCGTAGTGGACAGAGTATTATGCCAATTGAGATTGCAGAAAAGTTAGCTAATAGACTATCAATATCCATCGAGAAGTTGTTATATGAGTTTGAGGATGATAAAAATGTTGAAGCTGCCTTAGTAAAAGATTATTACAATAGTGTTGGCTCAAGAAATTATAAATTGGCAAAAGAAATCGAGATGAACTTTCAACATTACGTTTTTATAGACAAGGAGAAAGAAATAATTTTTTTGAGTGCAAAGTATCTTTCTGACTTTCTGAATAATAAGATGTCAATTGTTGAAATGATAAAAGCACAGGCTGACTTGATAAACTATCCACAAATGCTTAAGAATGAAGTGATTACTGATCCGGAGATCCTTATATTGGGAACAATATTAGAGTTTTCTGAAACTGAACGTGAAAAAATAGTTAATAAGTTAACTTATGTGTTTGATAAGTCAAATGTTCTTATCTCTGGATCTAATCTTTACTCCTATACACAGGTTATTTTTTGGATTTCAAAATATTATGGTAGAGTCCATGAGTTCTCCAAAGTGCTTAAATACTGCAATCTTGGTATTCAATATAATTACGAGAATAAAACCACGTATTTGCTAGAATATTTTTACTATTACAAGGCGTTAGTTTTCTATAGAACTAACCGGCATGATGAATTTGAGGAGAGCCTATATAAGAGTATAATGCTGCTAGAGGCTAGCAGTAGCAAAGATAGAAAAACTAGTTTCTATAGTATTATTATGAAAGACTTAAACATTAATCCTTATGATTTTTTAATTAAGTTAGCAGAGAAGAAAAAAACACAACATTTTGAGTGAAAATGTTGTGTTTTTTTAAAAATACGACATATGTGCGCTGTTCGAATCTTCTTAAACGTGTTATTTTTAATATATATAAGTATATATAGTTAGAGATTTAGATAGGATTTGAGGTGAGCAGATGAGTTTACGAAAGAAGAAACATGCGTTTATGATCTTTGTGGTCATGGTTTTTGTCGTGTTGCCTGTTGCGTTCATCAGCTTAGGTAATTATGACTTATCATCAAAACTAGGACCAAAAGAGGAAAGAGAGTTTTTGCAAGTTATCTATTCTCTTAGCGCGTCAATGTTTATATTGATGTATTATGGTTTTAAGTGGATTATGAAAAGGAATAAGAGAAAGGTCTTTTGTGTATTAACTTTGAATATGTTAGGTATTTTTAGCCTTTATTTGTTGTTTGAGACAGTAAACCATCAGTTGTTCATGGATGCTGATTTTTACTATTTGATTGTGTATACAGAAATTGTTATCGTTCATTTGATGTACCATTTATTTACGAAAACGTCAATTGTTTAGTGTAGTGTTTTCTTAAGGAGGGCTATATATGAATTACAATTACAAAGAAGGAAAACAACGTGTGGAACAGATTTTACGTCTGAATAGTAAGATTGAAGAAGTTGCGGTGATACCGAAGACTAAGGATGAGTGGACGAGCAAAAACGGTATAAAGAGTTGGGTTGCTGCGATTGTTGTAAACTTGAGAGATTCCAATAAATTGATCAATGTTGAGGATGAAATACAAGTTGCCAAAACAATTAAAGCCTATACAAGTGAAATTTTAGAGATTCTTTCTGGGAGTGAGTTGCTTTTTGAAAAGGGTGTTCGAGGAGATACTGTTTATGGCTTGTTCAATGCCACAACCAATGATGAAGCAAGTGAAGTTCTGAGCATTGCTGAATGGGCAAACACATACATGAAAATGTTGAATGAGCTGCTTGAACAAAACGGTTTTCAAAAAGTTCAAGCGGGTATTGGTGTATCTATTTCTCACGATTTAATCATTCGTACAAGCAAAGATCATGAGAAAATCGTTGTTGGTCGTGCGTTTTTTGATGCGGACCATTTATCCAAACTTACGAGTAGGTTTGGTCATATTTCTGTTGAACAACCAATTGCTTTAACAAAAGGCTTTTATGACCGTATTGCTGACTATAAAAACAATAGTGGAATGTATCATAAGTATTATGGCATCGATGTTTATGTTGGTGATGTCATCAATAAAGAATACTATAACTGGATAGATAAAGTTACAAAATTATAAATCATTCTCCTGCGTCTTCCTATATGGAAGGCGTTTTTTCTTAGGACTTTTGCATAACATTGCAATCTAAAGTGAAGAAGTGTTAAAATAAAATAGATAGATATATGAACATTAGAAGGAGGATAATAATGAAAATTGGATTAGTTGGACTAGGAAAAATGGGGTATCAATTAGCCTTGAACATGCGCGATCATAATTATCAAGTAGTTGGTTTTGATAAATCGAAAGAGGTAATGAATGAACTGAAAGGGCAAGGCATTCATACCGTAGATACTTATCAAGAAATGGTGAAAGCTTTGCCAAAACCAAGGGTAATTTGGTTAATGGTTCCTGCTGGAGATATTTTAGATTCTGTCATTGAAGATTTTCGTGTATTATTGGATAAAGGTGATGTCTTGATTGATGGAGGAAACTCGAACTATCTTGATTCGATTCGCCACTATAATCTACTAAAAGATGACCAAATTCACTTTCTTGATTGTGGTACATCAGGTGGTGTTGATGGAGCTAGAAACGGGGCATGTTTAATGGTTGGTGGAGAGCAAGATATCGTCGCTGATTTGGAGCATTTATTTGTCGCGATTGCCCAAGAGAATGGATATGGATATATGGGAAAACCTGGAAGTGGTCACTTTGTGAAGATGGTTCATAATGGGATTGAATATGGTATGATGCAGGCTATTGGAGAAGGGTTTGATCTCTTACATCAAAGTGATTATGACTTAGATTATGAAAATATTACAAGGGTTTGGGCAAATGGTTCAATTATTGAAAGTTCACTTATTGATAACGTACATAGCGCAGTGAAAAAAGACGCAAAATTAGATCAAATTGCCGGTCGTGTGGATGATTCTGGTGAAGGCCAATGGATGATTGAAGATGCATTGAGAAAGAAAGTTTCTATGCCAGCAATTACAGCGGCCTTATTTGCTCGATATAAATCAAGGGACGATAAAAGATTCTCTGAAAAAGTTGTTGCGGCTATGCGTAACGAATTTGGTGGACATAAGGTGTATAAAAAATGAGTACCTATTTTATCGTCTTTGGATCCACAGGGAACTTGATGTATAAAAAGTTATTACCAGCCTTGAATGCATTGCTGAAAAAAGAGTTATTTCCTAAAGACCTCAAGATAGTGGCTGTTGGTCGACGAGATTACACAACAGAAGACTATATTAATGAAATCAAAAGTCAAGTTTCTGATGACTTAGATTGGGAAGAAACCCTTGAAAGGATTGCATACTTTAAATTAGATGTAGATACCTTGGAAGACTATGAACGATTAGCAAAAAAAGTTGGAGATTCCTCCGACGTAAAAATGGTCTACCTAGCTGTACCACCCAAATTAATTTCTCCCATAGCTAAAGGAATTTCTGAAGGTGGAGTAATAACAAAAGAGAATAATAAAGACCGAATTGTTTTTGAAAAACCATTCGGTGAAGATTTAAAAAGTGCCAAAGAAATCAATAAATTGTTGTGGCAGTATTTTGAAGAGGACCAAATCTACCGTATTGATCACTATTTGGGAAAAGAAATGATCCAAAACATCTTAACAGTGCGATTTGCCAATCGCTTATTTCAAGAAGCCTGGTCAAATCATGCGATCGAGTCAGTTACCTTGATCGCCAAAGAAAAAGAAGGGGTTTTATCAAGAGCGGGTTACTATGATAAAGTTGGAGCAATTAAAGACATGGTGCAAAGTCATTTGATGCAGATGGCTGCTTTAATCGCGATGGAAGATCCGAACACTTTACAAGCAGATGATGTACGCAGGCAAAAAGTTGAAGCAATAAAAGCACTAAACTTTACAGAAGATATTCTGCTAGGTCAATATGAAGGCTACTTAGAAGAAGATGGCGTTGATGCTAACTCTTCAACTGAGACTTTATTCTTTGGAAAAGCTTTTATTAACACCAAACGATTTCATGGTGTCCCTTTTTACTTTTTTACAGGTAAAGGGCTTGATGAAAAGAACTCAGAAATTGTGATAAAATTCAAACGAGGACAATATCAGGATTATTTATTTGGTGAAACAGAGATCCCTCATAATAGACTACTTATTAAAATCGCACCAGAAGATGGTATAGAATTTCAAATGAATACCAAGGCACCAGGATTAGATAATTCCATTGATATCGCCTCGTTAGATTATTGTCACAAATGTAGGGCTGTTGGAAACCTTCCTGAGGCATACGAGAAGTTGCTTCTTGACCTTTATCAGGGTCAAACCACCTTGTTCGCAAGATGGGATGAAATAGAAACGGCTTGGAAGAATATAGAAGAGATTCCTTTAAATAAGTCAAATCTTATAACTTATAGTTCCTTTGAGGACATAAAAGAGAAGGTAAATAGACGAATGAAAGGTGATGTTTTATGAAATGGCAGGATGTATCAATGCGAATTCATCCATCCATGATGGTTTATAAAAACAAAGACGAAAAAAAACCAAAGCTTCAAACATCGGCAACCTTCGAAAAGAATGGTGTATATGAGACGGATTTAACCATGAATCTCCACACAGGGACTCATATAGATTTTCCCAAACATTCCTTAGAAAATGGACAAACATCTAATGGTTTTGATCCTGCAACTATGATTCGCAAGGTAAAAGTCTTTGATCTCACGAATGTGTATAAAGCCATTACGAAAGAAGACATAGAGTTGTTTACGATAGGAGAAGATGATTTCCTTATTTTTAAGACAAGAAATAGTTATGATCAAGAGTTTAACTTCGAGTTTGTATATCTTGCACAAGATGCTGCAGAGTACTTGTCCAATAAAAAGATAGCAGGTGTTGGAATTGATGGGCTTGGCATTGAACGTAACCAAGAAGGGCATCCGACACATAAAACACTATTAAAGCAAGGAATCATCATTTTAGAAGGCTTACAGCTACAAGAGATTGCACATGGTCTATACGACATGATTTGCTTACCTCTCAAGATTGATGATGTAGAAGCCTTGCCAGTAAGAGCTTTGCTGAAGAGGATAGATAAAAAGACTGTGTGAACAGTCTTTTTTAGTGGATTACTTTTGATAAGAAAAAATTTGATTTATAATAGATATGAGGAGAGTATAAAAATGAGTGAGAAACACGAAAACCATAAAAACCATGAAAATCACAATAATCATCATAAAATGATGATCAAAGATTTTAGGAATCGCTTTTTAGTAACCTTAATCATCACGGTTCCGATTCTTTTACTATCACAAACGGTACAAGGTTGGATTGGCTTTAGCTTAGAATTTGATGGGCAAGCATACGTTTTATTCGCCTTAGCTACGTTTGTCTTTTTCTATGGAGGATGGCCATTTCTAAAGGGGACAAAAAAAGAAGTTGCCAGTAAAAACATCGGAATGATGACCTTAATAGGGTTGGCTATTACGGTCGCATATGCATATAGCAGTGCCGTTGTTTTTGGCCTAGAAGGAATGGATTTCTTTTGGGAATTAGCAACATTGATTTTGATTATGTTACTTGGCCATTGGATAGAGATGTCTTCTGTCTTAAGTGCATCTAGTGCTTTAGATGAACTAGTGGAACTTCTACCAAACACCGCGACTTTGCTAAAAGATGGTCAACAAGAAGAAGTGGAAGTATCGAACTTAAGCAAGGATCAGATTATTCTTGTAAAACCTGGAGAAAAGATTCCTGTAGATGGTGTGATTGTTGATGGAGAAACATCCGTTGATGAGTCTGTTGTTACAGGGGAATCCAAGCCAGTAAAGAAACAAAAGAAGGATGAAGTAATTGCAGGGACAATCAATAAGAATGGTTCTATTGAGGTTAAAGTAAAACACCTAGAAGGAGATAATTATCTGTCGAAAGTGATTGATATGGTGAAGCAAGCACAAGAGGACCAATCAAAAACTCAAAACATCGCAGATAAAGCTGCTTTTTGGCTCACAATCATTTCAATTACTGTTGGATTTATCACATTTACAGTTTGGTATATTCTCGAAGGAGACTTAGCGTTTGCCATAACGAGAATGGCCACCGTAATGGTGATTACTTGTCCACATGCTTTGGGACTAGCTATTCCCTTAGTTGTTGCGAACTCAACTACTTTATCTGCAAAAAATGGGTTGCTTATTCGTAATCGAACTGCTTTTGAGCAGTCACGTAAGATTACCAAAATGGTGTTTGATAAAACAGGAACACTGACCGAAGGAAAGTTTAAAGTGAATGCAGTGCAAATATACGATGACTTGGATGAAAAAGAAGTGATTAAAATCGCTGCTTCAATCGAGCAAAAATCGGAACATCCGATTGCTGCTGCAATCATTGCAAAGGCAGAGGAAGAAAGCATAGATTTACAAGAAATCACTAAGTTTGAAGCAATTAAAGGTCAGGGTGTGAAGGCGGATATCGATAATGAAACCTACTTCCTTGTTCGACCGAAATATCTTGAAAATGAAAACATAGATTATCCCAAAGAAGAAGCAAAATCATCTGTTACAAAGGTCTTTCTTTTAAAGGGAAAGACTCTTCTAGGCCTTTTTACCTTATCAGATAAGATTCGAGAGGAATCTTATGATGCGATTGAAACATTGCAATCTCGAGGAATCGCTTGTTGGATGTTAACAGGTGATAATGAGGAAACAGCCAAGGAGGTCTCTGAAGAACTAGCACTAGATGGTTACTATGCAGAAGTATTGCCTGATGAAAAACAGAGCAAAATTCAAGCTTTGCAAGAGGAAAATGAATTAGTCGCTATGACTGGTGATGGTGTCAATGATGCTCCTGCACTAGCACAAGCAGATATTGGTATTGCCGTAGGATCTGGAACTGATGTAGCAGTAGAAACGGCAGACATCATACTTGTAAACTCAAACCCTAAAGAAATTGTAAACTTGTCAATTTTTGGTGAAAAAACTTATAAGAAAATGATCCAAAACATCATTTGGGCAACTGCCTATAATGCTATAGCGATACCTCTAGCAGCTGGTATCTTATACTACCAAGGAGTTCTTATTTCTCCAGCGGTGGGTGCGATATTCATGTCATTAAGTACTATTATTGTAGCCATCAATGCTAAGTTGCTAAAATTTGATTAAGAAAAGAGCCTACTTTTTTGTAGGCTCTTTTTTTGGATGAAATCCTTCAAACACTGCATTATCATAGTGTTTCTTCACAAAATCTAAGTCTTTTTGACTTTTCGCAGTAAATGAAATTACTGGGAGACCAGTTTTATAGAGATAATCTAATTTTTTCAATGGCAAATCTTTTAAACGATAATTTATAAAATTGGGCTTTGTTAGCCGATAAAATAGTAAGTAATTGGTATAGAATCGAACAATAAAACTTTTCTCTTTCCTTTTGTTATGCTGAGCAATTTGCCCTCGTAAAATGCTTGGCGCTTTTTTTCTATACCAGTTGATAACTCTCGGATTAAAAGATTGTATGGCGTAATCTCCTGTATATGATTGTAAAAGTTTATAAACTTCATGGGATATCTTATTCGCATTATGATGTGTCTTTAGTTCAATTAATAAGGGAACAGCTCCATCAACAAAATCGAGCACTTCAGCAAGAGTTGGAATGTGTTCTTTAGTATGTTTGATGTTTGTCGCTTGTAGTTCGGACAAGTTTTTCCCTTCTATAGTACCAGTTTCTCCACAAATACGCTTCAAGCTATGATCATGAAAAACAACAACTTGGTTATCTTTTGTCAAACGTACGTCAAGTTCAATTCCATAGTTATAGTTCATCGCCTCTTTAAAGGAAGAAAGAGAGTTTTCGATGATGCTTTTTCCATTATGAAAGCCCCTATGTGCAATCAAGTATGTTCTCAACCAATGCTTATCATCCATACAATCACTCTCCTAGTTACCACTATTATATGATAGTTTGTATTTATAGAAAAGAAGAAAAAAATATTGTGCAAAATAGACAAGAGCAAATCCATGCTTTCTATGGTATAATAGGGTTGTTTTGAGGAGTGATAGTATGGAATCAAAGTCTTTAGTAAACTTTATTGAAAAGGTACGATATGGTCGAAATATTTCACAAGAGAAAATGCTTGATGGTGTTATTTCGATTCGACAATATAGAAGATATTTATATGGTGAGGTTGAAATACCATTTGGTGTCGTGGCGCAAGTAGCTCAAAAATTAGGTATATCAGCTAATAAGCTATTGCTAGATTTTGAAGATGAGAAGAATAAAGAAAGACGCTTAGTTACTTCTTATTATAATGCTGTAGTCACTAGAAATTTGAATTTAGCGAATAAGTATATAAATAATATAGATATTAGAAATATTATGGAAAGAGAAAACAAGTTAATATTTCTGAGTGGTAATGCAATCCATGATTTTTTCTCGGATAAAATAACTAATGATGAGTTAATTAAAAGGCATAAGAAAATAGTTAACTACCCAGAAATTCTGAAAAATGAGATTCTTACAGATTCAGAAATGATAATATTAGCTAGTATACTGGAAGAAGACTCTCTGGATAAGGAAGATATAGTTGATAGATTTGAAAAGGTTTTTATCAATAATGAGTTTTATATAACAGGAGATAATGCTGCTACTATGCTCCAAATAGTTTTTTGGTTAGCTAAATATTACGGAAAAATGAAAAAATATAAGAAAACAATTGAATATTGTGATTTTGGAATAGAAAAAAACAAAGAATTACGAACGACTTATGTTATGGAATTTTTTAGTTATTATAAAGCTTTATCATATAAGAGGCTAGGTGAGATATCAAAGTTTAAGAAATCTTTGTATGAGGCCATATTATATGTGGAAATTATTCCTAGTCAAACAAGGAAAGACCGATTCAAAGATATCATTCGCAAAGATTTAGGAATAGAGCCATTAGAGTTTGTAAGAGATTATATCGATTTGGTTAAGTTAAAATAACGGATTTGGGAGTAGTGATTGTATGGGGAAACAGTTAATTAAATCTACAAGGACAGAAAAAGTTGTATTTGGCTTTGTGATGTTGCTGATGATTGGGTCATTTGTGTATGCTTTATTAAGGGCGATCTATGTTCCTTTAGGTGCTGAACATAATGGCGAGTTGTTGAGCAGAAATGATTTTTTACTAATGACAGTATCTAGTCTAGCGGCGATAGTTGTATTGTTGTTGCCTTCATTTATTGAACGAAAATGGAAATTTGATATCCCTAGCACTATGCATGTGATATTCATATTATTTATTTTTGCGGGTGTGTTTTTAGGAGAGTTTCGAAGGTTTCATTTTTATGTAAGCAATTTTGATAAATGGCTCCATATAGTCAGTGGAGGAGCCCTAGCAGCCATTAGTTTCTCTTTGGTTAGTTTACTTGAGAAAAGAGAGATAGTAAAAATGAACCCACTTTTCATTGCGCTTTTCTCCTTTAGCTTTGCACTTATGGTTGGTGTGTTATGGGAAATATATGAATTTACGTGGGATTATCACCTTGATTTTAATATGCAGAAGTATGCGACAGAAACAGGAGTTTTACTTGTTGGAAGAGAGGCTCTTTATGATACTATGATGGATTTTATTGCGGATAGTATAGGGGCCTTTGGAGTTTCCCTACTTGGATATTTGGCAGTGAAAAACAATTGGTTATGGTTTGATCATATATTAATTAAGAAGATAAAAGAATAGGAGTGGCATCATGGGGAATTATTGTAGAAAATGTGGACAACCACTAGAAGACAGTTATAAGGTTTGTCCCTTTTGTGGAACAAGTGTAAACGAACAAAGGACTCATCAAACAAGACAACAGTTCGAAGTTGATACAAATGAAATATTATGGGGAATATTAGGGTTTTTCTTTCCTTTAGTTGGTGTAATTTTGTTCTTTGTTTGGCAAGACCAAAGACCTATGTCCGCTAAGTATGCAGGAGTTGGTGGATTGATTGGTTTTGGTGTGAGGATATTGTTTGGTTTTGCTAGTTTCTCTTTGTTTTTTCCGTTTCAAATATTTGGGTCATTCTTTTAAAATGCAGACTGAAAAGTTTGCATTTTTCTTTTTTGACTCCCGTCTTCATATGGTATAATTAAAGGTAAGGGCAGAAGCTATAGATGTTGACTTGACTTAATACATTTCGGATATTGGTGGCTTCTTATGATCATTTTGCGTTTGCTTTTATTTTAAATAAGATATTTATATGCCCATGTTGGGCAGACAGTAATCTATACTACATTTTTTTTCGTTCATCTTGCATAGAATTGTACCTGGTTTATGTTAAAATTGTTGTAGTAGTAAAAAATGAGTAGGAGGTGGACTATGCAAGTAGCATTTAATATTTTGTTACCTATTATGATGTTTGCTTTAGCGATGTATTACTTAGCTAGAATTTTGCACATTAAACTGATCACAGCTAGTGGATATCAAATGACTTCAAAAAATGTCTACCATTCTACGATCGCTTTTTTAAAGACCGTATTTGCTTTGCTACTGCTAGTATTAATACACAACTCTTTTCAGACAAGAGAAGTGCTGGAATTGTTCCTTTTCTTAAGTGTCTTTTTAGCCTACTCTGTTTTGCAAAGTTCTTACTCTGTTGGAGGTTTTGTATCCCGCATGGAACAACTCTTCTTGTCTACAAAGATTTTCTTTACCAAAAATATAAAAGACTTATTTCGAATTGTGAAAACCTTCCATAAATCGATTTACAAACATACATCGATCTACGCGAAAATACTCGTAGTCGCAGTGTTCTTATTTTCCTTTATTCCGAATGCAAGTATCTTTTTGTTTTCCAATATTTTATATTCTTCTTTACTTGTCTTATTCTTGACTGTGCCCTTCTTTATGACACCTAGTGTCTATTTTGGGATGATTTCTCTATTGATCATGGGAAATGATGGATCCAACATCAGCATCCATTCTTTCAACCCCTTGTTAATGATGTTGTCTTTTTCTATTTTGTTTTTGGGGATGAGTTTGGACCGCCGTATGCAAAACCAAATGTTCCTTTTAATCACCGTGTTACCAGTAAGAAAATTAAACTTCAAATTAGGGTATGAACAGTTATACTTCAAGGGTCGAATGACTATTTATCGAAATTATTTAAACCATTATTACTACGTTTATGATAGAATGAATGGTGTAGTCGTGGTCTATCATACAGATATCAATGCAAAGTTATCCATGCGAGTATTAAAGAAAATGGTGAAACAGACAAAACAAGAAGTCCATCAATTTGGACTTTAAAAAAAGGAGTGTAAACATGAAAGGAAATCTACTTTATGGTCAGTCAGGAGGACCGACCACTGTCATCAACGCAACAGCATATGGCGTTATTAAACAGGCGTTTGAAAGTGAAGAAATCAAAGAAGTTTACGCAATGCGACATGGGATTAGAGGAGCTTTAGAAGACGATTTGATCCATGTCAACAGTCTCGCAGAAGAAGAAATCGAACTTTTACCAAAAACTCCAGGTGCTGCCTTCGGTAGTGTCCGTTATAAGATTGCCAAAGCAAAAGACGATGAGACCGACTATGTTCGTCTACTGTATATTTTCAAGAAATACAACATTCGTTATTTTCTCTATAATGGAGGAAATGATTCCATGGATACATGCTATAAGATTAGTGAATATATGAAGAAAGTCGATTACGATGTTCAAATCATTGGTTTGCCTAAAACCATCGATAACGACCTACCTTTTACCGATCATACACCTGGATTTGGTAGCGCAGCTAAATACATAGCCAACACCATTATGGAAATTCATTACGATATGATCGCATATCCTAAAGGGAAAATCACCATTGTAGAAATCATGGGAAGACACGCTGGGTGGCTAACAGCATCAAGCGCCATCGCATCCTTGTCAGGTTATGGACCTGACTTGATATATTTACCAGAGATTCCTTTTGATATCGAACAGTTTAAAAAAGATGTGCAAGAAGTCTATGAAAAGAAAAACCAATGCTTGGTCGCAGTAAGCGAAGGAGTCACTAATAAAGATGGCGAATTCATTAGTTCAAGTTCTGCCTTAAAAGATGCCTTTGGTCATTTTCAACTTGGGGGAGTAGCTCCAAAACTAGCCAACATTATTGATAGCGAGATGAAATATAAAGCACGATCAATCGAACTGTCAACCATTCAACGAAGTGCAGCTCACTTACAAAGTTTAACCGATGTAGAAGAAGCAATTCAAGTGGGTCGAACTGGTGTTGCCATGGCATTAAAAGGTATGAGTGATGTAATGGTCACCATGAATCGTAAAAAACAAAAAGACTATGAAATAGAATATACAACCCATCCTTTAAAAGATGTAGCGAATGTAGAACGTGTGGTACCAAAAGAGATGATCAATAAAAAACAAACCGGTATGACGCAAGCATTCTATGATTATGTCTTACCACTCATTCAAGGAGAAAATCCAAGTGGGTTCAAAGAAGGAATTCAGCAATTTTCAACCATACTAAAAAACAGCTAAATGCTGTTTTTTTAGAATGGTCAGTATTTTAAAGTACTATTATAAAGGTTTTTATATATACTTGACAATATATTAAATTAACATTGGTCAATGAAATATCTATCTATTGGATTAATGCTATCAAACACAAAATGGAGGGAAACCGATGAAGATATATGCCTATCAAACGGAAGATTATCAAGAGATTATAGACTTATTAAAACAAGAAAACTGGCTACCTTTTTTTGATACCTTCAAGGACCAGTACAAACAAGCTTTAACAAGTTCACATACCTATGTAATGAAAGATGAAGATAAGACAATTGCTTACATTCGTGCCATAAGTGATGGTTTTTATCTTACATTTATTGGAGAACTTATCGTATTAGATTCTTATAAAAGAAGAGGCCTTGGTAGTAAGTTGATTGAGCATATCAAACAAGTATGTTCAACACCAAAACTTGAACTCATTAGTGATGCCGATCAGTTTTATCAGAAAAACGGCTTTAAACCAGTAGGGACTGGTCAACGAGTTGGCTAAGGAATGTAAGTTATACTTACAAGTTGCCTCGAAAAATGCTATAATATGGATAAGTTAGGAGGCCACATATGATACGATTTATACACCTAAGTGATGTCCATATTGGACTAGGCTTTCAAAGTGCTTCATTCTCAGAGACTTTATCAGTGAAACGAGCTTTTGAGATTAAGCAAACCTTTTTTAGGGCTTTAAACTATGCGAAAAATGAAGACATTGATTTTGTGATCATTTCTGGAGATTTGTTTGAACATGAACAAATAAAGAAACAGGAAATAGAAGAAATAGTATCCATCTTTCGTTCGACAAGAAAAGATATTTTCTTGATTTCTGGAAACCACGATCCGATGAAAAATCAATCTTTTTGGCATGGAATAGACTTTCCTTCTAATGTCCACATTTTTGATCAAGAACTATCAACTTATTCTATAGAGAACTTAAATATTGACCTCTATGCGCATTCATGGAGTAAATACTATTACAAAGATAATCCATTCAAAACCCTGCAGGTTAAACATAAGGATCGTTACAATATTTTGATCGCCCATGGGGATGCTTACAATAAAAAGTCAGACTATCTACCGATTGATATTTCTAGCCTCAATGCATTTGATTATGTTGCCTTAGGTCATATACATAAACACGATTTTTTGACGCCATCTATAGCCTATGCAGGATCTTTAGAGCCCCTTTCTTTTAAAGAGTTAGGACAACACGGGTTTGTTGAAGTACAAGTAAGTAAGCAAAATGTTCAAACAAAGTTTGTTCCCTTTTCGAAACGTGAGTTTGAGTTACACAAGCTACAAATCTCAACCGAAGACACCATCTTTTCCATTGTGCAGAGGATTCAAGACTTAGCACCTACAGAACGAAAGTCAACAAACTTATTTCGCATCATCTTAGAAGGTTACACAAAACTAGGTTTTACAATCGATCAAAGTACACTCTTAGAACAATTACAAGAAGAGTTTTTTTACATTGAACTAAAAGACCAAACAAAGGTAGACTTAGATATCGAAGCTATAAAAGCACAATACAAGGACCACATCATCGGTAAATACATTAAGCGATTTGAAGAATTAGGTCTTTCTAGCCCTATCAATTATCAAGCCTTTCTTATCGGTCTAGAAGAACTGATGAAAGAAAGAGAGGGAGAACAATGATTATCAAACAGTTAAACCTCATTTCTTTTGGGAAATTTCAAGACAAAGAGTTGGTTTTTTCTCCTGGTTTCAACATTATTGAAGGAGAGAATGAAGTTGGAAAAACAACCATTCATAAGTTTATTGAAGGGATGTTTTACGGTTTTTTAGATCCAACAAAATCAAGAAGATCCTATAGCGATGATCACAAAAAGTACCAACCAAAAAATGCGACCGATTATCGCGGTTCTATGATCCTTTCAATCAAAGGTAAGGATTACCGAATTGAACGCAACTTTGATAAAAAACAAGCAGATGTCATTATTTATGACAATGCGAATGGGCAGGATGTAACATCGAACTTAGACATCCATCCGACCCTAAAAATGCCGGATATCGGCAGTTTCATTGGTCTTTCCTATAAACTATTTCAAAATACAGTGTCGATTTCACAACTCCTGAGAAATACAGAAAAAGATTTAGGGCAAGCACTGGTAGAAAAACTTCATAATATCACAACGACCAAGGATGAAAGTATCTCGATAAGAACCATTCAAGAAGCCTTGAACAAACAGTTAATGGATATCGGTTCTGAAAAAGCCAAAACCAAGCCACTAGCTAAAGCTGTTTCAAAAGTGGACAAACTAAAAGGTATGATCCAAGAATCAACTGATAAGTACAATGAGTCAGAACGTTTATTTAGTGAAAAGCAACACAAAGTACAAGAACGTTCTGGTACAGAAGAACGTCTTACAGAAGTAACAGAAGATATCCATCAATACAACAATACGAAGAAAAAAGAACAGTACAATAAAGCCTTAGCTATAAAAGAATTGATGGATAAAAATACCATCAAAATTACAGCGAACGAAGAGAAACTAACACTCGAAGAAAAGGTTTATGAACGCCTGCAAGAAATCCATAATCAGTTAGGTTATCTTGCACAAAAAGAAGCGGATGCAAAAACAGAAGAAAACGATTTAAAAGACCAACAAGCAGATATAAAAAACATCATCGATCAACACAAAAGTTTCACCAATCAAGCAGGTGTGTTCTATCAACTCCGAGACAGGTATTATTCCTTAGAAAGTAAAAAAGAAGAACTTCAAAGATTAAGAAAGCAAGAAAATCATTTAAGCAATGAACTTGCCAATACATCCGCCAATCAACAATTGATTGAGGATCATAAAGTCTATGAACAAGAAAAATCAACACTAGAAGAATCACCACTTTATTTATATGAGAAAGACTTAGACCAAGCAAGAGAAAGCTTGGAAAAACTCGAAAAAGAAAGCCCATCTAAGTGGATTCTTTATCTCTCCTATGTGCTTTTTCCTCTCATTATTGGATTTATTCTTTATAAAAAGCAAAAAGAAAAACTTACAACATACAAGCAAAAAGTTGAACGTCAACTTCAAATAATTGCACAAGCAGAAGAAGCATTTACACTTGCTAAAAAAGAACATGAAGCTAAGAAGAGTCATTTACAAAGACTCTTAGATAAACATCATGTTTCTTCCTCTTATGAATTCTCAGAACAAAGAAGAATTGAAGACAATAATGTCGGAAAGATTGCTAGCCTAAACAAAGAACTAGAGCAAGTAAAGGAAGCAATCGAACAACAAGAAAAAGCAATCAAAGAAGAGAAGGCTAGTTTGAAAAATTTATCAGAGAAACTTGACACAAAACTACCATCTAATCAAGAAGAACTGAACCAACTAGAACAAGACATTCGACTCCACCAAAACAAAGTAGAAAGTAACCAAGTTATTGAAGAAAAATTAAAGAAGATTTCGGCTACATTAAATCAAATTTCTACACAAAAACAGGCTTTGAACAAAGAATTAAACGAGCTTTTAGACAACTCAAACTGCACAAGTATAGAGGACTATAAACAGGGACTAACTCTAAAACAAGAACTCGTGCAAATACAAAAAGAGAATGCAGTCATGCTTGATCGTATGCATGATTTAACAGAAGGCTTATCCATAGAGACCTACAAAGAATCAATTGACTTTCAACTCACAGATTATCAAAAGTCTGATGGTATCAATGATTTAGAAAAACGACAGTCTAGTCTCCGCACTACTTTAAGAGATATCGAAGCTCGTATTTATGAGTTAGACAAAGACATCGCCTTAATCGAAGAAACATACAAAGATGTCTACACCTTAGAAGCAATGTTGGATAAGGCACAAGAAGAACTCCAGGTTTTACAAGATCAAAAAGCCGCAACAACATTGGCCAGTGAGGTCATAGATGAACTTGCAAAAGAAATCCAATATGAGTTCGCGCCATCACTGAATACCGCCATTTCCGGTATTATGTCTTCCATAACGGATGGAAAGTATAAAGACTTAAAAATCGATCAAGACACCAATATAAAAATCCTTGATGAATACCTTAAACAACTCTTAGATACTGAGGATTTCAGCACAGGAACCATCGATCAAATTTACTTTTCTATGCGACTAGGACTCAGTAAAATTCTCTTCAAAGAAGATTTTCCTTATATTTTTGATGATACATTTGTCAATTATGATGCGACTAGATTAACTCGGGTCTTACAACTCCTAGAGAAAGAACATACCCAAATATTACTCTTTACTTGTCACAAGCGAGAACACCTTATCGCAAAAGCTGAAGACTTAACACATACCTATCTAAACTTATCATGAGAAAAGTTGTTTTACTTATCATGTTTGTGTTCTCGTATCAGTTTTTCTTTGGAACATTTCTCTTTATTTTTCCAGTTGAAAAAGACTCCGATCTAACCTTTGATTTAACAGTTTTAGAGCATAGACAAGCATATGCGCAAGTTATTGATGACAATGAAGACGCACTAAATTTAAGATTATCCTTAATTCAACAAAGCCAAGAATCCATTAAAATAGCAGTTCATCAGTTCAAAGATGATGCAAGCGCAAACCTTATCACTATGGCCTTGATTGAACGACTAAAAGATGGAATAGAAGTAGAAATCATTGTTGATGGTCTCATGAACCCAAACACATCACAAGATAATTACTTACTACTCAAACACTATGGGGCGTCCATAAAAGTATTTGAGTCAAACGTACTATTACTTCCTTATAAAGGCCAAAACCGTTTGCACGATAAATTCTTTCTTGTTGATGGTATGTACGGTCTTATCAGTGGTCGAAATATTGGTGATCGCTACTTCATAAAAGAAGAAAACGCAGTGATTGATCGTGACTTATTTTTTATCGATCCAGATACCGTAGAGGACATGACCTCGTATTTTAACCAACTAGCAGATCCTACCTATAGCCGTAGTATTGAGGGAAAACTAAGGGATGACGAATTAGAAGATATTTATCAAGAACACTATGACGCTTATATAGAGGGACACAATCTGTCTACTTTCTTTACCAATCTAATGGAGGGTTTGTTGCCGGTCGATGGACTCATCTTTTTGCACAATCCGATTAACCGTTGGAAAAAAGAACCGGTTTTAATGAATACTCTTCTAGATTTGGTCAAAAAAGAAGGACGAGCAAGTATCCAAACACCTTATATAATTTTTGACAAAGAGCTTGCAATACAGTTTGATGAAGTCAAGGATGCAGATATACGTATTCTAACCAATACCATCCAAACCTCTCCCAATATTTTTGCGTCATCAGGATACATTTTTGACCGTAAAAATTTAGCAGAAGACTTTCAACTCTTTGAGATACAATCCAACCTAAGTCGCCATACGAAAACCTGGTTAATTGGAGAGGACTACCTTGCGATTGGGTCTTTAAATATTGACCCTAGAAGTAACCGTCTTTCCACAGAAAGCATGGTGGTAGTCAAGTCTAATGATTTAGCCACAATAGTACAGGATCAAATGCATCAAGAGTTTGACCAAAGTTTACAGGTAGATGCATCAGGTTCTTACCTAGAAGTTGATGGTATAAATACCGTTGAGACAACGTTTTTTAAAAACACACTGATCCGTATTGTCGGCTTATTTACCTATTTCTTTGATGCCTTACTATAGATGGTTAATCAGTTGAAAGTTCTTAAGACTATGTTATAATGAAAGTAGATAAGTTAAATAAGGAGGGCATTATGAATCAATATCATGAACCAGTTGAACTGCTTGATGAAGAAACAAAAGATTTAACACGAGCTTTTCGTAGTTTGATCGAAGAATTCGAAGCAGTGGATTGGTATAATCAACGTATGAATGCAACAAAGAACAAAGAACTAAGAGCAATTCTTAAACACAACCGTGATGAAGAGTTGGAACATGCAGCTATGTCATTGGAATGGTTACGTAGAAGAATTCCAGAATTAGACCAAGAATTAAAAGAAAATTTATTTACTGAAGGTGAAATTGGTCATCATCATGAAGAAGATGAAGAGCAAACACCAAAAATGTCAATTGGATCGATGAAAGAATAAGGAGGTTACTAGTGGATCAATATCATGAACCAGTCGAATTGCAAGATGAGGAATCACTGGACATCATTCGCGCATTTCGTAGTATGATTGAAGAGTTTGAAGCAGTAGATTGGTACAATCAACGTATGAATGCGACAAACAATGATGAACTAAGAGCCATTTTAAAACACAATCGAGATGAAGAACTTGAACATGCCGCAATGACTTTAGAATGGTTGCGTAGAAGAATTCCAGAACTAGACCAAGAATTGAAAGACAATTTATTTAAAGAAGGCGAAATTGGCCATCACGAAGAATAAAAAGATTTTTAAAGGAGGAAATAGTATGGATTTATTTAAGAAGAATTTAGCACCGATCGCGTCAGAAGCATGGGAAGAAATACAAGAGCGCGCAGAAGAAGTTGTGAAATCAACCTTGTCTGCACGAAAAGTACTTTTTGTAAATGGACCACTTGGAATTGAGAAAAATGCAGTGTCTTCAGGGAAACTTGAAATCATCAAAGGAAAAAATGATGTAACTGCTGGTCTATATGAAGTCAAACCATTATTAGAAACAAGAATCAAATTTGCTCTTTCTAGATGGGAGTTAGATAATGTCTTAAGAGGTGCTTCAGATGTAGAACTAGATGCACTAGAAAAAGCACTTGAAGAACTTGCACTCTTTGAAGAAGAGACCATTTATAACGGAAACAAAGAAGCAAATATTAAAGGATTAACAGAACTTGCAGAACAATCTTTTGATGTAGCAAGTGATCCAAATGAAATCTTAAATGGTATCGCTTCAGGTATCTTAGCCCTAAAAGATGCTTATGTTGAAAATGGCTACACTTTAGTTGTAGGAGATGAGTTTTATAAAGCTCTTGCCAAACCACATGGAGCTAAATTACTATACAACATAGTAGAAGATTTAATCGGTGGACAAATTGTTCGTTCAAAAGTATTAAAAGGAGCTTTGCTTCTACCGTATAATCATCCTGATCTTGAACTAACCATAGGACAAGATTATGAAATCGGCTATGATATGCACGATAAAACACAAGTATACTTCTTTGGAATGAATGCATTCACTTTACGTGTACTAGATGAAAAACTAATCATTAAATACAACTTAAAATAATCAGAATACAGTTAAAAATCGTGAAGAGATTCACGATTTTTTATTTGCTTAAATTTGTTAATTTTCTTTACTTTTAATATTGTTACTATACTTGATATTCCCTTTGTTAAGTAGTATAGTATAAATGTGTGAATAAGCACTCATAAACTGAAGAACTATTCAGTTTTCTAAAAAATAAAGGAATATACTATAAAGAGCCCAAAGGAGAATGTCATGAACTTTTTACTAAACAAGGAACAAGAATTATTGCAAAAATTGTTTCGTGAATTTGCTGAGAAAGAAGTCAAACCGCTTGCCAAAGAAATCGATGAGCAAGAACGATTTCCAAAAGAAACCGTAGAGAAAATGCGAAAGCTTTCTATGTTAGGAATACCTTTTCCTGAAGAATATGGAGGAGCAGGAGCAGACTATATCTCATACATAAATGCAATTATTGAGTTATCAAATGCATGTGCGACTACCGGTATCGTACTAAGTGCACATACCTCACTTTGTGCAAGTCCTATTTATGAGTTTGGTACAGAAAAGCAAAAGTTAAAGTATCTTCCAAAACTTAACCGTGGCGAATTTCTAGGTGCCTTTGGATTAACAGAACCAGAAGCTGGAACAGATGCAGGAAACCAAAAGACCTATGCAGTTGATAAAGGAGATTATTACGAAATTACCGGAAATAAGATCTTTATCACCAACGCAGGAGAAGCAGATATTTACATCATCTTCGCAATCACTGATCCGAATAGAGGAACAAGAGGTATTAGTGCATTTATCGTTGAGAAAGATATGCCTGGATTCTCAGTAGGAAAAAAGGAAGAAAAAATGGGTATCAGAGGGTCAAGTACATGTGAACTAGTCCTAAACCATGTGAAGGTTCCTAAGGAAAATCTACTAGGAAAAGAAAACAAGGGCTTCTCTATTGCGTTGAAAACACTAGATGGTGGACGCATCGGCGTTGCTGCACAAGCACTTGGAATCGCCAAAGGTGCTTTAGAAGAAGCTATAAAATACACCAAAGAGCGAAAACAATTTAAACAATCAATTGCAAGTTTCCAACACACACAGTTTGTCTTAGCTGAACTGAAAACAAAAATTGAAGCAGCTAGTTTGTTGGTCTATCAAGCATCTTCTCTAAAAGACAAAGGACTTGCATATTCTAAAGAAAGTGCCATGGCTAAACTCTTTGCTGCTGATACAGCAATGGAGGTTACGACGAAAGTCGTCCAGTTGTTTGGTGGATATGGTTATACAAGAGAGTATCCAGTAGAGCGTATGATGCGTGATGCGAAAATCACCGAAATATATGAAGGTACAAGTGAAGTGCAAAAAATGGTTATTGCATCCCACTTATTAAAATAGGAGGAGTTTCAATGAATATATTCGTCTTAGTAAAACAAGTTCCCGATACAACAGAAATGCAGGTAGATAAAAAAACTGGAACCTTGATTCGAGATGGTGTTAAAACCATCATCAACCCAGATGACTTAGCTGCAGTAGAAGAAGCTTTACGTATAAAAGAAGAACATGGAGCTACTGTGACAACGATTACAATGGGCCCTGCTAAAGCAGAAACCATGTTGCGTGAGCTTTATGGCTATGGGGTTGACCATGCAGTTCTCTTGAGTGATCGCAAATTTGCAGGGTCTGACACATTAGCAACATCAACCATTATTGCCGATTACTTAAAAGATAAGCCTTATGATTTGATCATCGCAGGACGCCAAGCTATCGACGGTGATACTGCACAAGTTGGTCCACAAATCGCAGAAATCTTAGATATTGAACAAGTAACCTATGTAAAGAACATTAAGTCATCAAATGATGAGGAGATTACATTAGAAAAAGAAGCTGAGCATGCTATTCAAACACTTGTAGCACCCTTTCCACTTCTTATTACGATGTTGAGTGATGAAGTAAAACCAAGGTATATGAGTGTAGAGCACCTTGTTAAGGGCTTTAAAAAAGAGATTCAGACGGTTACCTTTGATGATTTAAAGCTTGACCCAACTTCTATTGGATTAAAAGGTTCACCGACCAAAGTGAAAAAAACGTTTACCAAAAAAGTGACCAAAAAAGCGGAACCAAAAGAATATACGAACGACCAAGCGGTAGATGCTATTATAAAAGCATTGTCACCACATTTATAGGAGGATATTATGCGATATAATGATGGAAAAAATATGTTTGTGTTTATCGAAGAAAGCAAAGATAGTGTCCACAATGTTTCCTTAGAACTACTAAGTGAAGCAAGAAGATTAAAAGACCAATACTCTTATAAAGGCGATATTGTCGCTATCTATCTTACGGATAAAGCAAAAAATACTGACAAACTATATCGGTATGGAGCAGAACAAGTTGTTCTGGCCAAAGATCCCAAGTTTGCATCTTACCAAACCGTTTTATATGCCAAAGCAATGGCTGAAGTTATCGACCTTATGCACCCAGAAATAGTCTTAGTTGGAGGGACCAACTTGGGTCGTGATTTAGCACCTAGAATTAGTGCCAAAGTACAAACTGGGCTAACCGCAGATGCTACTCATCTAGCCTTCGAAGAAGAGTCAATGGAGTTTTTAATGACCAGACCTGCCTTTGGGGGAAACATTAACGCGACTATTGTTTGTCAAGATCATTATCCAAAAATGGCAACAGTTCGACCTGGTGTATTCGAAAAAGAAGAATTCTCTTCAAAGGAAACAAGACTAAAAGAAATAACTATCCAGGCAAACTATGATACGAAAATCAAACTCATAGAAGAGCAATATAAACCGGAAAATCACCAAGATATTACCAAAGCAAGAATCGTTGTATCTGGTGGTCGAGGTGTAAGTGGTTGCTTTCATATGTTGAATGATGTCGCGAAATCTGTTAAAGGTGAAGTCGGAGCATCAAGAGCAGTTGTCGACCAAGGTCTTGCCTATAAAGAAATGCAGGTTGGCCAAACAGGAAAGACAATTAAACCAACGATTTACCTAGCTTGCGGAATAAGTGGAGCTATTCAGCACACTGCTGGAATGGATAAGTCTGAGTTGATTATTGCTATTAACACCGATGAAAAAGCACCAATTTTTCAAGTCGCAGATCTTGGAATTGTAGGGGATGCAAAAGAAATTCTACCGTTATTACACGAAAGGCTATCCAATACAAAATCTGGGAAAACGATGAATCAATAGATCAAGTCTTTCATCAAAACAGTTCACATTGTTTGTAAGCAAACTATTTGCCTTATATCATAAAATTTAGTAGAATATATACGAATCTAAAGAAAGAGGCGATATTATGTTTGTCGAACTAAAAAACAACGAAACAGTACAAGACTATTTGGAGCCTGGTAAAGTAGCAGTCATTAAATTTGCTACAACGACTTGTCCTCCATGTAAAATGCTAAAACCTATTTTTGAAAAACTAGGAAAAGAAGACCAAGAAATGAAGGACGTCATCTTCATTGCAGCAGATGCAAATGAGCATCCTCAGGCGTATCAGTATCAAGTATCTTCTGTACCAACCTTACTATTTTATAAAGGAGAAGAAGTCCTCGGTCAAAACGTAGGATTTGTACCAGAACAGGCTTTAAAAGACTTTATTAAGAAAACACAAACTGAAATGGCACAAGCATAAAAATATTGAACCAAGTATATACTTGGTTCTTTTTTTTTGCATTCTTTTCCTTGCATTTTCTTCAGAATTATGTGATATAATTGTTAATGAGGTGTGAAATATGAAGAAAAATACTGTGCCTGTTTTTGAACAAATTGCCTATGAACTGGCCTGCAAAATTAAAAACGATGAACTAAAGATACATCAAAAAATTCGTGGACGTAGTATTATCGCTTCAGAATTTAATGTATCAGGTGAAACAGTACGTAAGGCTCTTTCTCTTTTAGAAAAAAACGGTGTTGTGGATATTAAGGAGCAAAGTGGTGCGTACGTGAAGAGTAAAGCAGAAGCTGTCAAGTATGTTGTCATTCATCATCAAAATGTTGAGACAGAAAAACGCTTTGAGGAAATTGATCAGTTGTTGAAACAATCAATGACCTTACAAAAAAACTTACAATCGCAGTTTAAACAAGTAAAGAAAAACAATGATGTTCATAAAAGTGTCTTACCAATTAATACCTTCAGCATCAAATTGAAACCATACGATGCTTTTGTACAAGAGGATTTCTCAAAAAAAGAGTTTGAAGAAATTGTTGGTGGCAATATCTTTGGACTAGTACGTGAACATTTGATTATTAGTGGCGTAAAAGAGGGATTTCAGTTTGTTCCAGGTGATGAAGTGTTCATTTCTGGTAGTGAAAGCGTAAAACAGAAAACACTTTCATTTATAAAAAATCCAAATTTGCTAAAATAAACATTGCTTAAAGGCTTATATAAAGGTCTTTAGGCTTTTTTTATTGAAATTTAGTAGATTTTTTGCAAAACTGCCAACCTTGTGGTAACATTAGAGTTGTAAAAAACAAAGAGGAGTGAAATAAATGAAATTAATGAAAAAAGTAATGATTTTGGTTGCTGCGCTAGCAATTGCTCTTACAATCAGTGCATGTCAACCAGAAGAAGAAATCGTAATTGGTGAAGGTAACTGGCAATCAAATGCCTTTCATAGCCAAGTAGCCAAAATAATTATTGAAGAAGGATATGGGGTAACTGTAGATGTTGTATTGGCAGATACAGCAATCATGGTCTCAAGTTTGAAAGCTGGAGATATGGATCTTGCTATGGAAATTTGGAGTGACAATATTCCATCATACCCAAGTGATATCGAAGATGGAGAATATGTAGAACTATCCACAAACTTTGATGATAATACACAAGGGCTTTATATTCCTACTTATTTAGCAGAAGAGTATCCAGAATTGCAAACAGTCGAAGACTTAAAAGACTTTGTACACTTGTTCCCTAACCCAGAAGGTGGAGACAAAGGAATTATTTATGGTGGACCAGAAGGTTGGAGTGCTACTGCAATGTTGCATGACAAGATGGAAGCCTATGGATTAGATGAATACTATGTATTTAAAACAATTAACTCAACACCTACCTTAAATGCTACACTTGCAAGTGCAATTGCAAATGAAGAACCATGGGTAGGATACAACTGGGAACCTACATGGGTTACAGGATTCTATGACTTAACGTTATTAGAAGATACAGAATATTCTCCTGAAGACTTTGCAGAAGGTATTGGAGAATTCCCTTCAGTACGTGTAAATGTAGTTGTAAATTCAGAGTTCGAAGATTCATTTCCTGAAATTGCTGATTTCTTAAGAAACTATGAAACAAGTTCAGCGATGACTTCAGCAGCCTTAGCTTATATGGAAAACAATGAAGTAGAAGCGGATGAAGCAGCTGTATGGTTTATGTTAGAAAATGAAGATTTATGGAGTTCATGGGTAAGCGATGAAGCTTACGATAGCATCATGGACTACTTAAACGAACAATAATAAAATGAAACTGCAACGCGAAAGCGTTGCTTTGTTTCAGTAAAAGGAGTGAGTATTCATGTTTATTTTTCCAGAAGCTTTGTACTTGAAAATTACAGAGCCAATTGATGTGATTTTTGATTGGATTTTAAGTAATTTATCTGAATTATTTGATTTCCTTACCTTAATTATCGCGAATATGTTTAATATTGTTGAAACAGGACTTTCTTATTTCCCATGGTGGCTAATGGTGATTGCTGTTGGGTATGCTGGATATAAGTTGTATACCTGGAAAATGGGTGTTGTTTTAGCAGCTATGTTGTTTGCTATTGGTATGTTTGGTCTATGGCAAATGATGATCTATACACTAGCAATTGTTGTGATTAGTGTAATTGTTTCTATCGTAGCTGGTATACCAATGGGGATTCTTATGGCTAAGAGTGCTCGTGTAGAAGCCATCTTAAAACCAATTTTAGATGCTATGCAGACAATGCCAAGTTTTGTCTATTTAATTCCAGCAGTTATGTTGTTTGGATTTGGACGAGTTCCGGCAGTATTTGCGACCACAATTTATGCAATTCCACCACTTATTCGTCTAACATATCTAGGGATATCTAGTGTAGATGAAGAAGTAGTAGAAGCAGGAAAAAGTTTCGGTTCAACACCTAAGCAAATGCTTTTTAAAATTGAACTTCCACAAGCTTTATCGACTATCATGACGGGTGTAAATCAAACGACCATGATGGCAATGGCTATGGTTGTTATTTCATCAATGATTGGTGCTGATGGGATTGGAGCAGAAGTATTGTTATCAATTAATCGACTAGAAGTTGGTCGAGGATTCCAAGCAGGATTTGCGATTGTATTTTTGGCAATTATTTTAGATAGACTCTTGCAAGGATTTGCAAACAGCTTCGATAAAGGGGTGAATCAAGATGCCTAAACAAAAGAAAAAAATGAAAATCGAAATTGACAATGTAGAATTAATCTTCGGTAAAGGTAAAAATAGAGAAAAAGCAATCGATATGATGCATAACGGATCTTCGAATGAAGAAATCCGTAAAGCTACCGGATGTAACGTTGGTGTTCGCCATGTTGATTTTGACATCAAAGAAGGTGAAATGTTTGTTATTGTAGGTCTTAGTGGTAGTGGGAAATCTTCCCTAATTCGTACCTTCAACTTACTTAATGTACCAACTGCTGGTGAAGTCAAAATTGACGGACAAAACATTCTTGAGTTAAGCAAAGAAGAACTAAGAGACTTTCGCCGTAGCAAAATTTCTATGGTCTTCCAACATTTCGGACTCTTGTCACACCGTAGTGTACTAGACAACGTAGTGTATGGTTTAGAAGTACAAGGAATCGATGAAGAAGAACGAGTTAATCGCGCTATGGAGGCAATTGAAGTTGTTGGACTAAAAGGATTCGAACACAATATGCCTAGCCAGTTATCAGGTGGTATGAAACAACGTGTTGGATTAGCACGCGCACTAGCAAATGAACCAGAAATTCTATTAATGGATGAACCATATAGTGCCTTAGACCCACTTATCCGTAGAGAAATGCAGACGGAATTGCTTGGCTTAGAAGATTACATTGATAAAACGATTGTCTTTATCACCCATGATATGAACGAAGCCTTTAAACTTGGTGATCGTATTGCCTTGATGAAAGATGGTGAGGTTGTTCAAATGGGGAAACCAAATGATTTCTTTGAAAAACCTGCCAACAAGTATGTTGAGGACTTTATCGCAGACGTTGATAAAGGACAAATATTAAAAGCAAAACAAGTTATGAGAGAACCTAGATATGTCGCAACACTTGGTGATGACCGTGTTGAAACGTATAAGGAACTAGAAAAATTAGACAAAGAATTCTGTTATGTAACCGATGATAAAGATGTTTTACAGGGATATGTTATGACAGAAGATTTGAAAAAATCACGTGCAAAAACCATTGACAATGTGATGAAAACAGATCAACAACCTTTATATAGACAGTTGTTCCTTAAAGAAATTTTCCCATTGCTTGATGAAGCAAACTTCGATGTACCAATCATCGATTCAAAAAATCGTTTACGTGGTGTAATAAAACACGAAGACGCAATCAAAGCATTAATCTAAGACACATTTTATGTGTCTTTTTTTTGCCTAAATTTGCTATAATAAAAGAAAGGGGGTTTATTATGAAAACTAGATTAGTCTTTATTGAAGGGTTACCAGGAAGTGGAAAAACCATTCTAGCGAAGCGGTTATATGATCATTTAAAATCAGCGGATTTTAAAGTGTCTCTATATCAAGAAGGAGACATAAATCCCTTAAGTTATTTATGGCAAGTAGTTTTAAGAGAGGATCAACTCAATCATATTCTTAGGATGTATCCAAACATGAAAGAAAGCATCTTAGAACATACGCAAAAAGTAGGGAAAAACCATATTCTTGCATTTACCAAAGTTGATGTACCAAAAGAATACAAAAATTTTTTTCAAACTATGCAAAAATATGAGGTAAATAAGAAGCCGAAAGAAGAGTTTCAATCACTATACCAAAGTCTTTATCAATCTTTTCCTCAAAATGCACAATCGAAAGATGAAACATATTTGTTTGAATGTACACTCCTGCAGAATCATGTAAATCAACTGTTTGCGGTTTATGGTTTAGAAGATCAAGAAGTCATAAAACATATAGGTTCTTTACTGGATAATTTAAGTGATTATCATCCCATTATTTTATATATTAAGCAAACAAACATTCCAAGTACCTTAGATCGAATTAGTAAAGAGCGCATATCCCCGAATAAAGACATGCATAGTGATTGGATTGATATGGCAATCCAATACACTGAACAGACAGTTTTTGGGAAAAAAAACTCCTTAAAAGGAAGAAAACTTTTACTAGATTACCTAAGAACACGTCAATGTTTAGAAGAAAAAATACTCCAAGAATTAGAGGTTGAATCGCATATTGTACCTCTAGATGAAGACTATGATCTTGTTTATCAAAACTTACTAGATATATTGAAAAGAAAATAGGTCGCCTAGGCGACCTATTGATTGTAATATAGTTGAAACTCTAATGGATGTGGCATTTTATTGATTAGGGCATGATCCTTTTCAATTTGCTTGATGTGGTTATTGATCATGTTCTTTGTGAAGACATCGCCAGCTAATAGATATTCATAATCTTCTTTTAAGGCATCGGCAGCCTCTTGCAAACTAGTTGGCAAACTACCAATCTTACTTAATTCTTCCGGACTTAAATCATAAAGGTTGATATCGTAAGGTCCATAGCCTGCTTCTTTTGGATCGATTTTCTTTAATATCCCATCAAAAGCAGCCATCATGATTGCACTATAAGCAAAGTAAGGATTGCTCATGGCATCAGGACTACGCAACTCAAAACGTTTTTCTGTTTTGTCAATGGTGTAACCAGGTATACGAATAACTGCTGAACGGTTTGCTGTCGCATAACCGATTGTTACAGGAGCTTCAAATCCTGGAATTAATCGCTTATAAGAATTTGTTGAAGGGTTGGTGATAGCCGTCAAACTACGAGCATGTTTTAAAATACCACCAATGGCATAATGTGCCAACTTTGATAGTTTTGAGTAGCCATCCTCATCATACATAATGTACTCCCCATTCTTCTTCAATTGAATGTGCACATGGAGACCATTTCCACATTCATTGGCAAATGGTTTTGGCATAAAGGTAATTGTTTTATCCATTTCAACTGCGACTAAGTTTAACAGGTTTTTCATTTTCATTGAGCGGTCGCCCATCTCTTTGATGCCTGCAAAGTTTACTTCGATTTCTACTTGTCCAGGACCACCATTTTCTGAGTGGTGGTATTTTATTGGAATCCCAATCTTCTCTGCATCAAGCGCTACTTTCGTACGATATTCATAACTTGCATCAAAAGGTGAATCTAAATGATAACCACCATGGTGCTTAACCTTGAATCCAATGTTCTTTTTGGTGTCATCACCCATGTTCCAATCCGCTTGTTCACTATCAATTTTAACTTCTACATGTTGATTGGTGTTTTTATAAGAAACATGGTCCAACACAAAAAACTCGAACTCTGGACCAAGTAATACTTCATCTGCAATATCTTGTTTTTTCATAAATTCTTCGGCCTTTTGAGCGATGTACCTAGGGTCATCTTCAAAACGTTCTAATGTTCCATCTTTGATTACATAAATATTCGCAATAACAGCGATTGTTTTGTGATCTTTATAAGGATCTATGTAAGCTGTTGTTACATCTGGTATCATGACCATGTCCGATTTTTCAACCGTAAGAAAACCGTAACTTGAACCGTCAAAACCTATTCCTTTGTACATGATATCTTGGTCAAGTTTTGTACTTGTTATAGTCAGGCGATGCCAAACACCTTTCATATCAACGACTTTAAAATCAATCACTTCAACAGAATTCTGTTTACAATAATCAATCATTTCTTCTATTGTTTGAAACATATAGTATCACTCCTCATCTAGTATTGTTAAGCGCTTACACCATTTGTATTATATCATATGAATATGAAATTGCTAGGGCTTTTTTCATGTTTTTTTGTGCATGTGTAGTATTCGAAAAAAAGATATGGTAAAATAGAAAAAAGGATTGAAGAATTGGAGGGAGTTTTTATGGGAATCAAAATTACCAAAGCGACAAAAGACGATGTAAAAAAAGTATTGGCTTACATCAAAGAATTAGCGAGTTATGAGAACTTAAGTAAAACATTAAAAGTGGATGAAGAACTTTTACTTGAGCATGTATTTGAAAAAGAACGAGCAACAGTTATTTTTATTCATGATGATGAAGTAGATGAGGAAATCGGATTTGCCGTTTACTACTATACTTTCTCAACCTTCTTAGGAAAATCCAATTTATTCTTAGAAGACATGTACATCAAAGAAGAAGCACGAGGAAAGGGTTATGGAAAGCAAATTCTTGCTTACTTAGCTATGCATGCCATTAGAAGAGGATGCGACCGATTTGAATGGAACTGTCTAAACTGGATCAAACCATCCATCGCATTCTATAAAAAACTTGGTGCTGAGCCATTGAGTGATTGGGTAGAATTTCGTTTAGATGGAGATGCACTACATAAACTAGCAGATGAGTTTGCTGGTGAAGGCGTTAAATATGACTAAAGGCACAATTTCTTGTGCCTTTTTTATTATTCTGTAAAGCAGCTTCCACCGATGAACTCACGTAATAAGGAATTACATGGTACATGGGAATCCGCTATATCAACATAGTGCTTTAAAAACTTAATTAACCTGTTTGCGGTCATGTAGTATTCGCTATCATTAGGTATTTCTTGCAAAGTTGGGAGTGCATATTTTTTTAAGACATTCAGTTCATATTGTAAACCTGAATTGTATACATAATCTGCTTGTTCTTGGTTAGGGTAAATCCATCTAAATTCTCCACGTCGCACACTTTCCCACATGGATATGGTACGTAATGCAGGAGCGTTTCTAAATTGTGCATCTCGCACAATACGGCGAATTAAGCGAACATTCGTGATGCTGATTGGGTTTTCATCATCTAGGTTCATTTGTAGTTGTGGACTGATGAATATTTTAAAAGTTTTTTCTTGTGGAATCAACCTTGTAAGTTTATTGTTTAAAGCATGGATTCCTTCAATAATAATTGGGTTATTCTTTGATACTTGAATTGGGCGGTATCCTCCACGTTTCTTTGTATGGAAATCAAAGAATGGAACATCAACCACCTTCCCATCAATAAGGTCCAACATATTTTGATTAAACAAGGAAATATCTAAGGTATTAATGTGTTCCAAATCCACTTCACCATTCTCATCAGTTGGGATTTGCTCACGATCTAAGTAGTAATCATCAAGTGAAATGGTAATAGGGCGTAATCCTCTAGTCATTAACTCGATACGCAAACGATTTGAGAAGGTTGTTTTCCCACTACTTGAAGGACCAGCAATGGCAATCAATCGAATATTATCACTCTGCTTGATTTTTTCTCCAAGTTCCGTCAACATAGCATTGTGTTTCGCTTCACACATATGTACAAACTCAACCGTTTGCTCTGTTGATGCGTGATGATTTAATTCTGCGACCGTGTTTGCTTCTACAACATCTGCCCAAAGAGAAGCTTCTCTTAAGGTTTCAATATATTTTGGCGCATCCTTAAACTCAGGAATTTCTTCGTTGGTTTCTGGTCTAGGATATTGAATTAAAAAACCGACTTCGTAAGGAATAAAATTGAATTTTTGTAGATAGCCTGTGGAAGGAACCATATAATTGTACATGTAATTCATATATCCATCACATTGGTAGAAGTGAACTTTTTCCTCAGGGCGATAATGAATTAAGTCAATACGATCTTGGTAATTTTCCTTTTCATAAAAGGCAATTGCTTCATCCTTAGTGTAAGTTACACGTTCAAAAGGTAGATCCAAGTCAATGATTCGCATCATTTCTTGTTCCACTTTCAGCAAAGTATCCTCGATGTTGACATTCGTTTGATTGGTAATATAACAGAAAATACTCCTAGATATACTATATTTAAATTTGATTTTATAATCAGGAAAGACATTCTTAAAGGCCATTGCGATCAAATAACGCAAACTTGCCTCATAAACACCCATTGCCTCTATATTTGACAAGGTCAAAAACTCAACAGTTGCATCGTAAGAGAATCGATAAGAAAGTTCTCTCAATCGATTATTCACACGCGCTACCGGATAGCGATAGTCATTGTTTTCTAGTAGATCTTTTACACGAATTTCATCTTCATATTGTTTTGTTTGGCCATTTATGGTTACATTAAACATAGAATCACCCTCGTTTCTTTTTGTAGTAAACATTCTAGTATACCGTAAACAACTTATAATGTAAAGGTTTTCTTTAGAATGGTGAATATAATCACCATTCAAAGACAACATTCTAAGTAATATTCTCTAGTTATTTAGAATAAATCTTAGATAATTTTCGTTTTCTTTGGATATTTATTATAATATAAGTGGTGATAAAATGAAAATACTATATACATTTTTTGGTACCATCTTTCTTGGAATAGGTCTTGTTGGGATTGTTCTTCCTGTTTTACCTACAACGCCTTTCTTACTTCTAACCTTGTACTTTTATGCAAAAGGATCAAAGAAGTTTCATGATTGGTTTATCGAAACAAGCATTTATAAAAAATACTTGGAAGACTTTGTACAAAATAGAGCGATGACAAGAAAGCAAAAGTGGACGCTCCTCTTGTTCGTTGATTTTATGTTGATTTTTCCGCTTGTTATCATAGATTCTATTTATATGAGAGTCGCAATTGTTTTATTGATTATACTCAAATACCTCTATTTCCTTACACAAGTTAAAACGATAAGAAAAGATGCATCGATTTAAATCGATGCATCTATTTTTTTCTTGGTAATACGGACAGATTCATCCCATAATAACTCTTGTAACTCTTTACTATGTGAACGTTTTGTTGATTTAACTTTTACTGGTTTTCCTTTGACTTCAAAGAGTTTCGCAGGGCCATAATAGTCTGTGCTCTTAGCATCTAAGTCGGTGCAAGCTCGTACGCTTGGAAGACTCCCCATATAACTTGATTGATTTAAGGTGTTGACTAAACTTCTTATACCACGTAGGGAGAGAAGTTTGGAGTGTCTACCTAGATTGGTTGAACTAATACCTGGATGCGCTGCCATAACTTTGATGTTCTTGTCCAGTCGCTTGAGCTTTCGATCAAGCGCGTAAGTGAAGAGCAAGTTTGCCAGTTTACTTTGTGCATAGGCAACATTCTTTTTGTAGTTATTGGATGGTCGGTAATAAAAACTTGAGACGTTAATTTGTCCGAATTTATGTGCTAGGCTCGCAACGTTTACGATGCGAGGATCGGAGGATTCTTCTAACAAAGGTAGTAACTGTAAGGTTAAAGAGAAGTGACCTATATGGTTGACGCCAAATTGTAACTCTAGTCCATCGTCGGTTTTTGAGTATGGAGGTGCCATGACTCCTGCATTGTTGAGTAAGGTGTCAATCTTCTTATATTGTTTCTTGATGGTTTGGACAAAAGCATCCACGTTTTGTAAACTAGATAGGTCAAGTTCCACAACATTAATGGATGCTTGTGGATAGGACTCGATGATTTTTCCCCTTGCTTCATTCGCACGACTTATACTTCTACAAGCCATAATAATGTGTGCCCCATTCTTAGCTAGAAGTTTTGCGGCTTCAAACCCTATCCCACTATTTGCGCCTGTAATGATAATATTTTTTCCTGATTGACTCGGTATTTGTTCAACTGTCCAATTTTTATCCATTGGCTTTCTCCTTAGTATTGATTTTACATTTTGTGTGTTCAATTGTATACATAACGTATGCAAATCCTATGATGACAAAGAGCAAGGCTAAGACCTTCCAAAGCATATTACCAGCTGGTAAGATAATTGGGGTAAACGCAATCCCAACAGAGGTGAAAAAGGCTACGACACAGCCAGTACAACCAAAGGTTAACAAACCAAAGATAAAGGTAAGAAATGGGATAGCGTTGCTACCTTTAGGATCTATTTTGGTTAATTTTTGATTGATGATCGCAAAGGTTACCATGATACTTGATAAGATAGCGATGATGATATTTATCACAATATGGATCATCACAATCCCTAAACCAAATGCTTCAGTCATCAATCGATAGTTGGTGTTACCTTCAAAGTCTAAAAAGACATATAATCCAAAAAAGAAGACGAACAATATTGGTAATAACACCCAGTTTTTCGGGTATTTCAATTCATTTTTTATAATTGTAAGCATACGAATCACATCCTTATTCATTATTATAAAAGAAAGACGATCGTTTTAGAAGAAAAACGCATTTTCCTTCTTGTGAAATAGCAATACTGTGGTAAAATGTCTATGTTGGTGATAGCATGCAAGAGTTTCTAAATGATTTAAAAAAATTTCCTATAACATTAGTAGGCTATATCTTTTTAGCCATCGGGATTATGTTTACCATGCGCAGTGGTGTTGGTATGAGTCCTTGGGGTGTCTTCCATGAAGGCTTAAATGTTCTTACAGGCATCTCTTTTGGAGTCATTACGCAACTTGTTGGTTTGGTCGTATTAGTTATTAGTGTGGGGTTCTTAAAAACAAAAGTTGGACTTGGGACTATATTTAATGTCCTTTTGGTCGGTTGGTTTATTGATTTAGCAGATCAATATTTTCTTTATACTCCAAAAAGCATTACAAGTCAGTATCTCTTATTTCTTGTTGGACTAGTTGTGTTATGTTTTGGTCGTAGTTTATACATTGCTTCTAGGCTAGGACCTGGACCAAGAGATGGATTGTTTGTCGGACTTTCTAGAGTATTCCATATGGAAGTAAAGTACGTGAAGCCAGCAATTGAACTAACTGTGTTATTTTTTGGTTACTTGTTTGGTGGTACTGTTGGCCCTGGAACCGTCATTGCGGCTCTTACTAGTGGGTACTTGGTTCAAGTGTTTTTCCAAGTATTTTCTTATGACCCATCCATCAAATCTGAAAGCAATATTTTCCGTTATTTTATGATAAAAGGTCCTTCAAGTAAATAGGTGAAGGACCTTTTTTTATTGGAAATTATGTGCCCAAGATTGCAAAAACTCTTGCAGTTCTTCGAAGTTTGGGCTATGGGCATGTCGGACATAAAAACCGCTTGTTCCCATACCCATAAGCAAGGCTTGTTCTGGTGATAAATCTAAGAGCAATCCCATGCAGAATCCAGCATTAAAGTTGTCCCCTGCACCAGTGGTAAGTTTAGGTTTTTCAACGTATGGACCATGTTCTTCAAAGAAGGCACCATCAATGACAGTGCAAGAGCGGTCTACTGGATGCACAACGACACTATAAATATCGATGTAATCATAAAGGGCCTTCGTTAAATCTTCTAAAGACACCTGCATATGGTTGAGTGATTCTTCATCAAATAAGTCTAAGACCTTAGCTAAGTCATAGGCTTCTTTTTTATTTAGTCCTAGAACCACACGGTAGTAGGGATTAAACTTTTTCATTAGTTTGATCGCTTGAATAATTTCTTCATCTTCCCTTTTTTCAGGGTCTGCCAAATCAAAGAACAGAAGAGGTCTAGCTTTTCGAACACGTAGTTTTGGTAAGATAGTTTGAATCATGTTTTCCCAAATATCAGTCATATAAGGTAGCATAGACCAATTAACCATGGCGAATAAATCCGCTTGATTCATCAACTTTATAAGTGATTTCTCACCGATTCTTTTCATCAATTCTTCAAAAGTGACCTGGTTCAAGGATGCCATCTTTCCTAGCATCAATTTTCCATCATCAAACTCCAAGGCATCCGTATGACCACTATTGGCAAAGGATAAAAGGGTCACATCCTTGCTCATTGGCTGAAAAACTTCATCAATATTGGGTAAACCAAGCGCACCAATATAGGTAATGTTGGACTTATGTTTCGAAAGAGCATTACACATAATTGGCCCATTTCCTCCTATTTTCTTTTGCGAGGGATAAAGTTCAATGTTCGTAGATAAACCACTAGCTCTATGTATGCGGTCTGCGAAGGCTTTGATGGTTTCAATTCGACTAAAATGCTCTGCGTCAGTTCGTTTATTCACGACATGGATGATTTCATCGATAAACCCATCGAATCCAATCAACATGTTGTACTTACTTGAATCTTTCTTTTTTAGTTCTTTATGTAGGTTGGTTAAGGCATCTATATTTATCATATTGTCCACTCCTTTAAGAATATTATAACAAAAAAAAGAGCGTCTTAAAAGACTACTCTTTATAGGTAATGATTTTTCCTTCCCAAGTTTTGATTTGGTAGGTGTTATCAACGTGCGAAATGATGTAGTTTGGAAGAAGAGGAATCTTTCCTAATCCACCAGGTGCGTTAAAGATGTAAGTTGGAATCGCCATTCCAGAAGTATGTCCGCGCATAAAGGACATAATCTCTAGTCCATCGGCTATTTTAGGAATAAAATGGCTTGTACCTTTTACTTTTTTCGCATGAAAAATATAATAAGGTCTAACGCGAGATTTTAACAACTTTTGATTCATATAAGTCATTAAGAACTTATCATCGTTGATTCCTTTGAGAAGTACTGCTTGGTTACCAACATTAATTCCTGCGTTGATCATTTTCTGCATATGATGGACACTCACTTTGGAAATCTCTTTGGGATGGTTAAAGTGTGTATTAACATAGATAGGATGATATTTCTTTAGAATTGCGACTAGTTCATCTGTGATGCGCATAGGCATAGTGACCGGTGTTCTTGTTCCGAAACGAATCACTTCCACATGTGGAATCTTGCGCAATTCTTTTAAGATGTATTCAATGCGTTCATTTGAAAGCATAAAGGCATCTCCACCAGTGATTAACACATCGCGAATTTCTTCATGTTTACGGATATAGTTAATGGATTCATCAATGACATCAATTGGTGTATGTTCATCGTTTTCACCAATCAATCTTCTACGCTGGCAATGTCTACAATACATCGCGCACACATTGGTTACATTAATAATCAAACGATCTGGATATCTTCTAGTAATAGATCCAGCTGGATTGGTGAACTCCTCAGCCATGGGATCTTCCTTACCATAATCTGTAATGAATTCTCCATCTCTTGGGATGCTTTGCATTTTGATTGGATCATTTTCATCTTCACCGATGAGGGCTAGATAGTAAGGAGAAATCGCGAAACGATTCGTTTGATTTAACAGGCGGATATCGGCAATTTCTTTGTCTGTTAAGGGAACGAATTTCTGTAAGGTATCGACATCCATAATTCGGTTTCGCATTTGCCATTTATGGTCTTGCCAATCATGTTCACTTGCTTGAAAATACTCTAAAAGTTTTTGTTTTTGTGCTTGGTAACGGTCTTCTTCAACTTGTTCTTGAAGAAGTTTTTCCTTTTTATAAAATAAAAACTGTGCATTTGCTTGCTCTAATTCCTTTGCTCGTTGTAAAGATACTTCCTTTGCGTTCATACAATCACTCCAATCTGTTCTAAAAAAATTATATCAAAAAACTTTCAATAGGACAAATTGGTCATTCTTCATAATTGGCTGTTAGATGTAAATACTCCATGGCATTTTGCTTGATTCCTTCTTGTTCTTCTAAGCTTAGTTCACGGACCACTTTCATCGGATTGCCAACGACTAGTGATTTAGGAGGCACTTTTTTTCCAGGAGGAACGACTGCGCCCGCACCGACTAAACTACCTTCTCCAATAACAGCACCATCTAAAATGATGCTTCCCATACCAATTAAGGCATTGTCTTCGACAGTAGCAGCATGTACAATTGCACTATGCCCAACCGTTACATTACGACCGATAGTTGTAGGTAAATCTGTATTGGTATGAACTACTGCATTGTCTTGAATGTTTGTGTTTTCTTTGATCCATACTGGAGCCATATCTCCTCTAACTGTTGCATTATACCAAATGTTAACTTTTGCATCTAAGGTTACATCTCCCGCCACAACAGCAGAAGGAAACACACTAGCTTCTTTGTTGATTTTTGGCTTTGAATCTTTATAATTTACAATCATAAAATCATCCTTTCTTCTAGATAAAAAAACTGAGATATCTCAGTTTTTATTATATTCTTCTAAAGCAATTCTTAGCAAGTCCATTGCTCTAGCCATTTCCTTAGTATTTAAGACATATGCGATACGCACTTCATCTTTTCCTAGGCCTTTTGTAGCATAAAAACCTTCAGCCGGGGACATCATGACCGTTTCCTTGTTATCGGAAAACTCCGTCAACATCCAAATGATAAACTCCTCAGCATCTTCTACAGGTAGTTTGGCTACAACATAGAAGGCACCAGTAGGTTTCTCGCAAACAACACCAGGAATTTTTTTCAGTGTTTCATAAACAATGTTCCGACGAGCCTCATATTCAGAGCGAATAGATTCCGTATAGTCTTCCGGTAGTTGGTACAAGGCAGCTGCCCCGATTTGTTCTAGGGTTGCGACACATAATCTTGCTTGACATAGTTTCAATATTTGCTTCATCAAATCCTTGTTTTTTGAAGCAATTGATCCAATACGTGCACCACATGCACTGTAACGCTTACTGACACTTTCGATGATGATCGTACGGTCACTTACACTTTTGATTGACCCCATAGATATACCTTCTAAACCATCAAAGGCAAAACCACGATAAACCTCATCACTAATGATATAGAGATTATGTTTGATGGCGATATCAGCAATCATCAACATTTCCTCTTTTGTTAAAATAGTACCGGTTGGATTTCCTGGATTTGAAAATAAAATTGCTTTAGTTTTTGGTGTAATTAAAGCCTCAATCTCTTCTTGGCTAGGCAAATGAAAGCCATTATGAGCAGATGTAGTAATCGGTTTGATTGATACATTCACTTCACCAGTAAAGCCATTGTAGTTTGTATAGAATGGTTCAGGTACCAAAATTTCATCTCCTGGATCACAAATAGCAATCGTCGAAAATGTTAACGCCTCACTTCCACCATTCGTGATTAAAATCTCATCGTGATCAAAGTATATTTCATCACGAGCGAAGTATTTTTGAATGGCCGTAATTAAAGTAGGTTCCCCTTGTGAGAAGGAGTACTTGATGATTTTTGAATCATAATCGTTGATGGCATCCATGAAGACCGAAGGAGTCTCGATATCAGGTTGGCCAATGTTTAAATGATATACATGTTTTCCTTGCGCTTTCGCACGTTGTGCATATGGCACCAGCTTGCGGACAGGAGATTCTTGCATATCTTGAATTCTATTCGAAAATTTCACGTCATCACCTCATCTATAAAATCATTCATATTGTATCACTATGAAGAAAAATAATCAATATAGAAACAAGAAAAAATGAAAACACTTTCAACACCATCTAAGCCTAAAAAAACTTAGAAACCTAGCTACGTTATGAAAATATTTTCACACTAGAAATGAGAAAAGGTTTATAGATTAATAAATGGCTATTTTAAAGGGAAAAATGACTGTCAAAAAAAACTTTTACTTTTTTCATGAAAACGCTTGTTTTCTCTATCTTTTATTGTTAAAATGCTTATGTGTTAAGATGTGAAAGATGAAGAAAGGAAGTCAAAGAATGAGTTTAAAACTATTTATTCCAGGTCCAGTTGACGTTGAGCCAGATGTATTAGAAAAGCTGGCAACACCACAAATTGGACATCGAAGCAAAGAAGCAAGTGAATTACAAGGACGTATTGCAGAAAAATTACAAAAACTTATGTATACGAAAAATTTAATTATTTTATCAACCAGTTCAGGAAGCGGAATCATGGAGATGAGTATCCGTTCTTGTACCAAAAAAAGAGCAGCGGTATTTAGTGTAGGTGCTTTTGGAGATCGTTGGTACAAGATGGCTACATCAAACAATGTACCAGCTGACCATTTCAAATCAGAGCCTGGAATGCCAACTACACCTGAAATGGTGGAAGAGGCATTAAAAACTGGGAAATATGATGTCGTTACAGTGACACATAATGAGACATCGGCTGGATTAATGAACCCTGTTCACGAAATAGGAGAAGTCATCAAGAAGTATCCGGATGTTATCTATTTGGTGGATGCGGTTAGTTCGTTAGGTGGAGCGAAAATCGAAGCAGATAAAGCGGGTATTGATGTGCTCTTATCTAGTACGCAAAAGAGCTTAGGAGTACCTCCAGGTTTGGCAATGGCAAGTGTCAGTGAAAAAGCCATTGAACGTGCAAAAACAGTTCAAAATAGAGGGTTCTATTTAGACTTAGTGAATGTTGCTAAGAAAGCAAAAGATAAAAACCAATATCCAACGACTCCATCTACTCCACATATGTGGGCACTTGACTACAAATTGGAAAAAATTCTAACAAAAGAAGGATTAGATAACCGCTTTGATCGTCATTCAAAGTTGGCGCAAATTGTTCGTGATTGGGCAAATAAACACTTTGCACTTTATGCCAAAGAAGGATACTATTCAAATACCGTTACAACAATTATGAATACCAAAGGATATAGTGTCGCAGATCTTAACAAGGAATTAGGAAAAAGAGGATACATGATTTCAAATGGTTATGGTGACCTAAAAGAAAAAGCATTCCGAATTGCTCATATGGCTGATCGTACTGAAGAAGAGTTGCAAGCACTCTTAAGAGAAATTGAAGATATTTGGAATCTATAAGGAGGTCCTATGAAAGTTTTAGCAAATGATGGTATGGCGAAAGCCGCAGCACAAAAACTTGAAGAACTTGGATATACTGTTGATTTAAATCATTATGAGGGTGAAGAATTAGTGCAGCAAATTCAAGAAGTTGACTGCATCATCATAAGAAGTGCAACAAAAATCCGTAAACCATTAATCGACCAAGCATTAAAAACAAAGAAACTTAAGTTGATTGTTCGTGCTGGTGTTGGTATTGACAACATCGATCACCAATATGCACAAGAACATGGAATTATCGTAAGAAATACACCGAATAGTTCTAGTGATGCAGTCGCAGAACTAGCTCTGGGACATATGTTTACACTTGCGCGTCATATTCATAAGGCAAATGTTACCATGCGTAATGGTGAGTGGAACAAAAAAGCGTATAAGGGTATTGAGTTAAACGGTAAAACCTTAGGACTTATCGGTTTTGGGCGTATCGCACAATCCTTAGCGAAAAAGGCCCAAGCACTTGGGATGAACATCATCTATAATGATCTAAATGGTCCAATTGATGTCCTAGAAAATTGTGACTTTATGACCAAAGAAGATTTAATGAAACAATCTGATTTTGTCTCATTGCATATTCCCTTTGTAAAAGAACTGGGAAGTGTCATCAACAAAAAAGAGTTTGCACTTATGAAACCAACTGCTTATTTAATCAATGCAGCTAGGGGTGGAGTTGTAAACGAAACAGATTTAGTCGAAGCTTTAAATGAAGGAAAACTTGCGGGAGCTGCACTTGATGTGTTTGAAAGTGAGCCTGTAAAAGATGAACGAATCTATCAACATCCAATGATTTCTTTGACACCACATATTGGTGCTTCAACTAGTGAAGCCCAAGAGCGTATTGGTCAAGAAACTGTCGATGTTATTATAAAAACATTAAATTAGGAGGAACAAAATGGCTATTGTTAGACCGTTTAAGGCGGTAAGACCTAGAAAAGACTTAGTGGAAAGAGTCGTCGCATTACCTTACGATGTGATGGATCGTAAAGAAGCGAAAGCGATGGCAAAAGGAAACCCTTATAGTTTCCTACACATTTCTCGCTCAGAAATTGATTTCCCATCTTCAATGAATCCATACAGTCCACTTGTCTACAAAAAAGCACGTAAGAATTTTCAAATTTTTCAAGATGACGGAGTATTGGTGCAAGATGAAGAACCAATGATTTACATTTATCGTCAAATTATGAATGGACATGAACAAACAGGATTTGTTGGATGTACATCGGTGGATGATTATGTAAACAATGTAATTAAAAAACATGAACTAACCTTACTAAGTAAAGAAAAAGACCGCATTAATCACTTTGATGCGACAGATGCAAATACCTCTCCAATTTTCATGACCTACCGTGATGAAACGTCTTTAAACAAAATATTGGATGACTGGACAAGTAATCATGAACCAGAAATTGACATTGTATCAGAAGACGGTGTAAGTCATATTGTTTGGCCAGTTACAGACCAAGAAGTATGTCAAGAAATTTCAGAGAAATTCAAGAAAATTGATGCACTTTATATTGCTGATGGGCATCACCGTAGTGCGAGTGCAGCCAAAGTAGCACTAAAAAAACGTCAAGAAAACCCTAACTATACTGGGGAAGAAGAGTTCAATTTCTTCATGTCTGTTATTTTCCCAGAATCAAACCTAAATGTTATGGACTACAACCGTGTTGTTCACGACTTAAACGGAATGACAGAAGATGAGTTCTGTGAGAAAATTCGTGAGAAATTTGAAGTAGAGCCAAGCAAAGCACCATATAAACCAATCGAGCGCCATACTTTTGGAATGTACATTAACAAAAAATGGTACAAGTTAACGGTGAAACCAGAAGTGTTAAAAACAGAAAACATTTTGGAAAAGATCGATGCATCCATCTTAGAAACGTACGTTTTAAATGATATTTTAGGAATTAAAAATCTCCGTGATTCATCAAGAATCTCCTTTGTTGGAGGAATCCGTGGATTAAAAGGATTAAAAGAAAAAACAGACCGTTTAGATGGTATTGGGTTCGCGATGTTCCCAGTAACCATGCAAGAAATCATGGAAGTATCGGATAACGGATTAATTATGCCTGCGAAATCAACTTGGTTCGAACCAAAACTTCGTAGTGGATTATTCGTCCATAAGTTTGAAAGCTATGAAAGCAAGCAATCCGAAGATGAAATCTCTCTTGAAACACAAGAATATATTAAATCAGTCCTAGATAAAGTACGTCGTCAAGACCAAGATCAAAAAGAATTTGTTCAAGCAGTAACGGAAGTATTGCATTCTTTAGGACCTGTATTAGACCAACATCCTGAATATATTGACAACAATATCTTAGAGCGTATGGTGGAACCAGAACGTGCGATTGTATTCCGAGTTCCTTGGGTAGATGATGAAGGTCATGTACATGTTAACCGTGGGTTCCGTGTACAATTTAACAGTGCAATCGGACCATACAAAGGTGGATTGCGTTTCCATCCGAGTGTATACTTAGGTGTTATTAAGTTTTTAGGATTTGAACAAATCTTTAAAAACTCATTAACTAGTTTACCAATCGGTGGAGGTAAAGGTGGAAGTGACTTCAACCCACTAGGAAAATCGGATGATGAAATTCGTCGTTTCTGTGATAGTTTCATGACAGAACTTTACCGTCACATTGGTCCTAACACAGATATTCCTGCTGGAGATATTGGTGTAGGTGGACGTGAAATTGGATATTTATTCGGAGCTTACAAACGTATTCGTGGTGCATATGAAAATGGAGTCTTAACTGGTAAAGGAATCACGTATGGTGGATCACTTATCCGCCCAGAAGCAACTGGTTATGGAGCAACTTACTTTGCATTGCAAGTTTTAAGACATGACGACTTAGACTTCAAAAATAAAACCGTCGCAGTCAGTGGGTTTGGTAACGTAGCTTGGGGTGTATGTAAAAAGGTTCGCGATTTAGGTGGAAAAGTTGTTACCTTATCTGGACCAGAAGGATACATTTATGACCCAGATGGTGTTGTGACACAAGAAAAAATTGACTTTATGTTGGAAATGCGTTCCAATACAAACGGAAAAATCGAAGACTATGCTAAGAAGTTTGGTGTCGAGTTTATTCCTGGTAAGAAACCATGGGAACGCAAGGTAGATATCATCATGCCTTGTGCAACACAAAATGAGATTTATCCTGAAGATGCAAAAATGATCATCGAAAACGAAGTTAAGTACCTAATTGAAGGTGCAAATATGCCAACAACCAATGAAGCAATTGATATGTTGAAAGAAGCTGGCGTAATTATTGGTCCTGGTAAAGCGGCCAATGCTGGTGGAGTTGCAACAAGTGCATTAGAAATGTCACAAAACAGCATGCGTTTACATTGGACAAGTGAAGAAGTAGACGAAAAATTACGTGGTATTATGAAAAATATCTACAATTCATGTGTACGTGCAAGTAGTCGTTATGGATTTGGTTATGATTTAATTGCCGGTGCCAATATTGCAGGATTTGTAAAAGTCGCAGACGCAATGATTGCTCAAGGTAAATATTAAGCGTATAATAAGATAAAGGGAGTGATTAGATGGGATATGCATTAAAGGAAACGAAATATCGTTATCGTGCATACACCGAACAAGGACAGTGGCAAAAAGGATTCTTAACAGAAGATAAAAATATCTCGATTCATGAAGGATCAAATGTATTCCACTATGGTCAAGCATTGTTCGAAGGATTAAAAGCATACAAAACCAAAGATGGAGATGTACAATTGTTCCGTCCAGACTTAAACTTTATTCGAATCAATGAAGGATTGAAGCGTATTGTGGCACCACAGTTGCCAGAAGATTTGTTCTTTGAAGCGATTGAAGAAGTTGTAAAAGCCAATAAAGATGATATTCCAGAATATGGAGATGGAAAAAGTTTGTATATTCGTCCATTTGTCATTGGCCAAGGAATGAACTTAGGTGTAAAACCAAGTGAAGAATATCTCTTTAGTGTATTTTGTGCACCAGTAGGTACTTACTTTAAAGGTGGACTTGAAGCGCTAGACTTTGTCACAACAGATTACGATAGAGCTGCCGCAAATGGTACAGGTAAAGTAAAAGTTGCCGGGAACTATGCTGCGAGTTTGTATCCAAGACAACAAGCAATTGACGCAGGGTATGCAGGAGTTATTTACTTAGATCCACTTACACACACGAAAATTGATGAGGTTGGAGCTGCGAACTTCTTCGCAGTAACTCATGATAATGTACTTGTTACTCCAAAGTCTTCTTCCATTTTACCAAGTATTACGAAGCGAAGTATTTTATACATCGCAGAACATATGCTTGGAATGAAAGTAGAAGAACGCGATGCCCATATAGATAATTTAGAAGAGTTCAAAGAAGCAGGAGCTTGCGGAACAGCCGCAATCATTACACCAGTTGGTTCCATCACGCACAAAGGAAAGAAAACAGTCTTTGGTGATGGTAAAACCGTAGGTGAAGTAACCAAGAAGCTGTATGATACATTGGTGAAAATCTACTATGGTGAAATTGAAGCCCCAGAAGGTTGGGTTCGAAAAGTACTTTAAATAAGAAAAGCTTGACAATCGAAATTGTCAAGCTTTCTTTTTATGCAAAAAGGGTGGTGTAAATCTTTTTCGCCAAACCTTGTAATTGCTTTGTTGAAACACTGCATATAGCAACGCGAAGTCCATGTGCTACAGAAACGGTGAATATGTGATTGTCTTGTAAACGTTTATTGTATTCATCAATTTTCTCATCCGGAACTTTGATGGTGATAAAAAAACCTTCTTTATATGGATAAATTGGCAAACCAACTTCCTTTGCCTCTTTTAAGAAAATCGATGCACGCTCTTCTAACAAATCAATATAATACTGCTTTTCCTTAAGATACTGTTCTTTTAAGTCAGGGGTTGACTCAATCTTAGAAAAGAGTTTCATGGCTGAATTATTAACAGTCGACCAAATACTACGAGCAGAGTAAATCATCGCATCAACATAATATTGTCGCTCTTCTGGGTTTTTATTAAAGACCACAGCTGCACCAGCTCTAGCACCATAAGCTGTTAATGTTTTTGAAGTTGAAAAGGCAACGACGACCATAATTTGTTCACTCAAGTTTTGGTAACGTTGAAAGTGCGACTTCCATTCATCAAGTTTGTGATTAAAATCAATGTATGCAATATCGTGAAGTAGCACAATCTTCCCCTTGCTTGTAAGTTGTTCAAATCCTTCTAATAATGCATCCCATTCGGAAGTCATCATGGTATATCCACTAGGATTATGGCATGGATCATTGATGATGACGACAGCTTTTCCTTGTTTGTTCAACACTTCTTCAGTATCACGCAATAAGCCTTGGACGTTAAATTGATCATCCAAAAATAGTTCATAATCTTGGTGTATAATACCAAATTCTTCAGCCATAGTTTTATATGGTCCCCATCCAAGAGAAGGTTTCAGGACAATTTCTCCAGGGTTTAATGTGTTTTTTAAGGTCGCACTAACAGCTCCAGCTCCCCCAGGAGTCGCAATAACGTCTGCATCTAACTCAGAGACCAAAAGCCATTTTTTTACACTTTCTTTGTAATCTGGATTACCATCAATACCAGAAGCGTATTTCGCTTTCTGAACTTTATCGATATCCGCAAACGCATTCCAAACATGATCAAATGCGACAAAACTGCCATCTTCTGCATAAAGTGTACCTAAGGTTGCATTGACTACCTCATCCTTATAAGTTCGTTCATCCTCTTTTGCAGCAACGGCTGCTTTAAAAACTTTATCAATCATTTTCTTGCCATGACTAGCATCATTTAAGAAGTTTTTCATTCTTTCACCTCGTTGTTAGTATTCAATAGATATTATAACATTTTTTTTAGAAAATGAAACGATTTCAATGGTCTTTTTTTCCTTATTTTAAAATAATGTAAGCGATTTCTATTTTCACACAATTAATATCGATTTAACTTGTACAAAATTGACCAATAATGTAAAAATATTGTAGAATATAGAGGATATATGCTAAAATAGATTAGAGGTGATACAATGATTGAACATATACAAAAAATCATGAGTAAGAAAGCCAAATATTCATTTGACTCATACGCGCTCAAAGATACACAAGTAAAAAAGAGTAAAGTGCTTCCTATTTTGGCAGTCTTAGTATTGCTTCTAACCGTATTCTATTTTTTACAAAACACCAGTCTTTTACCCCAACAATATTTTGGTGTTGAGGTTTTAATCTTTGCTTATTTGTTTTTGGTTATGATGCCATATGCCTTGCACGATAAGAAGAAATTTAAGAAACTACTTTACACAAAGGAGTATTTAATAAAGGTAAAAGGAAAGAATTCTATTGAGTATGTTAAGTTTGATGATATCCGTAGTTTTTCTTATAAAAATGATACGATTTTACTGAAAGATGGAAAGGGAGCAATGTCACTTTATGTTCCTTATATTAAAAAGGAACTGACAACAATCATTCAAATTCTAGAAGCAAAAGGGAAAACTTTTGATCGAAACAAAGCATATATGATTCGTGATATTACATTAGGATTTGAAGATAACAAAGTCATTATATATGAAATTGAAGCTCCAGAAACAAAATCAGAAAAAGTCATGAAAGCCATGTTTAAAGAATATGCAACATTGACTCCTGGCTTTACAGATGAAATCAATATCATTAATTCCTATGTAGATAAATCGTCCTTTAAAGGAGGAGACCTTTATTTTCGTTTGAATCGAATCGATGTCTTAGACAATCATCCGGAAAATACCTCGTTTCAAACTCTTACAGCCAAACATGCGGTTATGATTTTTGTTAATCCCAAAGTACGAACTGTGATAAAAAGAGAACAGGGAAGCAAAGATCAAGAACTTGATCCATCATTCAAAAGTGTCATATTAAATACACATAACGGTATCGTTTCATCGTTTTCTATTCAAAACAAGAAAGTTGATTTCAAAGTTGGCGTTGGCGTAGCCATTACGCAAATGACAATTGTTGTCGATGATATTATTGTTGGATGGAAAGAAATAGAGTAGTCGTTTGACTACTCTTATTTAAGGAAAGAAGTGGATGTATATGAATGAAAAAGCACACAAAAAACAGATTATAAAGTTTGGTTTTTATGGTTTGTTAAAGAACCTACGTTTTTTTGAACCTTATATGATTATATTTTTTACCATGTCTGGCTTGTCACTTTTTGAAGTTGGTCTTTTATACTCGATTCGTGAGGTCATCATCTATGTATTTGAGATACCTTCAGGTGTTATCGCAGATAGGTATGGTAAAAAGACAGAACTTTACGCATGTTTTCTATTCTATATTGTCTCCTTTATTATCTTCTTTTTCGGAACTAGCTTCTTCGTCTTCGCTATAGCTATTGTGTTCTTTGCACTTGGAGAAGCCTTCCGTAGTGGGACACATAAATCTATGATTATGTCCTATTTGGATCAAGAGAATATGAAGGACTCAAAAAGTAAAGTATATGGAACTACAAGAAGTTATTCCTTAATTGGATCCACCATTATGAGTTTGATTTCTATTGTATTTGTCTTGTATTTACCAGAAATCAAATATCTATTCTTAATAGCGATTGTACCCTACACATTGGATTTGTTCTTAATCATGTCTTATCCTAATTCTTTAAATGAGCGTCAGGATTCTGAATTTTCCTTTAAAGAATTTATTAAGCATAATATTGAAAGCATTAAGTATGCCTTTAGTCATTGGAAAGTGACTGGGTTACTCTTAAATGCTTCTTCTTATCAAGCAGGATTCAAAAGCATTAAAGATTACATACAACCCTTAATTGTTAGTATGGCACTGGGTGTATTTGTCTTTGATTCTTTGAATCAAGAAGAACATTCGAGAGTATATATCGGGCTAATTTATGCGGTTATTTACTTGGTTAGTGCCTATGCATCTAAAAATGCCCACAAGGTAGAACGGTTAGGTTCACCGAAGCGAATCGTTCAGGCAATGTGGCTATTTAGTGGGGCATTACTACTTGTATTAAGTGCCTTTACAGAATCGATTATTGTTGTCTTCATCGTCTTCTTATTCTTGTATATTTTCTTGAATATTCGTCGACCACTTATGGTCGAACGACTTGGAAATACGGTGGATGAGAGTAAACGAGCTAGTATGTTGAGTGTGGAAGCACAGACCACCAGTTTGTTAGTAGCGGTGTTTGCTCCCCTGATAGGATACATAGCAGACCAAAGCATGTCATTATTGTTTTTATTAGTAGGCGCTACGATGATTGCGATATTCCTTATCTCCATTATATTTACCAACAAAAAACAAAGTATGTCTAGTTAGGCATACTTTGTTTATATAAATCATATATTTGCTTGGTTAACTTGGCTAAATGAACCTTGTTGTTTTCTATAACATAATCCACTCGATCTAATTGAGATTGATAAAAAATGAGGTCATCGTGCTTGAGGCGTTTTTCTATATCGATAGGATGATCTTTTCGTTTCAGCATTCGTTCTTTTCTAATATCCTTAGGTGTTTCAATTAAAAACACTACGACCTTATCAGCTGCTTTATCTACAAATGCATTGGCTCCAGAAGGATCGACGATTAATACTTTTTTGTCTCCAATCTCATCAAAAGAAGTACCATAGTTAAAACCATTATAGTTGGTTGTTTCGATAAAGCTAGAAGAGGCTTCTAAGCGTTTAAACTCTGCAAGCGAGACAAAATGGTAATCAACATGGTTTTGCTCTTTATGTCTTGGGGGTCTAGTTGTGTGAGTGACAAACTTATGAAAACCATAGGTATGTATTAGTCTTCTAGCAATTTCTGTTTTTCCACTTGCACTGGCTCCTACTAGTATTATCATATGGCATCACTCCTATAAAGTATTGTATCAAATTCTAGGATAAATAGAAATAAAAAAAGCGATGAAAATCGCTTTTTTATAGTTTTTCTATGATTTCTAAAATACTATCTCTTGCTTCTGTTGGTAAGATGTCTTGATTGTATAAAGAATCAATATAATCTACGCGGAATTGAAGGCGTTCTTTTAATAATTCTACGTAGGTTTCATCGGATAAATCAGGAGTGAAATCTTCAAGTTCTACAATGGATAAGTGTTCAGTCTTCCCAAATGGAACGAACTGAAGTTCATCTGTTACGATATCTTCCACAAGTTTTAGAGTCATTGTTGGTGTAACTTTATTTTTTAGGAAATACCCAGTATTTAAAATATAACAATCCACACTTGTATTTTCAAATAAGTCTTTGAACTTGTTGTAGTCGTTTCTTAAAGGGTATAAACGGAATGGATTTGCATATGGTTCAATGACCAATTTAGAACTGGTCGCTCCGTGTTCAGCAGAAGAGCGTTTGGTTGCGAGTGTTGCACCAAATGCACTACCTAGGATTGGAGAAGATACCTTCATAATAGGTGGTAATGCATCGTCTTTCATGATCCAAAAGATCGCATCAACCTTGTTGTTGAATTTGAAGGCACGTTTTTTTGTCCAAAACTTAGATTTTAATGCACGACCGTTTCCATTTCTTATGTCTTCTGTTACAGGAACAATACGACCATCTTCATCAAGTGTAGCACCTACATTTTGAATGGTTAACAAATATTTGTTGTCTGGATGCCCTGTTGGATAATCTTGAACTTTATCAAAATAAGAAGGTTCTAAGGATACACTAGATCCATCTTTGTTGGAAATAATAAAGGCATCATCGTGTAGAACTGTTACATCAAACTTTCCATGATGTTTTGAATGGGTGATGGTGCTTTTACCACTACCACTAAGGCCGAATACACCGGCGATAAAGGTTTTATCATTTTCTAAGTTGAAACGTTTTTGTCCACCATGACATGCGGTAAAATCGTTTCTTGAAGCGACTGACCAGGCCATTGTTAAGGTTCCTTTTTTGTGTTCACCAAAGTATCTTAAACCTAGAAGAGCACCACAGTTGGTGTCATGTTCAAAGATGCTTAATCCTTGATCATAGCCCTCAGCAAAGTAATCTGGATCACTGTATAAGAAGATGTCACCTTCTTCAATTAAGGTACTTCGTTCATACATCGCATCCATTTCAATGTTTTGATTTTGAAAGTTCAACATCCATGAATACATAGTGTTTTCGTAGCCTTTTGGAATCAACAAATGCGCCTTCACCATGAAATCCTCATGAAGACCTACATAAGCAACTGCGTGATACATTGTTTTATGCCTGGAAGAAAAAATAGCGTCCCTTAAGATATTGGCAAATTTTTCTTTGTTGTCCTTGTTGACTAAACGGCGAGCCTGAGCTTGTCGACCAGTTATGATTCCATCATTAAATAGAAGTACTTTCGAATCGGCTGGGAGTTCCAACTTACCAGGTTTGTATAGTGGTAAATCTGTGACAATTGTCCCAGGGGATTCTTTGGCCAGTTTGTAAGCCTGTGAAATCGATGTGATTTCAGTTACGTTGTTTCCATAAAAAGCTGTTTCAATCGTGGTTCGAATTCGTGAAAATAGTTTACTGTTTGATGCTGATATGTCGTCTTGTTTTAAATGACTTTTGGTTGCCATGAAATTCTCCTTTACTTAATATTCGCGACTAATGCACTTAAGGCAATGGAATAATACTTACTCATTGTAGAGTCTGCCCTAGATGTTAACACAATTGGTTTCTTAGCACCAGCAATAACAGATGCACTCTTCGCATTCGCAAGAAACATCATCGTTTTATAAAAGACATTTCCCGCTTCAATTCTTGGCATGAGCAAAATGTCTGCTTCACCAGCCATTGGATCTTTGATTCCTTTATGGTTGGCAGCTTCTTTATTGATTGCATTGTCAATGGCAAATGGTCCAGAAACCACACAATTTTTAATAATGCCATCTTCATTCATTTTTTTCAAGTCACGTGCATCAAGTGTTGCTTGCATTTGAGGGTTGATTTTCTCAACTGCCCCAACCACTGCTACATTAGGACGTTCAACTCCTAATGCATGGGCAATTTTAACACTGTTTTCAATGATTTGACGTTTTTCATCTAAGTTTGGGGCGATGTTCATCGCTCCATCACTCATTAATAGTAGTTTATGATAATTCGCTGTTTCCATGACAGAAACATGAGAAATACGGTTTTCTGTACGTAAACCAAACTCTTTATTAAGCGCAGCTTTTAAGACAACAGATGTATCCACTAATCCTTTCATTAAAATGGATTCATCTTGGTCGTGAACCATCTTAACAGCTTTTAATGAAGCTTGTTCTTTATCTTTTTCATCATGAATTTCATAATCTTCTTCCTTGATGTTTAACTTCTTCATGATGGCTACTATTGCTTCCTTATCTCCAACCAAAATAGGTTGAACAATGTCTTCTTTACGAGCATATTCCACTGCTTCTAACACATGTTCATCTTCTGCGCATGCGACAACAAGTGGTTTGGTCTTTATTCGTTTCGCTGTATCTAGTAGTTCTTCAATTGATCGAATCATGTTTACCTCCTAATATTCTTTGGCTGTTTCTTCCTTGGTAATGACGCGTAATGCACCATAAGCTAGTGCTTCCATTTCATCCTCACCTGGGAAGATTAAAATATCTCCAATAAACGAAACATGGTCTTTTATATAGTCCATGATAAATTGATCGTATGCTAGTCCACCAGTGAGAACAACTGCATCCACATCCCCTTTTAATACGGCAGCAGCAGAACCAATTTCTTTGGCAATTTGATAGGCCATGACCTCAACGATGAACTTGGCTTCTTGATCACCACTTTTTACACGTTTTTCAATCTCATACCCATCATTTGTTCCTAAATACGCAACAAGTCCGCCTTTACCATAGTTTTTACGTTTCATTTCATCTAAGGTGTATTTTCCACTAAAAACCATTTTATATAGTGGTCCAATAGGTACACTACCACTACGTTCAGGTGACATAGGTCCATCACCATCTAAGGCGTTGTTTACATCTACAACACGTCCCTTTTTATGAGCGCCTACACTAATTCCTCCACCAAGATGGGCCACAATTAAGTTGGTTTCTTTGTAAGGTTTATTCAGCGAAGCAGCAGCTTTTAATGCGACCGCTTTTTGATTAAGTGCATGGAACAAACTAGCGCGCTTTAACTCTGGCATACCAGTATATCTTGCATGATCATCCATCTCATCAACCGCAACTGGATCAACAATAAAGGAAGGTATGTTGACTTCATCTCCTAGTTCCTTAGCGATGACGCAACCTAAGTTTGAAGCGTGTTCTCCTCTTTTTGCTTCCTTCATATCATTAATCATGAGGTCATTAACTAGGTACGTTCCACTTTCAATTGGTCTTAACATACCACCACGACCAACAATCGCATGGAAATCTTGTAAGGTATAATCTGTTTCTTTTAATGTATCTAGTATGGTTTTTTTACGAAAATGAAATTGCTCAAAAACCGATGGAAATGCTTGAATGTCTTCTGTTTGATGACGAATCGATTTTTTGAATACTTCAGTTTGGTTTTCATAAATGGCAATCTTGGTTGAAGTAGAACCAGGATTGATGGCTAAAATAAGGTATTTCATACAGTCCTCCTAGGTGTGAATTATTTGATTTTCTTAAACCCGCAACCATTATAACATGGTAGCGTTTTCATCTCAACAGGAAATACAATTTTTTTTCATTTATTTTTACGAGCTTCTAAATTCGAACGAAAAGAACTGAATACATTCTCATAAAAGGTAAAAAATGTGTGGAAATACCACCCTCTTTTTGTTAAAATAGTTTTAGTGGTCAATGGAGGAGGTTGTGAAGTGACTGGATATTTGCTAGGCATTTTGGGATTTATTTGTTTCTATATTTTTGATGTGTTTTCTATGCACAATAGAAAACGATTAAAGTATGTATTTTTGCTTTTTGGTTTGACAATGTTGGGAGTTGGCAGTGTACTTGCTTTTGGGGGAGAACCATCATTTAGCTTACATGTAGGTGTTCGTATCTTGTTTGCTATTTTGACGATTCTTTTTTTATTCTTACTCTATTACAGTGTTGTCATGGAAGTGGGGAAAAATACTTACCAATACAACAATGTTCCCAAACTGGTAACAAGTGGAACATATGCCTTGTCTAGGCATCCAGGTGTTTTATGGCTGTTTGGCTTTTATTTTGCCTTAGGGTTAACATTTGAAAGTATTGGACTCCTCATTGCATCCTTTGTATTTACCGTAGTGAATGTAGTCTATGTATACTTGCAAGAACGATTCATCTTTATTCATATTTTTAAAGAGTATCCTACCTACCAACAACAAACTCCATTCATCTTACCAAATCGTAAAAGTTTTCGGACTTTTATAGACAATATACAGATGGAGGAGAGAAATACATGAGTACGTTAAGAGACATGCTTTACAAAGAAGAATATGACAAGATTTGGAAGGCTTATTTAGGGTTTTTAGATTTGTCAATTGATGAGTTTATGGACATCCAAGAACGTTTGCTTTTTGAGCAAATTGATTTATTGAAACAATCAAAACTTGGACAAACATTCTTAAAGAACCATGACATCAAATCGATTGATGAATTTAAAAAGGTTGTTCCACTTACAACCTATGAAGATTACGCGGACGTTCTACTGAATAAACGTAGTGAGGAATTACCTAGTGAGCCATTGCATTGGGTTCAGACTACCTGGAAAGGTGGAACAAAACCAATTAAACTAGCGCCTTATTCAGAAACTATGGTGCTTGAACATACGAAGATGTTTTTGTCTAGTTTGATTTTATCAACCTCAAAAGGACGAGATCATTTTTCACTGAGAAACCATGATAAATTTCTTTATGGTATGGCACCTTTGCCTTATTTGACAGGATTTGCGCCATATATATTGAAAAATGAAGTAGATTTTGAGTATTTACCGAGTACAAAAGAAGCAGAACAACTTGGATTTAAAGAACGCAATATGCGAGGGTTTGAACTAGCAATGAAACACGGAGCGGATTTATTTTTTGGCTTATCAAGCGTGCTAGTTAAGATAGGAGAAGCATACGAGTCTGGTTCGAAAAGCAAGAAGCTTGTTATGCCTGCCAACTTTAAACAAGCGGTGAAATTAATCAAAGCTTTATACAAAAAGAATGTGAAAAAACAAGCTTTGTTGCCCAAAGACTTATTTGAGTTTAAAGGAATTGTATGTGGGGGAACAGATTCGGATACCTATAAAGAGCAAATCAAGCATTATTTTGGTATTACACCTTTAGAGATCTTTGGAGGAACAGAGTCCGCTGCTGTAGCGACTGAAACATGGAGTCGCAATGGGTTAACGTTCTTTCCTGATGTCAATTTCTTAGAATTTATTCCGGAGACAGAACTGGCCAAAGAGCGACTTGATCCTACCTACAAAGTCGATACTTTACTCTTCAATGAAATTGAAGAAGGAAAGGTTTATGAACTTGTTATTACCAAATTACGAGGTGGAGCATTTGTCCGATATCGTATTGGTGATATGATGCAGTGTATTAGTATGCGAAATGAAGAAGACAATATTGATTTGCCGCAAGTAAAGTATCTTGACCGTGTGAGCAATATTATCGATTTAAGCGGTTTTACACGCTTAACAAAACAAGTGATCAACGATGCTTTTAAACTTAATCGCTATAAGGATGTAAAATGGTTAGCCCTTAAAGAACAGGGAAATCAAAAACCATTTATCCATCTTTATATTGAAGAAATTGAAGGAATCACAAAAGAAGTAATGAAAGAACAATTGAATGAAAAACTAAAGAAAATAGATCAGGATTACCATGACATCCACGAGATGTTAGGCTATGATCCACTTAGGGTGACCTACATATCTAAGGGGATGTTTGATCTATATAAAAAAACATACCAAGTCGATTTATCACCAATGAATCCGACAAAAGAAGAGTTTTCAAACTTTATGAATTTACGATAATACAAACGAGGTGGCAACATGAGTATTTTTTCTGATATAACACTAATACCATTGATAGCATTCATTTTATATTCTTTGCTTTTATTGATTATTATGACATCAACAAAAACAAAGTTATCGATTTCCTTTAGTCTCTATATTGGATCGATGATTGTTTGGTCTTTGGGATCTTTTTTGATGAAAACAAACTTGCCACCTTCTAGTTTGTTCTGGAATAAGTTTTTACAAATAGGTTTCTTAACGGTACCAGTATTTTTACTTCGATTTTCTTATGAGTTTTTCAACAAGGATAATCGAGATATGGTCTTGCGGATAGCTTATTTCTTAAGTGGATCACTCATCGTTTTATCGATGTTTGGTTTCGTGGTGAAAGAAGCATCTTTTGAAGATGGAGTCTTTGATTATGAAATTGGATTGGGTGCATATGTTGTCGCAGTTATCGGAACCTTTTATAGCATTTTAGCCCTTATTAATATCGTTCGAAGTGTAAAAGAAAATAAGGTTGAGTTCCACAAGGTAAAATGGGTAATCGTAGGCTTATCGCTTGTTATTGTTGGAGCTGCTTTAAACCTCAACACAGAAATTGGACAATATGGAATTGATATTCTATTTAACTTACTCAATGCCTTGTTGATTACCTATGCTATTTATAAGAACAAGTTTCTTGAGATCAATTTAATTGTTAAAAAAGGGTTATCTTTTGTTATATACCATACCTTACTCTTTGTCTTGTATGTTTTTACCGTATTAGTTGTCTATAATGCAGAAAATTCGATTGGTATCAATAATCCGATTTTACAACTTGTTGTGCTCTTGCCTGTATTCTTCTTACTTGAGCCGATTCGTTTGATGATATTTCGACTTACACGACATATTTTTTATCGCGAAAGCATGGATAGACAAGATATCCTAAAAGAATTTTCAAACATTATTAATACAGAGTTATCCACACAAAACATTACGGCATCTATGATCTTAGCAATAGAAAAGGGATTAAGTCCGATAGGGGTGACCATTTTCTTAAAGCAAGAAAACTCCTATAGTTTGATGCGATCATCCATTGGAGATTTTGAGGATGATAAGATTGCCTTTCGGAATACACATCCAATCATTAAGTGGTTTTTAAATGATCGTGATTTACTATTGAAATCGCATTTAGACAATCATGTCATCTTCAAAGGATTATGGGATAAGGAAAAAGCACTCTTACAGAAGTTGCAAACAGAGTTTATCATGCCCCTCAGATACAATGAAGAACTTGTGGGACTTGTGATTGTTGGTCCAAGACAAGATACCACACCATATGTCGATAGTGAAATTGAGTTTTTGCAGACCTTATTAAATAATGCATCGGCAATTATGGAAAATGCCAAGCAATTTGAAGAAGTTAAAAAAGAAGCAATTACAGATGAGTTAACTGGTCTTTACAATCATCGTTTCTTCTATGAAACCGCGAACGAATGGTTAAAAGATGAAAAGTATCATTCTTTTACCATCGCAATGATCGATATTGACCACTTCAAAATATACAATGATTTATATGGACATAGTGCAGGAGATTCAGCCTTAAAACGAATTGCCGATATCATCAAGTCTAACCTATATGAAGAGGACTTTTTGGTTCGCTATGGAGGAGAAGAATTCTTGTTGTTTTTACCGCTAACAATGGAAACCGATGCCTTTAGAGCGATTGAGAAAGTAAGGAAAAATATAGAAAATGCCTTTTTACACTCAAGTGATATACGTGAATTTTTAACCGTGACCATTGGAGCGGCTACCTACCCACTTCATGGGAAAACATTAGAAGATATTGTAAGTAAGGCAGATATTGCAGTAAAAAAAGGAAAGAAAACAGGCCGTAACAAAGCTATTATCTTTTCGAATGAGGAACTTGATAAAACGCAGTATAGCGATGACATTCAGGAAAAAATTGATAATGCCTATTTGTCGAGCATCTATGCCTTAGCAGCCACCATTGATGCCAAAGACCATTATACATTTGGTCACTCTAACAATGTTGCGGAGATTTCAAAGAGGTTGGCAAAAGAAGTTGGTTATGGGGAAAGTGATTTGGAACTTATCCATAGTGCTGGCTTATTACACGACATAGGAAAAGTAGGAATTCCTGAACAAGTTTTATCCAAACCAGGTGTATTGACTCCTGAGGAAAAAATTATCATGGAATCCCATGTGTTGCAGTCTATAAGTATCATCAAACATATTCCTAACCTAGTGGAGACCGTTCCAATTATCATAAGTCACCACGAGCATTATGATGGTAGTGGGTATCCTAGACAAATACGGGGAGAATCGATTCCAAAATTAGGTCGTATACTTTGCTTAGCAGATTCCTTTGATGCGATGACTACAGATCGTCCTTATCGTAAAGGCTTAAGTTTTGAACAAGCTGTTTATGAAATCAAAAAGAATAAAGGCAGCCATTTTGATCCTGAGTTATGTGATGTTATGATTTCTTTAATCATGAGTGGTGAAATAGAAAAATTAAACTTAGAAAACCGAAGTCGTTCTTGATTTCGGTTTTTTTTCTTGATGTTTTTATGATAAAGTAGAATTGAAAATACAAGAATATTTTTCCATATGACAACGTGACACATTTTCATATATTGTGTATTTACTAACCCATAAATTGTGATATAATTTTTTATTGTGGTGGTGAAAATAATGAGTCAAGACGATCGAAAACGATATTTAATTTTAAAGGACCCTAATATATATAAGGGATTAATCTTACTAGCAATTCCTTTGATGATCAATAATCTAATTAAAACATTCCATGATGTTATTGATATGTATTTTGTTAGTGAGATACCAGGAAAAAGTGCGGAAGCTGTTAGTGCAATCAATATGACCTTTCCTGTCGTGTTTACCTTTATTTCTTTTGGGATTGGACTTAGTGTAGCTGGGACAAGTTTGATTTCTCAGTTTGTTGGTTCTAAGCAAGTTGAGGATGCGAGGAAGTATGCTAGTAATTTAGTTGTCATTTCCTTTTTGATTGGTGCATTTTTTATGTTGGTTTCGTTTTTTGCTTCACCACTGATTATGCGATTAATGGGAACGCAAGGTTTTGTGTTTGAAAATAGTGTACGCTATTTACGAATCAGGGCATTTGAGTTACCAGTTGTCTTTATGTTTTTTGCTTTTACAGCCATCAGACAATCAACTGGGGATACCGTGACACCGGTTATTTATGGTGTAGTAACTATGGTGGTAAACATCATTCTTTCACCAATTCTCATTAGTGTCTTAGACCTTGGAGTGGCAGGAGCAGCGTATGCGACCTTGTTCGCCAATATTGTCATTATGCCTTTTGGCTTAATGCAACTCTTACGAAGTAAATCGGGTATAACCATCCAACGAGAATATATGGTGTTAGATAGAGATGTATCTTGGCATATTATTAAAACCGCGATTCCAGCTTCTTTAGGGCAATCGATTACGGCCATTGGTTTTGGTGTAATGAATGGGGTTATCTATTCCTTTGGAGTGGAAACCGTCGCAGCCTTTGGAGTAGGAAATAGATTATCAAGTGTTATCTTGCATCCAGTGATGGCCATAGGTGGAGTTTTGGCTGCCTTTATCGGTCAAAACATAGGTAACTTAAATCCAGAAAGAGCCAAAGAAACATTCCGTAAATCAATGTTGTTGTCCATCTTTTTAATGGCTGCTGGAAGTGCGATTGTACTGAATTTCCGCGAGTTATTTGCTAGTTTCTTCATCAAAGACAATCCAGTTGCCTTGGCTTTAACGGTTGAGTATATGTTCTATCTCTTGATTGGCTTACCACTTATGGGTGTTTTCCAAACATTTATTGGAACCTTCAATGGAACAGGAAATACACATTTTACCTTCATTTTAACGATATCAAGACTTTGGGTATTACGAATTCCTTTGGTCATGTCCTTTAAATATCTAACGGATCTAGGTAGTAGTGGTGTTTGGTATGCCATGCTCATAAGTAATTTCTCTATTGCCTTCTTAGGCTTCTACTTATACAAGAAAATTGATTTCAAACCAAAAGTTCACATCAGGAAAAATAGAGTTAAAACGATTAAAAAACCTATATCGGTCTAATCTAAGCCCTCAATATGAGGGCTTTTTTTTATCGAAAAGGGATATAAATTTCTTAGAAAATGTTGTATAATAGATACAATAAGTTAAGAAAGGGAGAGTTTATGAAAAAATTACTATTGTTAGCATTAACATTAATGTTGAGTTTCACCTTATTTGCTTGCGATCCTGAAGAAGGACCAAATGATCAACCAGATGATCCAATTACTTGTGACGAAGATCAAGAGTTAATTGATGGTGAATGTGTTGATAAAATACCTGAATTAACCGATGCGGACCGCGTAGAAGAAGCAAAAGATGCCTTGGATTTAGGGGATCTTTCCGCAATCACTGATGACATTGAGTTACCAACCGAAGGTTTACATGGTACTCAAATTACATGGTCATCATCAAATGAATTTTGGGTAACTGTGGATGGAATTGTAACTAGACCACAGTATACGTATGGAGATATGCCGGTCCAGTTAACCGCGACGATTATCCTAAACGATGAAGAAATTGAAAAAATCTTTGACGTTACAATTTTGCGTGTTCCAGTGGAAGAAGAAGTTGCTTATGATATTTCACAACTCGATTTCTTTGACCAAACAATTGTTACGGAAAATTTGAATTTCCCAGCATTTGGGGAACGTATGACTGTGTTCTTCTTTGAATCAAGTCATCCAGATATCATCACTAAGAACGGAATTGTCTTCCGTCCTGGACATACAGAAGAAGATGCACAAGTGACCGTTTCTTTAAGAGCAACCAATTCTGGATATACGGAAAACTATAGCTTTGAGTTTACCGTACCAAAGATGCCTGCGCCTGCCGTTTCTGAAACGATTTCAATGCCATTCATTAGCTTGGCAACAGAGTGGACATTAGAAGATGGAAACCTAGACATTCACTACTTGAATGAGGGAAACATTCCATACGTAAATGTCCAAGAATTTATCAATGTATTAAGTGGAGCAATTGAATCACAGGAAATGCTTTATAACCTAGAAGGTGATGTATTTACTATGTCCTTCATCTATGAAGCAGAAGATGAATTAGATGAAGATTATGAACTCATCAATACCTTTGATTTTGCTAATAATGTAATGACGGTGAACACCATGGCCTTCTTTGGAGGGTTGACAAGTTCTACCTCATCTGACTTTGGTGGAGACTTAGTAACCGTTGGATCCACTGCGACAGATCCAATCGAAGTTGTGGTTGATTTTGATGATTACAATATGGAAATCATGAACCTTGATGGAATGCTTTATATGCCGTTCCATTTAGCGAATTTCTTCTACTCAGGGTCCATGTTTAATACCTACTACAATGGGGAAGAAATCTTAGCCATTGATGCATGGCAAATGGACGATGATGATGTCTTAGCACAAATGGAAGACACTGCCTTAGTGGATGAAGAAATGCCGGATGATATGCGTAAGTTTACCTACAATTTCTTAGCCTTATCCTATGATTTGATTTATGGGTTAAAAGAAGACAAAGGAATCGAAAGTGGACATGAGTACTTGCGCAACCAAATGAGAACCATGATTCTTGGTGATGATGACGATTTATCAAACGCTGTTAAAGATGCCCAATACGGTTTAGATGATCCACACTCTGGATATATTATGACTGGATATTATGACGGTGTTCGTGATTTAGGATTATACATTGATGATATCGGACCACGTTGGAGAGCCATGGTAGAGTATAGCTGGCAAGACCATATTACTGAATATTGTGGATCGTTCACCGAAAATGTCTCTTATGAAGTCAACGCGGATGGAACGATTGCGGTTGTCAATATTACTGGATTCTCATTGGATGCAGAAAACAATACGGATACCGCTATTGAGTTTGGTGAAAAACTTGCACAAATTCAAAATCTTGGAACCGTTGAAAGTATTGTAGTTGACCTATCATGTAATGGTGGAGGAACCATTGGTGTCGCCTTACAAGTACTAGGTTATATCACCGATGATCCAATTACCGTTTACAGTAAAAACCCTACAGATTTAACGGAAGAAACATGGACAACTACCTCAACAGTAGATGCATTAACACAGTTCGATTGGTATATTATGACTTCACCATCAACCTTTAGTGCAGCGAACTTAGTCACAAGTATCGCTAAAGATCAAGGACTTGCGACCATCATCGGACGCACCTCAGGTGGAGGAGCTTGTAGTGTTGCCTATATTTATTTACCAGATGGTTCTATTGTGAACATGTCTAGTGACTGGATGTTGACAAATGACCAATTTGAATCGATCGAATTTGGTATTGAACCAGACATTAGTGTATCGAACTTAGTAGATGGTGATGGAACAATTAACTTCGAGAAAATTGAAGAAATTGTGGCGAACCAAGCAGAATAATTTATATATAAAAAGTAAATCAAGACATTTTGATTTACTTTTTTTTGTGCTATAATATAATCGAAAACGTTTTAGAAAAGTAAGGAGACTCGTATGAATAAAATACCATTAAAAGAAAAAATCAAACTAACGAGCGGACAAAATAATTGGCACTTCTTTGAAAGTGCATTTGTAGATGGACGCAAGATCAATGTCGCAGATGGACCACATGGGGTAAGAGTTTATAAGCAAAGGGTCGAAGATGGAGATTTTCTTAGCCAGAGACATCTTGCTGAAACGACCTTGTTCCCAAGTGCTTCCGCTATGGCATCCACTTGGAACAATGCCTTAATTGAACAAGTAGGAGAAACAATCGGTAAGGAGTGTAGACACCACCAAGTAGACGTCTTACTTGGACCTGGTATTAATTTGAAAAGAAGTCCACTTGGTGGACGCAACTTTGAATACTATAGTGAAGATCCTTACTTAACAAGTAAGATTGGGGCATCTTTTGTTAAGGGCGTTCAACAAGAGAAAGTCGGTGCCTGCATTAAGCACTTTGGATTAAATGAACAAGAAACTATGCGTCGCTTTGTCAATGTCAAGATTGATGAACGAACCTTGCATGAAATGTATCTATACCCCTTTTATAAAATCATCAAAGAAGCAAATCCTTGGATGGTGATGAGTTCTTACAACAAACTTAGAGGAGATTACGCATCAGAATCTGCCTATCTCTTACAAGATGTTCTAAGAGATAAATGGGGGTATGAAGGCGCAGTAGTCTCAGATTGGGGAGCTGTGCAAGATAAAGTAAAATCGATTAAGCATGGTATGAATGTAGAGATGCCTGGTCCTTCCTCTTTTGAAGGAGAGGTAGAACAAGCCTTGAAAGATGGATCTTTAACTGAAACGGACTTAGATGAAAGTTTGGAACCATTGTTTAAACTTCATGAAAAAGTCAAGAAGATAAAACCACTAGACAAAGTAGATCTTTTAAGCCATCACAAAATTGCTCAACAAGTAGCACGTGAAGCAATGGTCTTACTTGAAAATGATGGAATCTTACCAATCAAAGAACCCAAAGATTCTATCCTTGTAGTAGGAGAGTTTGCGAAACAACCACGCATCAATGGTGGAGGTAGTGCAACGGTAAAGCCTCATATACAAGAAACACCATTTCAAGCACTAGAGGAAGTTTGCGCAAACCTCACTTATGCAAAGGGGTATGAAGAAGATAACACCAATGAAGACTTACTTAGAGAAGTAAGAGAAAAAGCAAGCAATGTAAAAACAGTCCTATATTTTACGGGTACAACAGAGCAACTTGAGACTGAGGGAAAAGACCGACCACATCTTTCCTTGCCTGAAGGACATCTTCAAGTCCTATTAAACCTTGCGGAAGTAAATAACAATGTGATTGTTGTGTTAAGTAATGGGAGTGCCTTAGATTTACGTCAGGTGAAAGAACATAGTAGAGCGATTCTTGAAACTTGGTTTTTGGGTGGTGCCGCAGGACAAGCAATCAAAGAATTACTCTTTGGAGAATTTTCTCCAAGTGGGCGTTTACAAGAAACCTTCCCTTTAAAGTTAGAACATACACCACATTATCCAATATTCCCACAAAAAGAAGAGGTTGACTACCACAAAGATTTGATTATGAATGGTTATCGCTACTATGATACCCATGCTTACGATGTGATGTATCCATTTGGTTACGGATTAAGTTATGCGGAAATCCTATACAAGAACATTGAGATAGCAAAGAATGTAAATAATCAACAAACCTACCTAACGGTATCACTAACCTTGGAAAACCTAAGTCAGATTGATGCATATGAGACTGTGCAAGTTTATATCAAATCCAACCAAAAAGATATTGTAAAACCAAGTAAGGAACTAAAAGGATTCAAAAAAGTTTTTGTAAAAAGAGAATCTACTGAGGAAGTAGAGATTCACTTACCAATGGATGCTTTTGAAAGCTATGCTTTGTCTCATGAAGGCTTTGTTGTCTACAATGGAGACTATGAAGTGTTAGTCGGAAGAAATGTCCGTGATATAGAATACAAAGATCAAGTCGTCATAGAAGAAGGGATTGATTATAAGCCTGTTATGGACATCAATTATCCGGTTAACTATCTCACCTTATATCATCCAACATGGGCGAAATATATAGAAGACAACTTCCGAAGTCTATGGTGGCATGAAAAAGAAGAACCAATATGGAGAATTATGGATAGATTCAGACGTCATACCAAGATGGATGATGCGAAATTTGAAACATTGATGAAGAAACTTAAGGAGGATATTCATGTATAAAGCAGCAAGTGATCGTTACCAAAAAATGCCTTACAACCGCGTTGGGAAAAGTGGTTTAAAATTGCCACAACTCTCCCTAGGTTTTTGGCAAAATTTCGGAGAAGAAAAACCCTTTGAAGAAGTCAAAGAAATTGTATTAAAAGCCTTTGACGCAGGAATTACACATTTTGATTTGGCCAATAATTATGGTCGTCCTGCAGGAAGTGCAGAGAAAAACTTAGGAATCATCCTTTCCAATGAACTGGCTCCTTACCGCGATGAACTAATTATCTCAACAAAAGCAGGATATGGTATGTGGGAAGGTCCTTATGGTGATCATGGTAGTAGAAAGTATTTGATGGCCTCTATTGATCAATCTTTGAACCGCTTGCAACTTGATTATGTAGATATTTTTTATCACCATAGACCTGATTATGAAACACCACTAGAAGAAACCATGAAAGCTCTAGCAGATATTGTTCAACAAGGAAAAGCACTGTATGTAGGAATCAGCAACTATCCAGCTGAGCGAGCGAGAAGAGCGGTTGAACTCTTGCGTTCTTACGGAGTAGATATGCTGATTACCCAGCCACACTTCAGTATGTTAGACCGCTGGATTCAAACGGAAGGGCTTGTTGAGGCAATGGTGGATGAGGGCGTTGGAATTATCCCGTTCAGTATATTGTCACAAGGACTATTGACTGATAAGTATATTGATAAAATTCCAGAAGATTCGCGAGTAGCGAATCCAGATATCTGGTTCTTAACAGAAGAAAACATCACCAAAGACTTACGAACTAAACTCATTGCCTTACAAAAGATTGCTAAGAAGCGCGGACAATCTCTTGCGGAGATGACCATTGCTTGGACCTGTGCACAAAGAGGTATATCTTCTGTCTTGTTAGGAGTTTCAAAACTTTCACAGTTAGAAAGTAACCTAAATGCAATAAAAAATATTAACTTTAGTGAAGAGGAATTACAAGAAATCTTAAGCATTCTAGACCAATAAAAAAAACACCGGCCATCCTATTTAGATGGTCGGTGTTTTCATTTGAATATTCCACTGCGAATAATGTTCATGACTTGATCCACAATTTGATCGACATCTTCATTGTTTTCACCTAAGTCAAGTAAGATCTTTAAACCGATGAAGTTGGTTACACCCATTAAGATGTAGGAGACAAGTTCTGTGTTCACATCATGCATCTCTCCATCTTCAATGGATTTTTTTAGACCTCGTTCATAACGTTTAGCGAACGAATCGTAATAATTTCGAAAGATCGTTTTATCAATATAGAGTGACTCCCAAATGATGTTATAGGCATGAGGGTTTTCGATGGCGAATTTGATGAAGGTTTTAATACCTTCTTTTTCTTTTTCAAAACGGCCTTCAACACGAGATACTTTCTCGCTAATTCTTTTACGAATTTCATGTTGGTATTGGGTTAAAATGTAACGATAAAGAACAAGCTTATTGGGAAAATACAAATAAAAAGTACCTGCTCCAATCCCTGCAGCGGTTGTAATGTTGTTGATTGTGGTTCCGTGGTAACCCTTTTTGTAGAATAAATCAATTGTTGTATCTACAATTAACTGAAAGGTGGCTAGGCCATTTCTGGTCGTTGGGATTTTGATCTCTTGCTCATGCATAAAAAAACTCCTTTAAATACGTCCCATTGTAATTGACAATGAAAACGCTTTATGATATATTATGAATAAGTATTCAGGTTTTGAATAGTAATTCATATTTCCGTCGTATTTGACTAAAATTAGTATATAGCAAATATGCCGGAAATGCAAGAGCATGTCATATGCTCAAGATAATATAGGAGGATAATAATGAGTAAAGTTTTTATTGTATCAGCAAAAAGAACGGCTACAGGTTCCTTTAATGGTAGTTTAGCAAGTGTGCATCCAGCAGAGTTAGGAAGTACGGTTGTTAAAAACATTTTGGATGAAACAAAGGTACCGGTAGAAGCAATTGATGAATTGATTGCAGGAAACATTTTACCAGCTGGTGTTGGACAAAGTTTAGGTCGCCAAATCTCTCTTGGTGCAGGTATTCCTGATCATGTTCCAGCTTACACCTTAAACATGGCATGTGGTAGTGGTATGAAAGCAATTATGAATGCCTACACATCGATCAAAGCAGGTATGCAACATCTTGCCATTGTTGGTGGTACTGAGTCAATGAGTCAAGCACCTTTTATGACTCCTTACAAAGTACGTAGCGGGATTAAGATGGGAGACTTTAAATTAGTCGATCATATGATTTATGATGCGTTAACCGATGCTCGCCATAATGTACATATGGGGATTACTGCGGAGAATATCGCAGAAAAACATAATCTAACGAGAGAAGAACTTGATGCTTTTTCAATCAACTCTCAAGAAAAGGCAATAAAAGCAGTTGACGAAGGTCGTTTCAAAGATGAAATTGTACCAGTTGTTGTGAAACATAGAAAAGGTGAAGACATCGTTGATACAGATGAATATCCGAACCGTCGTACATCTTTAGAAAAACTTGGTAAATTACGTGCTGCCTTTAAAAAAGATGGACTTGTGACAGCTGGAAACAGTTCTGGTATCAATGATGGTGCAAGTTTCATGCTTGTTGCTTCTGAAGAAGCAGTAGAGAAATACAATTTGACTCCATTAGTAGAAGTAATCGGTGTTTCACAAGCTGGTGTAGATCCTCTATTTATGGGACTAGGACCAGTACCTGCTGTAAAAAGTGTGTTAGCTGCTACGAAGATGAACTTAAGTGACATGGATTTAATTGAATTAAATGAAGCCTTTGCTGCACAAAGTTTGGGTGTAATCAATGAGTTAGCAGAAAACCATGATTTGAGCAAAGATGAAATCTTAGCTCGTACAAACGTCAATGGTGGAGCAATCGCACTAGGACATCCTGTTGGAGCTAGTGGTAACCGTATTACAACGACGCTTATTCATGAAATGAAGAAACGTCAAGCAAAATATGGACTAGCATCACTATGTATTGGTGGCGGTATGGGTACTGCTGTAATTGTAAAAAATGTGGAGGTTAAGTAATGAGATTAGAAAATAAAATTGCCGTTGTAACTGGTGGAGCAAATGGATTAGGGAAAGAAATGGCACTTCGTTTTGCAAATGAAGGGGCAAAAGTAATTGCGGTTGATATGGCCGAACTAGATTACAAACATGATGCTGTAGAAGGATACAAGTTGAATGTAACGGATACAGATGCATGTAAAGAATTTTATGATTATGTCATTGACAAATACGGACAAATTGATGTTTTAGTGAACAATGCAGGTATTACAAGAGATTCCATGACAAGAAAAATGTCGGATGAGCAATGGGATTTAGTCATTGATGTAAACCTTAAAGGTGTCTTCAATTTGACTAGACATATTGGTCCACAAATGGAAAACATTGGTGGAGGAACCATCATCAATATTTCGAGTGTTGTTGGAGAATATGGAAACATTGGTCAAGCGAATTATGCGGCAACAAAAGCTGGTGTATTAGGATTAACCAAAACTTGGGCTAAAGAGTTTGCTCGTAAGGGAGTTCCTGTACGTGTGAATGCAATTGCGCCAGGATATATTATGACGGATATTTTAAAAACTGTACCACAAGATTTGCTTGATAAGTTTGCTTCAATGACCATGTTAAAGCGTTTAGGACAACCGAAAGAAATTGCCAACGCTGCCTTGTTCTTAGCAAGCGATGAAGCATCTTATGTAACAGGTCATACTATGAGTGTTAACGGTGGTATGAGATTATAGTAGTTTAGGAGGATTCAACATGGCACGAAAAGAAAACATCGGGATTGTTGGTACAGGGATATACTTACCAAAGCAGAAGATGAGTGCAAAAGAGATTGCCGAAGCAACCAATGGGATTTGGACAGAAGAAGCAGTCATAGAAAAATTAGGAATTAAAGAAAAATACATAGCAAACGACCAAGAGGGTGCACAAGAAATGTCATACCTTGCAGCGGTGGATTGCTTAAAGAATACAAAAATTGATCCTCTAGAGATTGATGTGATTTTAGCCGTTACAGAAGAATGGAAAGAATATCCATTAACTACTTCTGCCTTATATGTACAAGGTAAAATAGGCGCATCAAATGCATGGGGAATTGATATTCAGAATCGTTGTTGTACAAGCGTTAGTGCCTTAAAGATGGCCAAAGATATGCTTGTTGCAGACGAAGAAATCAACACCATCATGATTGTGGGAGGATACCGCAATGGTGACTTTGTAGATTACACGGATAAGAATATGTCAATGATGTTTAACTTGTCTGCTGGTGGTGGTGCCATGATTTTAAAGAAAGGTCATGAGAAAAACCTACTTCTTGGTTCACACATCATTGGTGATGGGACCTTAGCTAGAAGTGCAGGAGTAGAAATCGGTGGTTCAAAGAACCCTGTAACTTGTGAGAACATTGATGAGGCTTATAAGTCGCTCAGACTGATGGAGCCAGTTCGAATGAAAGAACGATTAAATGAAGTATCCATGAAGAATTGGTTTACTTGTATTGATGAATCCTTGAGAAAATCATCGTTAACTAGAGAAGATTTAGATTATCTAGGAATCTTGCACATTAAGCGATCAGGACACAATGCAATGTTGCAAGAGCTAGGTTTAACAGAGAAACAGACTATTTACTTAGAAGAATATGGTCACATTGGACAAATTGATCAGATATTATCCCTTCATCTAGCAGAAAAACAAGGGAAAATTACATCTGGGGATCATGTTTGTTTGCTCGCAGCTGGCATCGGCTATGTATGGGCTTCTAGTATTGTGAGGTGGGGCTAAATGTCAGATTTATTCGGAATCATATTTAACAGTTTAGAGACTGGGAGTGTTTACGCCTTAGCAGCACTCGGAATCGTATTGATTTTCCGTACGAGTAAAACAACGAACTTTGCTCAAGGGACCATTGGTACCTTTAATGCTTACATTGCAGCATACGCGATGTTAAGTTTTGGATGGAGTATATGGATTGTTGCGTTAGTCGCAATGATTACTGCCTTCCTAACTGGGATCATCATTGATACCTTTATTATTAGACCAGCTTCTAAGGTTAGTCCAATATCAAAACAAATTATTACCTTAGGTATTATCATGGTTATGGTTGGATTGTTGCCAAAACTTTTTGGTGTCGCATCCTTCCAATTACCAAGATTCATTGCCTCTGAGTATTCAGTAAATGTATTTGGTGCAACCTTATTTTACAACACCATTTTCGTCATCGTCTTGTCGTTAACCCTCATGGGTGGTATGTTCTTGTTTATTCAACATACTAAGTGGGGACTTGCTACTAGAGTTACCGCTTCCGATGAGACCACATCGAAGTTAATGGGAGTACCAACCAAACGAGTAACCATGATATCATGGGCAACTGCTGCTATGCTTGGTACACTGGCTGCACTCTTTGTAGCACCACGTGTGAGTGTCTATGGAAACATGCTACTTACTGTACAAATTAGTGCATTCTTTGCTGGTACTCTAGGTGGATTTTCAACCTTCTTTGGTCCAGTAGTAGGAGCCTATATCATAGCGTTTTCAAGAAACTTTACCCAGTTTTATATTTCTGATATATGGGGTAATGTTATGGTCTACACGGCAATCTTGGTCTTCCTATATTTTAAACCATTTGGATTATTCGGTAAGAAGCCGACGAAGAAAGTGTAGGTGCTAATGTGAATATACTGACAAAAATAGAACAAGCACTTGGAACATTTAGTGCCAAAATCAAAAAACATCCCAACTTAGGCTTTGTTGTCTTTGGGTTAGCCTTATCACTCATTGCTTTGTTCCCGCATTTAGATATTATGAAGTGGGGAACTATGAGTGTAATAGCTTATATTACTATCTATGCAGTTACTGCACTAGGGCTGAATATCTTGCTTGGGTTTAGTGGGTTAATCTCACTTGGAACAGCTGGGTTTATTGGTGCAGGGGCACTGGGAACAGCGGTATTCTTAGATATGGGACTTCCCTTTGAACTAGCCGCAATCTTAGTCTTGATTATTTCTGGCTCATTGGGAGCCTTAATTGGACTATTTTCATTAAAAGTAGATGGGATTTACTTAGCAATTGCTACCCTGTTTGTTGGAGAAATTTTACGACAAATTTATACGCAAGTTCCCATTTTTGGTGGACAAGCGATTCAAATAACAGGCGGAATCAAGTTGCTTGGTTTTATAGAACTAAGCCAAATTTCCCAAGATGATCGTAGTATTTTGTTTATCTTACTGGTGACCATTATGGTCTTAATGATGATTGCTATGAACAATATTATAAAAAGTAAAACAGGTCGTGCTTTATTAGCAATGAGCCGTAGTGAACATGCTGCACAAGCAATGGGTATTAGCTTATTAAAATATCGCTTAACTGCTTTTATTTTAGCAACCTTATTTGCTACAGTTGGTGGAATTATGTATGCAATGTACTTCCAAACAGTACCGACAACCTCATGGACCTTAGATTTATCATTGTTTATAATTGCGATGGTTGTTGTTGGTGGATTTAAGTCGATTTATGGAACCTTCTTAGGTGCATTTATCATTCATGGGATACCAAACTTAATTCTAAAAGATTTACTAGGTGATATCTCATATATCTTTAGTGGAGTATTGATTATCGTCGTCATTATTTTCTATCCAAACGGCTTTGTCTATATCTGGGTAGATATCAAGAAAGGCTATTATAAACTCAAAGAAAAACTGCAAAAGGATGTGACAACAAATGACTAAGAATACAATACTTGAACTAAAAAATGTCACAATGCGTTTTGGGGGATTAACAGCTGTTGATCAACTTTCACTCGATGTCAAAGAAGGTGAAATTGTCGGTTTAATTGGACCAAACGGTGCAGGAAAAACAACAGTTTTCAACTGTGTAACACAATTTTATAAGGAGTATACAGGCGATATCTTCTTTTTAGATGATCAGAAAAAGCAAATAGACCTTAGAGATTATAAAGTAACAGATATCGCATCATTGGGACTTATTCGCACCTTCCAAAATGTTGAGTTGGTCAAAGATTTGAGTATCTTAGACAACTTATTGATTGGTGCACACCATCACTATAAAACGGGAATCTTGCAACATGTTTTTCATACACCAAAAGCGAAAAAAGAAGAAGTTGCTTTAAAAGAAAAAGCCTATGAAATTTTGAAGTTCTTAGGTATTTATGAACTGAAAGATTTTTATGTAGCTGGTCAGCCATATGGGATTTTAAAGAAAATTGAGATTGCTAGAACATTAATGAGTGATCCAAAATTAATCATTCTTGATGAACCAGCTGCAGGTTTAAATGATTCTGAGACCGATGAACTAGAAGAGATTATTCATCAAATACGTGAAAAATATAAGACCACCATCTTACTAATCGAACACGATATGGGATTTGTCATGAATATTTGTGATCGAGTATGTGCCATTAGTTTTGGGAAATACTTGGCCATGGATACGCCAAAGAATATTCAAAAGAATCCAATCGTCCAAGAAGCATACTTAGGAAAGGATGAGTAGGATGAGCAGTTTACTAGAAATTCAAGATTTGCATGTATCTTATGGTGCGATTAAAGCATTAAAGAATGTAAAGATTGAAGTAAAAGAACAATCAATTACCGCAATATTAGGTGCCAATGGTGGTGGAAAGAGCACCTTACTAAAAAAAATATCAGGATTAGTAGCTTCTGAGCAAGGAGAAATTCTCTTCGGGGGAGAAGACATTACGAAAATGTCTCCAGAAAAAATAGCCAACAAGGGAATTATCCATGTACCAGAAGGAAGACAAATTTTTGGAGACTTAACTGTCTTAGAAAATCTCATGATTGGGGCTTTTACAGCCCAAGCTGGAGAAGTAGCCATCAGTAACATTTATGAAGACGTTGCTTCAGAGAGATTAAAAACAGAATTAAGTAAAATGGATTCTTCTAAGAACGATGCGAAAGTGCATTTAACAAAAAAAGAAATGATCCAAAACAATTTAAAACGAGTGTACGATTACTTCCCTGTCTTAGAAGAGAGAAAACACCAGGTTGCCTTATCCTTGTCAGGTGGAGAGCAGCAAATGCTCGCTATTGGACGTGGACTTATGAGCACACCAAAACTGTTGATTTTAGATGAACCTTCTCTTGGATTAGCGCCATTGATTGTGAAAGATATTTTTTCCATCATTCGACAGTTAAAAGAAGAAGGATTATCGGTCCTAATTGTTGAGCAGAACGCCTTGCAAACATTAAAAATTGCAGATTATGGCTATGTCTTACAAGTAGGAGAAATTGTCAAAAGTGGAGAGGCGAAGAAACTCGTCAACGATCCAGAATTAATTGAAGCGTATTTAGGAAAATAGCAACACATCTGCATAGCAGATTGTAGATAAAAAGAAAGGTAAAAATTAGGAGGAAAGTAGAACATGAAAAAATTAGTATTGGCTTTATTAGTAACAGTTTCAGTCTTTACATTGGCAGCTTGTGGAAGTGATGATTCTGCACAAGGTGTAACTGATACAACTGTAAAAGTTGGAAACACAGCTGCAACAAGTGGATTATTAGCATTTGTTGGTGAACCATTTGTCGCTGGTATGAACGCATACTTTGACATGGTAAACGAAGATGGTGGAGTTGCAGGTCGTACCATTGAATACATTCAATATGATGACCAATTTGATGGAGCACAAGGGTTAACTTATACCCAACAATTGGTGGAAGATGATGAAGTGTTTGCACTTGTTGGACATTTCGGAACGCCAACCGTTTCTGCGACACAAGAATACTTAGCGGAAGTAGGAATTCCTACGACGTATTATGCAACTGGTGTAAGTGCATTATTTAATCCAGAAGCTACTGAGGGTGAAAGAGCATCATTCCCAGTACAACCTATTTATGATGCAGAAGGTGAAGTAATGGTTGCACGTGCTATTTCAGAACTAGGTGCTGAAAACATTGGTGTATTATATAGTAATGCAGATGATGGACGCGGGCTATTAAACGGTATTCAATTAAGAGCTTCAGAACTTGGTGTTTCATTATCAGCTGTTGCACAAGTTGCACCAGATGCTGATGATATGAGTACTGCTGCACAATTGATGTTAAGTTCAGGTGTAGACGTTGTATTATTAGCAATGAACCAAGCGCCAGCAGCAACAGCAGTTCGTGCATTAAACGCAGCAGGTAGTACCGTTCCTGTTATTACAAGTTATGTTAATGCAGATGCTACATGGTTAAACGGTGTACAAGATGCTTTAGCGAACTTTGATATTTATGCAAGTGCTTGGATTGATATCTATGCAGAAAACGGTGTAGACTTCTCTGAAGATTACTTATTATTTGCAGATGAAATTGGTACAGAATATGCAGCAAATGCATATGCTTTTGCAGGATGGATTGCAGCAGCAACATTTGTAGAAGGATTAGAACGTGTTGGTGAAGATCCATTAACATGGGAAAACTACATTAATGCAATGGAAGAAGCACCTGTTGAATTACCATTTGGTGTAGTAGTGAACTATGCAGACGGACGTCGTGTAGGAACACAAGCAATGGCATTCTTACAAGGTGTATCAACTGATGGAGTGGCTGCTTGGGAAACGGATCAACCTATCCAAACAATTGATGAAATTTTAGAGTAACTATTAAGACTAGACTTAGATGAGGTGGCAATAGCCACCTCCATCTAAGGATTTATAGGAGGCAATTATGGCAAAAAAAATTACAACAACAGAAGCACTCAAGCTCGTAAAAAATGGTGACCACATCGTTGCTGGTATGGCCGCAAGTGAAGGACGTAAGTTCTTTATGAACTTGCACTCACTACATGGAAAAATCGAACATGTTACAATTGATAATTGTTTACCACTGTATCCTTATGATTTTATGATCAAGGATGAATACAAGGATACCTTTACAATCAATAGTTGGTTTTTCTCAGGAGATTTACGAAAAGCCTTCAAAAACAAGAATATCTCATTTATTCCAAATCAATTACATTTTGCTGGTGTTAGAAGAGCTGAACACCAAAAACCAAATATGTTTGTGGGTAATGCAACCCCACCAGATAAACATGGCTTTGTATCGCTTTCTTTATCGAATGTGTACGAAAAAGAAATGTTGCGCCATGCAGACATTGTTATTTTAGAGATCAATCCGAACTTACCAAGAACCCTAGGGGACTTAGAAGTTCATGAAAGTGAAGTAGATTATTTTGTTGAGGTAGACTATGATGCACCAGTTTTACCAGACATTGAACCAAGCGAGAAAGATGTGTTGATTGGAAAACACATTGCAAAATATATTAAAGATGGGGATACGATTCAATTAGGTATTGGAGGTATTCCTAATGCAGTAGCTGACCAACTGCATGATAAAAAAGATCTAGGTGTCCATACAGAGATGTTGACCACTGGATTTATGAAACTCTATCAATCCGGTGCTGTAACCAATCGCAAAAAATCCTTACATAATGGAAAAATGGTGGCCGCATTTGCACTTGGAACCAAAGAACTTTATGACTTCATTGATGATAACCCAGCAGTAATGTTGATGGATGGAAATTATGTCAACGATCCCTACGTTATAGGACTGAATGATAATCAAGTTTCCATTAATACATCCATTGAAATCGATCTAACTGGACAATGCTGTAGCGAGTCTATTGGACCAATTCAATTCAGTGGTACTGGTGGACAAACAGATACAGCAACAGGAGCACAAAGAGCGAAAAATGGACGTAGTTTCATTGCTCTGTATTCCACTGCTAATGTACGGAACAAAGAGACAGGTGAGCGTGAAGAGATATCAAAAATCGTGCCATTTTTAAAACCAGGAGCCGCAGTAAGTTTATCCCGTAACGATGTGGACTACATCGTCACTGAATATGGGGCAGTTCGTTTACGTGGTACGAGTATTCAAGAGCGAGTCGAATTACTGATTAGTATAGCACATCCAAAATTCCGTGATGAGTTGAGACAAAAAGCCAAAGAGATTGGGTACATAGCGTGAGTTACTTTACCTATCAAAACAAAGAAATGTATTATGAGTTAAGTGGTGAACAGGAAAACGGTAAAGAAGTGCTTGTCATATTAAATGGTATCATGATGTCAACTAAGAGTTGGGAGCCTTTTAAAGAAGCCTTTAGTAAAGAGTTTCTATTACTTCGTTACGACATGTTTGATCAAGGACAAAGTGCTAGTTTAGAAGAACCTTATACACAAGAAGTGCAAGTTGATTTACTTGACGCACTTTTCAAGCACTTAGACATTGATAAGGCTAATATTGTCGGAATATCTTATGGCGCAAGCATAGCCTTACAGTTCGCAAGGAAGTATCCAAACAAGGTAATCCGTATGATTATAGCAAACGGAGTTGCCAAAACTAGTCCATGGTTGAAAGATATAGGAGATGGTTGGAACGAAGTTGCGAAAACTCGCAATGGGTTAGCTTACTACCATATTACAATTCCATATATCTACTCACCACAGTTTTACACCAAGCAAAAAGATTGGATGGATAAACGAAAAGAACTATTGTTGCCAATTTTTTCATCCGAAATCTTTTTAGATCGAATGATACGTTTAACCAAAAGTGCGGAAACTCATGATGTCTCGAATGATTTAAAAAATATCAAGATTCCAAGCTTAATTATCTCTTCAGAAGAGGATTATTTAACACCACCATTTGAACAAAAATACTTACAGGAACATATGCCAAATGCAAAGCTCGTTATGATTCCTTCATGTGGGCATGCTTCTATGTATGAAGAACCATCCCTATTTACAAGTTTGGTTCTAGGTTTCTTTACGCAAGAACAATTAGAATATCAAATTTAGGAGGATACGATGGATAAGAAAAAAATCATTTTGTCAAACAAAGAAGAATATTATTATTTAGAGGTAGAAAACGATAAACAACCCCTTATTTTAATTCATGGAAATATGAGCAGTAGTATACATTATATGCCACTGATTGATCGACTCAAAGATGACTTTCATATCTACGCAATGGATTTAAGAGGCTTTGGTGATTCTTCCTATAAACAACCAATTGAAACATTGGAAGATTTTGCAGACGATGTGAAACTTTTTATGGATGCTTTAAACATAGAAAAAGCAGATATGGCTGGCTGGAGTACTGGTGGAGCAATCGCTCTAAAGTTCGCAGCCAAATATCCAAAGCAAACTAATAAACTAGTATTGATTGAATCTGCTTCTTACAGAGGATATCCAATCTTTAAAAAAGATGAAAATCATCAACCAATTATTGGAGAGTACTATACCTCAAAAGAAGAACTAGCACAGGACTTGGTTCAGGTATTACCAATGAAATTAGCCTTTGAGCAAAAGGATTCAACGACGGTAAAAAGTGTATGGGAGGCCTTGATTTATACCGACCATATTCCGGAAATTGATACCTACAATAAAAACATTGATGAAACAATGAAGCAACGAAACCTTGTCGATGTGGATTATGCACTTACAACCTTTAATATGTCGAACTTCTCAAACGGTATGAACAATGGTGATGGTTCAATCACAAAGGTAACACAACCTGTATTATCCATTTGGGGAGACCAAGATAAGGTAGTCTTAGAGTACATGATTGATGAAACAGTTGAAGCATTAAAAGATGCGAAAAAAGTAGTATTAAATGATTCTGGTCATTCTCCTCTTACAGATAAACCAGATGAATTAGCAGATATTATACGTAATTTTTTATCATAATACTCCTATGATGAAAGAGTATCCAACATGGATACTCTTTTGTCTTTTCACAGACTATGGTATAATAACTATACAAGGAGATGGTAAGGTGAATATTGAAAAAAAGACCTATAATACAAGGTATTTTATTGGCATCGAACATGATCATCCACTTCCTATGGACCATAAGGAAGATAATCATGTTGGACCTTTGTTCCGAAGATTAGAAGCTTGGGAAGAGGATATTACGGATTTGGTTTTCCCAAAAACCTATTTAGGACTCGCTTGTTATCCACCAAAAATATTAGACTTGGACACGTTTGATTATTTTGCCTTAATTGAAGTAGAAAAATTAGGCGATGTTGACAAACCATTGGTTCAAAAGAAGTTACCAAAGGGTGTCTACTTGGAAGTAGAAACAAGTTTTCAGGATTTGCGTAATACAATCGAAGAACTCTATCGTTATGTAAAAGAAGAGGGAATGGATATTCATGAAGGATTTGATGCCATCTTATTCGAAGATCCAGATGAGGATATTCGATTTTCAATCATGATTCAGAGTGAACAATGAATAAATATGTGAAAAAGTATGGTCGAAGGCTCGATTTTTTACCATTAATTGACCATCCAAACAAAGACCAAAGAATCTTACAAGAACTACGTACATACCAAAACCTTGATGGAGGGTTTGGGCATGGACTTGAACTAGATATCCAGGCCCCTATATCCAATATTCCATCAACTAATATTGCCGTTCAATATCTTGAACACATTAAAGACTGTGAAGACAAGCATACGATGATTGAGGCGATGGTGACCTATTATCAGGCAATGTTTTATGAAAATGATAAACGTTGGCACATGGTCGAACAGGACATTGATGATTATCCAAGGGCTATATGGTGGAACTATGATGCGAGAGATTCCTTTAGTGTGTTAAATCCCACTCCTGAAATATTGGGCTTCTTATACCAACACCAAGAATATGTCTCAACCATAGATTTAGACCAGGAGATTGAACGAATGGTAAAGAGAATTCTCGATTTGTTACCTAAATCAAAGAGTTTCCATGATATATTAAGTATTTTATACTTTTATGAGCGAGTACCATACATTCGCAATGAAATTCATCCTCTTGTTGAGTTGAAGGTCAAAGAATTTCTCTCACAGACAGAAGAAGATTACCATTTACGAGTTCACCAGGTGTATTTGATCTCTCCATCAATGGTTAAACGAGAGCAATTGATAGAAGATTTAGAAGCTTTGGATAAGGAATTAACGAAACATGGATATATTTTTTGTCGTTGGCAATGGTTTCAATATCCTGACACCTTTGAAGAAATCCGACCACTTTGGAACGCATATTTAACTAGACAAGCAATAGAAGCTATAGAAAAATTTGAGGAGGAACGCTAATGTTTGTACAATACCCACTTTGTAAATGGTTGTCAAAAAATAAGGATGGAGTCTTTGTGTTAAAGCTTCAAGGACATATCATGTATGTCGGAACAACCTTTGATGAAGGACATAAAAAGAAGATGCGAAAAGCAATAAAGTACCTACTAACAAATCCATCGTCACCCTTGGAACAAGCCTATGAAATGCGATCAATTGTCGCAGTAAAATGGATTTATGAAGACGATGAAGAAAAAGCAATCAAACGTAAAGAAGAACTAAAGAAAAAGTATAAATTAGACCAAAAAGAAAAGTGGTCTATATAAGGTTAAAGTTTTATAGACACCATCTTTAAAGGTGTCTTTTTTTTGGGGAAAACACGAAATAGGAAAAGAAAAGTAAATACCTGAACGGTATCATTGCCATGAGGTGATAAGATGAAAAAAGGAATATTATTTGTTTTACTATTGTTGCTTGCAGTGACTATGCAGGTAAAGGCAGCCACTTACAGCAACTATTTACCAGGGGGTAAGAATTACATTAACCCTGAAAATTTCAGACTCCGCAATGAGACGATTGAATCCATTGAGTCATTTAAAGTTTTACCAAATCAAACGTACACGCTTACTTATCCAGGTGATGATATGTTTTTCGATTCTTACGTAAGCATCGGTGGGGCAAGTGGTGCGACCTATCTGGATGGAAGTGCCATGGCTTTATCCCAATGCGATGTCGATCAGTATTTGGCTATTTGTACCTTCACGACTACTTCTAATGAAAGTGCACTTTACGTGCGCATTACATCGACTGGTGCTCCCCAATATTTTCAACACTATAAGACTGGGAACATCCAATTAGAAGAAGGGAGTTCTAGTACAAGTTACGCTGACTATATCGCCCCACAAATTGACGTGGAAGAACCTAGTTTTACCGAAAGTGGTGCATTCATTCTATCTTATAAAGACCAAACACCAATCAATCAAATCGTCAGCGATCATGTGACCGTGTATGATGAGATTGATGGAGATTTGAGTAATCAAATTGTGATTGAATCTGATGCCTATACAAACAATATGGATCAGGTTGGGTCTTATATGGTCAGTTTAAGTGCGACGGATTCCAGTGGAAACACAGCAAACTTTGAGTTAACTATTTTGGTCAAAGATGAACTTGCACCAGTCATAACAGGACCTTCAAGTATTACGGTAAATGTAGATAATCCACCTTCTATTCATGATTTGATTACAAGCAAGATGACAATCATAGACGAGTACGATGGGCCTATTACCTACCAACTTACGGGGGATACTTATTCGTCGAATAGAACAATATTAGGGACATACAATGTTGGTATTAGTGCCACCGATAGTTCTGGTAATCTTGCAACAAAAGACCTAATCATTGATGTTATCGATGATATAAAACCATCCATCAGTGGTCCCAATCACTTAGTGAGTCCAATGTCTAATCCTCTCACAATTGAGGATATTCTACAAACGCAAATAGTTGAGGATAACTATTCATCCTTGTCGTTATCTGACCTTACTGTCACAGACTTGTATACATCAAATGAACAAACAAAGGGTCTATATGATGTAACGTTACAGATAAGTGACTCTTCAGGAAACCAAACAAGCAAAGTTCTAACCATTGAGGTAGAAGATGATGTTAAACCAAGTATATCAGGCCCACTTACCTATGTAGATTCCTATAGCAAAGATATTTCCTTGCAAGACTTATTAGATTTACTATCGATTTCGGATAACAACGATTCTTTGTCAATTGACGATTTACTTGTAATTGAAGATACCTTGACAAACCGTTTAGCAGAAGTGGGAACGTTTTATGTAACATTTGAAATTCAAGATTTTTCTGGTAACACCAACCAACATCAAATTGAAGTGACCTTAGTGGATGATATCGCTCCTGTTATTTATGTTGATAACTACATCATTAACTTACATTCCGGTTCTACCTTTACCAATCAAGATGCCTATCGTTTATTGCTTTCCTCTGATGAGATAGAAGCAGGAGACTACGAAATGCAAACTCTGATCAATGAGTATGCTGGTCATGAAGAAGTACCAGGTAGTTACCTTTACAAAGTTGCCTTTAAAGGAGTAGATGGACAAACACTAGAAAAGGAATTTATCATAAGAGTAAGTGATGCATCTACAAATGCAGAAGGTGTATTGACCCTGCGAAATATCTTAGTCTATTCACTATCAGTCTTGCTTGTTGGTTACACCATTTATAAAGTAAAGAAATAAAACGTATTCAAAAGGGTTTTCGTTGACTTTTTCTCTTATTTTATATAAATTATAAGAGAAAGTGGTGAGTCTATGGAGTTTTTACAGTTATTAACAAGCATTATACCGATACTTGCTCCCTTTATCTTTTTGGTCATGTTCCGAATGAGTGCCAAAAAAGGAATGACGATCAGCATGGTCCTCATGATCATTTTTGCTTATTTCGTTTGGCAAGTAAGCTTAAATATTATTGGGGCCAGTGTATTAATCGGACTTCATAAAGCGATTACAATATTATTGATTCTTTTAGGTGCACTAGCCTTGGTAAATACCTTGAAACATACAAGAGCAATCAATGCAATCAATCAAGGATTTCTGTCCATATCTAGTGATAAACGTGTGTTAAGCGTCATCATTGTCTTTCTATTCGGAGGACTAATCGAAGGGGCTAGTGGATTTGGAACACCAGCTGCTATTACTGGTCCTTTGCTTGTCGGTATTGGATTTAGTCCCTTAACTGCAGCGGTACTTGCTTTAGTTGGAGATAGTGTTCCCGTTTCTTTTGGAGCGGTTGGGACACCCATAGGTGTTGGATTAGAAGCCGTTGATGTTTCCTTTACAGAAGTAGCCAATATGGTGACCTTGCTTGACTTGACGAGTGGTATACTTATTCCAACAATAGTCATGGCTTTATACGTCTTGTTGTCAAAAGAGTTTACAAATGGGAAGGTAAAGGCCATCATCGAGCGTGTTCCATGGACACTCTTTGTCGGTATTGTTTATACCTTAAGTGCCTTCATGTCTTCTCGTTTATTTGGCTTTGAGTTTGTCTCCATCATCGCACCAATCATTACTTTAATTATTGTAACGCTTAGTGCGAAAATGTCTTTCTTAATTAAAAAAGAAGATTTAGATGTTACCAATGAAGAAATGCCATTGTTAAAGGCATGGAGTCCTTATCTCATCGTTGTTGCATTACTGCTTATTACAAGAACCATCCCATCAGTAAAATCTTTCTTATTAAGTTTGGACTTTTTATCGATCACCAATGTCTTTAATAGTTCTTTAAATTCTGCATTTGAAATATTTTATTCTCCAGGAACGATCCTTTTAGTTGCAGCATTGCTTGCTAGTCTCTTGCAAACGAAAAGCAGTAAGGCATTTAGAAGATCAATCCTTGAAACTAAAGAAGTTATTATTGGCGCAGCCTTAGCCCTTGTTCCGACATTGATTATGGTGACGATCTATACGAGTAGCCAGTTTAACAATGTAGACTTACCAAGTATGCCAAGCTTCATCGCTCTAAAACTAGCTAGTGTGTTTGGATCTTCTTGGCCATTAATCAGTCCCTTCTTAGGAATGCTTGGTAGTTTTGTTAGTGGAAGTGCAACCGTAAGTAATTTAACATTTGCAAGTATACAGGCTGATGTTGCAAGTTCTGTAGGATTACCAGTACTCACTATTTTATCCATGCAAGTTCTTGGTTCAGCAATCGGAAACATGATATGTGTACATAATGTTGTTGCTGCATCTGCTGTTGTAAAATTAAAAAATCAAGAGGGGAAAATAATCAAATTAACACTTGTTCCGGCATTGATTTATGGTACATTAGTAGCCATTACGGGGTATTTGATGATTATCTTATAAAAACAAAAAACGCTCGAAAGAGCGTTTTTAATTTGACTAGAAATGTAACTTATATTATAATAATTAGGAACAACCTAACTAAAGGGGTGAAAGAAAATGGAAAATGAAAAAATTCGAGTGAATTTAAACAAATTTTTGAAAACGTATTTTGATTCATGTAAGGAAGTCTATGAAGAAATTAACTTTGAAAAAATAACATCAACACAGTTTAAATATTTGAAAGAAATTCATCAACGTGGACAAGTGACAAGTACAGAGTTGGCTGAAATACTGCAGTTATCAAAGCCAACAATTACAGAGTTCATTCAGAAGTTTAACGATTCAAATATTGTAAAGAAAACCCAATCTTCCGAAGATAAAAGGGTTTATTATATTACCTTGACCGAGGTCGGTAAAACGTTGGCAACAACCAATATATTAGAAAGTCTTAGGATGGTCGAAAATATGCAAAAAATTTTAAGTGAAGAAGAACTAGATGTATTAGTGAATATATTTAGTAAGTTTGGAGAGAAATAAAATGATTTTTGGGAAAACAATAAACAAATACTACAAGAAATACTTTCACATGTTTGCACTAGGTCTTGTGACCCTTATTATTGTTGATTATGTGCAACTTGAGATTCCCAACTATATTGGTGCATTAATTGATGAGTTAAAGTTAGAAAGTACAGATCAAGCGGGTATTTTAGAATACATCGTGGATATATCAATCTTTGTCATCATCATTATTGTTGGCCGATTTGCTTGGAGATTACTCATTTTTGGAGCCTCAAGAAAAGTTGACTATGGCATTCGAAATGAAATGTTTGCACATGCTGAGCAGTTAGATGCAGAATTTTATTCGAATCATAAGACCGGTGGATTAATGGCATATTTCACCAATGATTTGGAGTCCGTAAGAAGAGCAGTTGGACCAGGTATGATTATGTTGGTTGATGCACTGTTTTTAGGAGGACTCGCATTCTACCATATGTTTACCTTAGATGTTATGTTGACATTGTTCGCAGGGATTCCCCTTTTATTTATCGCCTTTTTTGGTGCGGTTATGGGGAAAAAATTACGAAATAAATTTAAGGAAGCACAACATGCTTTTGAAGATTTGAGTGATTTCACCAATGAAAATCTAAGTGGGGTTGGGGTTGTAAAAGCCTTTGTCAAAGAACGTACGGAAATCAACGAGTTTTTGAAAGCTAACCAACATGCAAAAGATAAGAATATTGACTTTGTCCGTATCCAAGCAAAACTTCAAGTAACGATTACAGTAATCGTGTCTACGGTCTTTGTCGTCATCTTGGGTTATGGGGGATACTTAGTCAGTTCTACATCTGGTCTACCAGCTGATGAGCAATTTACTATAGGAAACTTAAGTACCTTTATTCTTTTGTTTAACGCCTTGGTTTGGCCAATGCGTGCACTAGGTATGATCATCAACGTACGTAGTAGAGGGAAAGGATCATTGCAAAGAATTGACTATATCCTTAATCAAGAAGTAGGGGTAAAAGATGGACAAGATTTGACCAAGGTTGATGAGATCAAAGGGAACATTACCTTCAAAAACCTGACCTTCCAATATCCAGATGCCAACGAACCAGTCCTTGAAGACATCAACTTTACCATTAAGCAAGGAGAAATGGTTGGTGTTTTAGGAAAAACAGGTAGTGGGAAAACAAGTATTTTGGATTTGTTATTACGTGTATATAATATCGATCCAGGTCAAGTTTTTCTTGATGATATAGACATCATGAAGTTGCCAATTAAACAAGTAAGAAACAGTATTGGTTATGTTCCACAAGATGGATTCTTGTTCTCAGATTCGATTTCCAACAACATTGCGTTTGGATGTCGAAGAGATGAAGAGTATTTCTTGCAAATTCAAGAAGCTGCTAAGTTGAGTGATGTCCATGACAATATTACAGACTTCAAGCATGGGTATGATACCGTTATTGGTGAACGAGGTGTCACCTTAAGTGGTGGACAAAAGCAACGTGTAAGTATTGCACGTGCCTTGATTAAAAATCCGCCAATCCTGATTTTAGATGACAGTGTTAGTGCAGTAGATACAAAAACAGAAGAAACAATCCTTAGCAATTTACGAAGTGTCAGACAAAACAAGACAACGATTTTGATTGCTCATCGTATTAGTACGATCAAAGATGCAGATAAGATTATTCTAGTGGAAGATGGAAAAGTCATTGATGTAGGAACCCATAAAGAGTTACAAGAACGCAGTGAGTTTTATCGTGACCTTGTCTATAGACAACGACTAGAAGATGAAATCGAGGTGAGCAGCTAATGCAAGAAGAATTATTGGATAAGAGAAATTATGATATGACCGACAAGGAAATAATGAAACGCTTGCTCGCTTACGCAAAACCTTATGCAAAGAATTTTATTCTAACCTTTGTATTAATGATCGCAACGGTTGGATTTGCCTTATTGGAACCATATTTGATTGGTGTGAGTATTGACACCATTGACCAGCCAAACATGGATATGTTGCGACTCATTGGTCTTCTAGCTATATTTATTCTAGCGATTATCGTGGGAAATTTATTCAACTATGCACAGACCATTATATTGCAAGTGACTGGACAATCAATTATATACAATATTCGAAAAGATATCTTCACACATCTTGAATACCATGACATCAATTACTTACAAAGTAGACCAGCAGGGTCATTGGTAACCCGTGTTACCAATGACACCAATACCTTAAATGAGATGTATACAAGTGTCATTGTAAGTGTCTTTAAAAACGTTTTAATGGTTTTAGGTATTTTAGGAGCTATGTTCTTATTAGATTGGGTATTGACCTTATATATATTAGGTGTAGTACCATTCATCATATTTTTCTCATTTATGTTCCGTCGTTTTTCAAGAAAAGCATACCGCCGTGTACGTTCTAACTTATCACGTGTAAATGCCTTTTTAGCAGAACATTTATCGGGAATGCGCATAATACAGATTTTTAACCAAGAAGATCAAAAGTTTTATGAATTCGATGAAAAGAATACAAAATTAAAAAAATCTTACTACAAGCAAATACTAATCTTTGGTATCTATAGACCAACTATGTATATGCTCTTTATGGCAGCGACCCTAATTGTACTGTACTTCGGTGGATTACGTGTCATCGCAGGACTGTTAACCATTGGGACCTTGATCGGTTTTCAAAATTATATTACTAGATTCTTTCAACCAATCCAGCAACTTGCTGAGCAGTTTAACGTATTACAATCTGCTTTCGCATCTAGTGAACGAATCTTTGGAATTATGGATGATAAACCAAGCATTCATGATCCAGAAGAACCAGTAGAACTTTCAGAAGTTAAAGGAGAAATCGAATTTCGTAATGTATGGTTTGCCTACATTGAAGGTGAGTGGATATTAAAAGACGTATCCTTCCATGTCTCTCCAAAAGAAACCGTTGCGTTTGTCGGTGCTACAGGGGCAGGTAAAACAACTATTTTATCACTCATTACAAGAAATTATGATATTCAAAAAGGACAAATCTTAGTTGATGGTGTTGACATTACAAAAATGCGTAAAGAAGATTTGCGTTCCTATATTGGACAAATGCTTCAAGATGTCTTTATGTTTACAGGAACGATTGAATCAAACATCAAATTGCGAGATGAATCTATTACACATGAAGAGATGATTCAAGCCTGCAAATATGTAAATGCCCATCAGTTTATCGATAAATTGGAGAATGGATATGAGACCAAAGTTCGTGAACGAGGAAATAACTTCTCTAGTGGTCAACGACAACTCATCAGTTTTGCTAGAACTATTGTACATTCGCCAAAAATTATGATTTTGGATGAAGCAACATCAAATATTGATACAGAAACGGAACAACTGATACAGGATTCCCTAGAAAAAATGATGAATATTGGTACAATGCTGATTGTTGCACACCGACTTTCGACCATCCAACATGTCGATAAAATCATCGTCTTAAGTAAGGGTGAAATCATCGAGCAAGGAAGCCATCAAGACTTACTAAAAAATAAAAAACACTATTATCAACTATACAAGTTGCAATACCAAAACAAAGAGGCCTAAATATACTAGGCCTTTTTTTTCACTTGTGATATAATGAAAAATGGCTGGTGATTATATGAACTCACAAAAACAAAAAGTACAGAAAAGATGGCGAATCGTACTCTATTTGAGTATTTTATTTACCTTTGTATTATTAGGACAAGACTTGGTCAGAGAACTTGTTTTTTTTCGTCGTGATATAAATCAATTTTCCACGTCTTTACAAGAGGATTTAAAGGGGTCTTTAAAGAATGATGTAGAAGCAAAAGAAGACCTTATTCAGTTTCAACTCACTAGCTTAAATGAAGACGTTCGTCAGCACATAAAAGATAACATAAAGACCCTGAGCATGATCTTAAATGAGGCTACGATTCTAAACATGGACTCACTAGAGGAAACGGCGGCCATTTCCTTGGTCGAACGCTTCCAAGTTGATGACCCAAGCCATCAGTATTATTTGGTTTCAAACAATTTTGAGATACTTTATCAAGAACAGTCTAACTTGCCGGTCAATCTTATTGATTCTACTGATATCTTTGGTCGATACTATTATCAGGATTTACTTAATCAACTAGAAACAAGTGAGGAATCTTTTGTTGATTTTTTCCTTGAAGAAGAGGATAAAATTTATAAATATACAGCCTATGCGACCCAAGTATCGAATCAATCATACATATTGATGACTATGGAAAAAGAAGATCACTACAAATCCTTATTAAAAGAAGATTTGGTGCAGGCAATTAAACTCTATGGTCAAGAAGCAACTGGGGACTTGTTTGCCTATGAGCAAAATGGTCAAATCTTATTCCATTCTGAAGAGGACTATATTGGCCTAGATGTACTTGCCTTAAACAATCCTTCTTTAGAAAAAGCAAAACGAGTCATGGATTTTGTTGTGAGTACCTCTCAAGCAGGTTTTGTGCAATATCCCTTTGTCGATTCAGCCAATAATGAAACAATTGAGAAGATTGCATATGTAACTTACATAGAAGAACTTGATATGGTCATCGGAAGCTCCATTGATGAAGAGTATTTCGCCCCCCTTCTTACAGCCTTCGAAGAAGAGTCTTTTGATCGAATTTTTCTCTTTAAATTACCGATGTATCTCCTACTAGTGGTTATTGCATTTGTCATCTATTATTTTGTAAAAAACAACATCAATCAATCCTTAAACTTGTTAAAAGAAGAAGAACATCTTTATCAAAGATTTGCCGATTTAACGAATGAGATCATACTGATTACAAACTTAAGAGGCGAGATTCTCTTCTTAAACTCACTCGGAGAGAGAACCTTAAATCCAGATCAGACAAAGGAACACTTACACTTAGACGCTATATTAAAAGAAGAAGAGAGTTATTATATCATGCATGCTCCTTTGCAAACGTATTATGTGCAATACAATGTGGATGATATATTATACCAAGGAGAACCCTCCAAACTATACTTATTTCAAGATATTACGGAAAACGTAGAATCTTTACGTGCTATGCGCTCTGTAACAACCAAAGATGAACTCACATCACTTGGGAATAGACGGTCCATGAATGCCGACTACCAAGAAGTAATCTTCCCATTACTTCGAAATGGTATCCCTGTTTATTTAGGAATGATTGATTTAGATTATTTTAAGACTGTCAATGATACATATGGACACGTATATGGGGACCAAGTATTACGAATCATCGCAAACATCATGCAAGAAACAAGTAGTGATCATTTTAGGATTTACCGCATTGGTGGAGATGAATTTGCATTGTTTGCCTGGAATATGCCCAAATATGAAGTCATTAAAATACTTAACAACATGCGATTACAAATAGAAAATTATTCCTATGAGAAGTCCATTACGATCTCCTTTAGTGCTGGACTATCTACCATGCATATTACAGACAAAGAGGCAAAAATATCTGAATTTTACCATCAAGCAGATGAGAAATTATACCAAGCAAAAAGTGAAGGAAAACGAAAAACCATAGGTTAGGAAGTGTTAGTATGCAATATGATGTCATCATCATAGGAGCAGGAGCCGGAGGATTGATGTGTTACCATCAACTAGAAAACCAAAATGTAAAGGTCTTACTGATTGATAAGAATAAAGTACTTGGACGTAAGTTGTTACTCACAGGAAATGGTCGCTGCAATGTAACCAACAACTTATCACCAAAAGACTTTATCCAAAGATTATCAGGAAAGCAACCGAAATTCTTCTACAAAGCAAGTCATGCCTTTTCTACAAGAGATATTGTTGATTTTTTTGCCAATCATGGTTTAGACTTAAAACTCGAAGAAGGCTTCAAGTACTTTCCCGTCACAAACAAGGCTAGCGACATCCTTAAGGTTTTAATAAAAAACCAAGACAAAGACGACATTCGAACCGAAGAAGAAGTCTTGGAAATAAAAAATATAGATAACTACTACCAATTGACAACAAATAAAAATCAGTACCAATCAAAACGAGTCGTGATAGCGACAGGGTCCAACAGTTATCCAAAAACAGGCTCTACTGGAGATGGGGTAAGTTTTGCACATAAGTTTGGCCTCAAAACACATCCCTTTTACCCAGCCGAAACAAAAGTGTTTTCAACCGAAGTAAGTGATTTACCTCTTCAAGGGACAAGCTTAACCAATGTGAGTATTACAATTGAACAAACAAAGCATCAAGCAAACGGAGACTTATTATTTACCCATGACGGCCTTAGTGGACCAGTTATCTATCATTTATCCGAATATATATATCATAAAATAAAGGAACAGAAAAAAGCCTTTATTCGCATTGATTTTTTAGGAGAAACCTATGAGGAATATTTGAATGAACTAAAGGAGCACAGTCAAAAGATTTTGGAAACATTCATTGCCAAAAAAACCTCAAAAAGATTTGCCTCGACCTTGTTCGCAAAGTTTGAACTACCAAAAAAACCCATCAAAGACTTATCCGACCAAAGTAAGAAATGGGTTTATGATCTATTTGCCAACTACCGCATACAAATTGACCGAGTGGAGGATAAAACACTAGCTTATGTGAATGGAGGAGGAGTTCTTACGAATCAACTCAATCCTTCAACAATGGAATGCAAAAACCATAAAGGCTTATATTTCATTGGAGAGACCATCGATGTACATGGTCCCATAGGTGGGTTCAATATATCCATCGCATTTGCGACTGCTTATTTAGCCGCCAAACATATAAGGGAGGAAACCAATGCCTGAGTGTCCAGAAATCGCTAGTTTAGCAAAACAACTTGACAAAGTATTACCAGGAAAAACCATAAGCAAGGTAGAAAATCACCAAGAGAAATCCCTTAATATGACCTTAAAAGACCTGCGAAAACAACTCATATCGAATGAGATTGTCGCTGTAAATGCAAAGGGAAAATGGTTGCGAGTATCTATGCAAAATGGAGATTATCTAGCTTTAAATCTAGGTATGGGTGGTGAAATCTACTATGCACTTGATCACCCAAAAGTGAACACTAAGTTAACCTTTAAGGATCAAAGCACCTTGATCATCTCTTTTTGGTGGTTTGGTCATGTAGATTATGTGAAAAAAGACCAGCATCACACCATAGATGAGTTGGGCTATGATCTCATAAAGGAAGATGTAACATTTGAGGATTTTTATCAGTTTCTTCAAACACAGCGTGGGAGAGTTAAGAATGTCTTGCTTGATCAGCGAAAAATCGCAGGTATTGGAAACTACTATATTCATGATATACTCTTCAATGCAAGGATTCATCCATTATCAAAAGCAAGGGATTTAAAGCATTCGGATGTAAAAAAACTTTACCAGGTAATTAAGCGCACATTTGAGGAAGCTATTTCCTGTAGAGGATCTTTTTATGAGCAAGATATCTACGGAAAGAAAGGTACTTATAAGGCCAACAAAGTTGCCTATAAAGAAGGAGAAGCTTGTCCTAGCTGTCAGACAAACATCATCAAAATGAAAACTGGTTCAACGACAAGTTATCTTTGTCCATCTTGCCAAAAATTAGCATAACTTTTTCTTGATATTTTAGACTATGCTATACTAATATTGAAAGGACGTGAAACAATGCACAGTATTAAATTACACAACAATATTTCCATGCCAATTATTGGACTCGGTACCTTCCGAAGTAAAGAAAACGATGCGTATAACGCAGTAAAGGTCGCTTTAGAACAAGGGTATCGACACATTGATACCGCAATGATCTACGGGAACGAAGAAGAAGTAGGAAGAGCCATCAAAGATAGTGGTATACCTAGAGAAGACCTCTTTATCACAACAAAACTTTGGAACACAGACCAAGGATATGAATCAACACTAGAAGCATTCAACAAATCACTTGACCAACTTGGACTTGATTATGTTGATTTGTACTTGATTCATTGGTTTAAAGGGTATGACAAGGCATTAGATACTTACAGAGCCTTTGAAAAACTCTACAAAGAAGGAAAAATTAAAGCCATTGGAGTCAGCAACTTTAATGTGCATCACCTGATGTATTTATTAGAACACGCAGAAATTCCACCAATGGTCAACCAAGTAGAGACTCATGTTGGATTGCAAAATCATTTTCTTCATGATTACTGTAAGAAAAATAATATTCAACTAGAAGCCTACGCACCATTAATGAGTCATCGTATTAAGGAACTCTTAAGCAATGATACTATGGCAAAAGTCGCAAAAAAACACAACAAAACAATCCCACAAATTGCCATTCGATGGTTGATTGAGCGAGACATCGTTGTCATACCAAAAAGTATTACACCAGAACGAATTGCCCAAAACTTCAATGTTTTTGACTTCCAACTTGATGAGGAAGATATGAAAACGATTAGAAGTGTCAATGATGGTAAGAAAATCTTTACTGAATTTGACAATGTAGATTACTAAAATGAAAAGCTGTCCTTTAAGAAGGACAGCTTTTTTACATAGTAGAAGATATAACCGTTGCTGGATGTTTCACAGATGCAATAATCGCTGGAATAAATGCTGCTATATAGGCAAGTAAAGAACTTCCAAGTACAAGATATATAGCATATTCTGGCGGCAATGAGATAATTTGTTCAAACATCACAAGAGATCCACTAAAATAAGTGTTCAACGGAAAACTTAGTAAGTAAGTTAAGAGAATTCCAATTGAACCAGACGTGAATCCAATGAAGACTGCTTCTGTATTAAATATACGAACAATATCACTTTTCCGTGCTCCTAAACTCCGTAAAATACCAATCTCTCTTGTCCGTTCTAACCAACTCAAGTAAATCAGTATTCCAATCATGATAGAAGAAACAAACAAGGATAAAAAAGCAAGAGCTATAAGCATTAAGATAATACTTCCGTTTAAATTACCGAGGACATTTGAAATCATCTCAGCATAGTCCGTATAATAAACGCGGTCTTTCAATAAAATACCCTTATTGTAAGAATCCAAATATTGTGTTACTTCCGTTTTTTCATCAATCGAATTTGGATAGATTTCAATTGCTCTTGGACGTGTGTTGCATCCATTACTGCGTCGCTCATTTACAACACTTGTCCATTGCTCGGGCGTAACATTAAATAAGTTGATCCCTTTTAAGTACTGACATATAGCAGAAGTGTTGTTCTCTTGAATAAATAGTTCTTCATAAGAACCATGATAAAATATCCCCGAGTTTTCTGTTTCTAAACGATCTGGTATACCTTTTAAAACACCAACTACTTCAAACTTTAAAGATTCTTCATAAGTATCTTGGTCATATTGGCGTGTCATTTCACCTGTTTCGATAAAATACATCATATTTAAATCGTTGTTTTTTGCGACCGCAAGTTCTTTACCAACGATCTCTTCAAAACGAATCTCTTCATTCGTATCCAATCCTAAGAAGGAAAGAATATTCGCATCAATTCGGTTCAGCACATCAACGATGATGACAACATCTGTTGGATTCTCTGGCAACCTTCCCGCTTCTAGGGTGTATTGACTAGATAGGTAGTTGTTGCTGGTTGGCAGTGCTTGAAAATCAACATCGTCTTCATAAGAAGAGACAACTTGTCCATTTTGATTGGATAAGAACATCATATCGACACCATATTTATATTGGACGGAATTCACAATATCTTCATCAATATGCTCAATGTGTTCCAAATACTCATCACTTAGGATGCTTTGGTGAACGAAGGAATCATTTTCAAGTGCGCGAAATCTAGTAGAGAAGTTATACCGACTGTTGGATACACTAGAGATTTGCCAACTTGTATACTCAGTAGGAGTAGAAGAAATGACAATCGGTAAAGCAGACAAAGACTCTTGTTCAAAACGCTCAATTTCGTTATTGAAACCTGTTGCTATGGCTATAATTAAAGCAATACCAGCAATACCAATACTCCCAGCAAAAGCAGTAAGCAAGGCACGAGCAAATTTCGTTTTTAAGTTTTTAAAGGATATTTTCAAGGCTGTTAAAAAAGACATTCCTGTTCGTTTCGTACTTAAGAATCTAGTCGCTTTGGCTTCTTGTTCCTTTAATTTTTCCATATTCTCAACAGGTTTATTGTCAGCGACAACTTTTCCATCTTTAAGTTTGACAATACGAGTAGCATACTTTTTCGCAAATTTTTCATTATGGGTTGCGACAATTACTAATTTTTCTTTGGATATTTCTTTGATCAACTCCATAATTTGTGCACGATTCTCAGAATCTAATGCACCGGTCGGCTCATCTGCCAAAATGATATCAGGGTCATTTACAAGAGCTCTAGCAATGGCTACACGTTGCTGTTGACCACTCGATAGTTGTGTACTTTTTCGGTCCAATAAATCACCCAAACCAACACGATCTAACACAGCTTGTGAACGAATTCGGCGTTCTTCTTTACTTACACCAGACAAGGTCATACCCATTTCAACATTTTCAAGAACAGTCATGTGTGAAATCAAATTGTAGGATTGAAAAATAAAACCAACACGTTCATTACGGTATTGGTCCCAATCTCTAGCTGTAAAATTCCTTGTTGATTTTCCATCAATAATTAAATCGGTTCTACGATATCCTAACAAGGAATATCCACTTAAAGATAAGTCATCTTGCGAATACGTATCCAAGCCACCGATAATATTGAGAAGTGTACTTTTACCACTACCGCTAGCTCCAGTAATCGCGACAAACTCATCATTCTCAAAAGCGAGATTCACATACGAAAGAGCATTCGTACGGAAAATCTTTGTTTTATATACTTTGCATATTTTACTTAATATTAACATCTTATCACTTCGCATTTCTATGTTTAAAATATATGTGCAATTTTTGACGTGAAAAAATAGTCACTATGTATATTGTACATTAAAAACAAGAATTAATAAATAAGAAATTTGAAATTAAAAAGAACGCGCAAAACGCGTTCCTTCATTCTTAATAACCCATATCATCTAGATTTTTACGTAAAATATTTGCACTCTTATTCAGTTGTTCATCTTCTTTATCATTTAACTTCAATTTTACAATATGATGAACACCATCTTTGTTTAAAACAGCTGGTAGACCAATGTAAACCTTATCTTCGCAACCATACACTCCATTGTTTAATACACTAATTGGTAAGATACGATTCTCATTATTAAAAATCGCAGCAGTGATGCGTACTAAAGCCATACCTACACCATAGTAGGTCGCTTTTTTACGAGAAATAATCTCATAGGCTGCATCACGAACTTTAACATAAATATGTTCAAGATCATCAAAACTAATTTCATCCATAGAGTCAATAACGTCCGCGATTGGTTTTGCCCCTATGTTCGCATTTGACCAACAAACAAACTCACTGTCACCATGTTCCCCTAAAATGTATGCATGTACATTTCTTGAATCAATGTGAATATACTGTGAAATCTCATAACGCAACCTTGCAGTATCCAATGAAGTACCACTACCAATAACTCTTGAATGGTGGAGTCCAGACTCTTTCCAAGCTACATAAGCAAGAATATCAACAGGGTTACTAGCAACTAGTAATATACCATTAAATCCAGAAGACATAATATTTTGGACAACAGTCTTAATGATTTCTGCGTTACGATTCAACAAGTGAATACGTGTTTCCCCTTCTTTTTGGTTAACACCAGCAGTGATAACGACCAATCCTGCGTCTTTACAATCACTATAATCTCCAGCTTTTATACTCATTTTTCTTGGACCAAAGGCTAAACCATGATTTAAGTCCATTGCTTCCCCTTCAGCTTTTTTCTTATCAATGTCAATTAGAACAAGTTCTTCGACAGTCCCTTGATTTACAAGAGCGTATGCATAACTCATACCAACAAAACCAGTTCCAACAATCACAACTTTACTATTTCTCACTTTACTCACCTCATTATAATTTTAGCAAATAATAGAGTAAATTCCTATGATAATACTCTTAATGAAAACATTTTTATTAAGAAAAAACGCATGAAAGTGCTTTATTTTTACGAATGAAAATGTAAGAAAAAACTTTCACGTCAAAAAAAGTAGTAGTTTTCATGATAAAAAATGAATTTTGCAGGACAAAAAAATACGATTTTATACGATTATTATGCGCTTAAGTTTGCATTTATGTAAAAAAACATTTATAATAAAAATAAGTAAGAAAAATCTACAATGAAAATAAAATATGGGAAAAGGTGGTTAATGTATGTTAAATTTTTTAAAGAAATTATTTGGGAAAAATAAAAAAGTTGAACCAATGAAACAAGAACCATTAAAAGAACAACCGGTTGTAACTCCGAGACCAGAAGGACTCGACAAATCAACCCATGCAGCTGCAATCAATGATGCAAAAGCAGACGTTTCAAAAGAAGAAAACATCGTCTCAACGAATGAGGAAGAAGTTACGGTGGAAGATTTCGATTCTCCTTTAGTGGAAGAAGAGAAAAAAGAAAAACCTGCTCCAAAGGCAGAAAAAGAAGAAGTAAAAGAAGAAAAAAACGAAAACGATGAACCTGTTTATGACATAAAAACACATAGTAAAGGGTGGCAAGTGATATTACCTGGTGCTCAAAGAGCTACTAGAGTACTTGATACACAAAAAGAAGCAATTGAATATTGTAAAGAAAACAATTACAAGTATAAAGTATACAAAGTCGACGGAACATTACAAAAATAAAACCGTTTCGGTTTTATTTTTTTTGCGTTATTACACAAATGACTATGCAAATATATTATAATATGGTTACTTGAAACGGAAAGATGGTGGAGTCATGCTCGAATTAAAAGACATACGAAAGATCTACATAAACGGTGAAGTGGAGACCAAAGCACTTGATGGTGTTTCTTTAACGTTTGGTAATTCCGAATTTGTTGCTGTGCTAGGTCCAAGTGGTTGTGGGAAAACAACCTTACTGAATATCATTGGTGGATTAGACCGCTATACTAGCGGGGATTTAGTCATCAACGGAACAACAACCAAAAATTTTAAGGATCGTGAATGGGATTCTTATCGAAATCATAGTGTTGGTTTTGTGTTTCAAAATTACAACTTGATTCATCACATATCAATTCTAGAAAACGTAGAACTAGGTATGACATTGTCAGGAGTTTCCTTAGAAGAACGACGACAGAAAGCGATTGAAGTTCTAACAAAAGTAGGACTGAAAGACCAACTTTATAAGAAAAGTTCTCAGCTTTCTGGTGGACAAAAGCAACGTGTTGCGATCGCTCGTGCTTTAGCCAATGACCCGGACATTATCTTAGCAGATGAACCTACTGGTGCGCTTGATTCGGTAACCAGTAAAGGTGTTATGGAGTTAATTCAAGAAATTGCCAAAGAAAAATTGGTTATTATGGTTACACATAATGAAGATATTGCCTATACATATGCGAATCGCATCATCAAATTAAAAGATGGGCAAGTTATAGAGAATTCAAAAGACCCAGAAGCAACGGAAAAAGAGCGAGGGTATCATCCTAACCCTACTGCTATGAAATTTACAACGGCCATAAAACTTTCTTTCAACAACTTAAAAACGAAATTTGGTCGAACCTTAATTACGGCCTTTGCCGGAAGCATTGGTATTATAGGTGTTGCGCTAGTCTTAGCTATTTCTAATGGTTTTCAAGGTGAGTTAGGTTCCTTAGAAGAGGAAACATTATCGACGTTACCAATCACCATCACAGAATTTCCAACAACCTTTAGAGGTGGACCTCCGGTAGGGGTAAATGATGATCAATACAATGATTCAGATGTGTTTGATCCAATAACAGAAGACGATTTAATTGAACACGTTAACGAAATTGATGAAGAGTATCTAGACTATTTATCCAATATTGATGAACGTTTTGTATCGAGTATTCAATATAGTTATGGTGTACGTCCTTTAATGATGTATCTAGATAATGGTGAATACAAAAATACATTTGATGAAAACATCCAGCCTTTAGAACTATCGAATAGTGATGCCTACTTAACTGGACAGTTTTCCTTAGAAGCAGGAGAGTATCCTACAGAGCCGCAAGATGTCGTTATTATTGTTGATGTGTTAAACCGCATAGATGCAAGCATTATTCGCTTTCTTGGATTGGACCCAACTGAAGATATTGATTTTAGACAAGTTATTGGAAAAACAATTCGCGTTGCCAATAATGCAGATATCAACATTGATTACTCAAATTTAACCGCATCCTTTGTCAACCGTGTTGATGAAGATACATACAACAACGGAATTGATTTACGAGTTGTAGGAGTATTAAAAGGAGTGCCAGATGGCTTAGAAACAGAAACTTCTGGACTTTACTACAATGACGGATTAGACGATATATTTATCGAAAACAACATCAATTCAGAAGTATGTGAAGATTTAAGAGGAGAAGACCTAGTAGATTTGTTCCCAGATGAGCAAACAAGAAGAGCCATTCAACATTCCTATGGATGTATTGATACACCTCAGTTGATTCGTATCTATCCAGCAAGTTTTGATGAAAAAGATGAAGTCTTAGCTTATCTAGATGGATTCAACCAAGGGTTAGATGAAGATGATCAAGTGATTTACACCGATTTAGCACAACAAATATCAGGTGTACTTGGTAGTGTAATTTCCAATGTTTCCTTGGTATTGGTAGCTTTTGCGGCTGTTAGTTTGGTTGTATCTTCAATTATGATTGGTATTATTACCTATGTATCTGTCCTTGAACGCACAAAAGAAATTGGTATTTTACGAAGCTTAGGTGCACGTAAAAAAGATATTTCTCGAGTGTTTAATGCAGAATCTTCCATCATTGGATTCTTTGCAGGTATGCTAGGGATTGTTATTACCTTTATTTTAAGTTTTCCATTAAATTCATTATTAAGAGAACAATTATCCGGTTTTGGTAATATTGTTATATTGCGTGTAGATCATGCTATATACTTAGTCTTAGTAAGTATAGCTTTAACCTTTATTGCGGGATTAATTCCAGCTAGTATTGCTGCGAAAAAAGATCCAGTCAAAGCTTTAAGACACAATGAATAACTCCAGGAATGGAGTTTTCATTTTCATTGACAGGTGACAGATTGTCATTTATAATGATAATGACAAACTGTCATAAGGAGGATTTCTATGCCAAAAGATACGTTCTTTCATTTGAATGAAGAAAAACGAAAAAAAATTATGAAGGCAGCAAAAGAAGAATTTACGCAAAACGAACTTCATAAGTCAAGAGTATCCAATATTATTAAGAAGGCAGGGATACCAAGAGGAAGTTTTTATCAATATTTTGAAGATTTGACCGATCTTTACTATTTTGTCATTAACGATTCCTTTGATTCTTTAGAAAAAATGGGTCAACGATATTCAAAGTTCACCAACGATGTATTTGAATATGCCTTGCTTAGTTTTATGTATGACTACGAAGGGTTTGTACAAGATAAGCGTCATCAATTTATGCGCAATGTTGTAAAAAGTATATCCAATGATAAGCGTTATATTGAAAATTTTGTTCATCGACGTATTGAGTATATAGAAGATGTACTAAATAATATGGATTTAAGCAATGTGCGTTTAACGAGCAGAGAAGAGTTGATTAAAATGTATCAACTTATTCAAGATGTGAAACGAAATGTTATTCAAAAAGCAATCATTGACAATAAAACAAAAGACCAAGCCTATCAAGAGTTCGAATGGCATTTGAACATCTTAAAACATGGCCTTGTAAAGGAGTAGTATATGAAAAACCTATTCGCGATGTTTACCTATGTAAAAAAATATTACTGGCATATTATCTTGGCAATATTGATGATGATTATTCAAGTGAGTGTGGGATTCTTGATTCCCTTTCTGATGATTACTATCATCGATGATGCCTTACCTAATGAAAATATGTCTTTACTGATCAACACATCTCTTAAGATGCTTGGATTAGCCTTTTTAGGATTACTTTCTGGTGTTGTAAACAACTACAGTTCCCAATATGTCGCGCAATATGCAACCGCAGATTTGCGCAACAAGTTGTTTGTCAAAATTCAAAATTTATCATTTCATAATATCGATCATTTTAAGACAAGTCGTTTGATTACTTCGGCCACCAATGATACGGTGCGAATTCAACAGTTTTTCCAAATGTTGTTACGAATCATTGTTCGTGCACCCTTAATGATAGGAGTTGGGCTATTTTTAGCCATCACAACTTCAAGAGAACTCTCAAATATCTTTTTTGTCTCTATGCCGATATTAATTGTTTCCATTATTATTGTGATGTTCATTGCTTTTCCACGCTTTCAAAAGGTGCAGGAAAGTGTCGATTTATTGAATAAACGTACATTGGAAAATGTACAGGCACCAAGAGTAATCAAATCATTTGTCACGACAAAACATGAAAACAATCGCTTTGAAGAGGCGAATGAACACTATCGTGTGAATGCATCTAGTGCAGAAAAAGTGATGGCGTTCGCAGAGCCCATTATTATGCTCATTTTTAATGGAACCTTGGCGGGTGTGTTGATTTTGGGATCTTACTATATTGAATCTGGGGCATTAGTACAGTTTACTGATGCAGGAGAACTTATTGCACAAAAAGGTGTATTAATTGCCTTTAACAACTATAGCATGCAAATTCTTATGGGCTTAATGATGTTTGCGATGATGATGATTTTTATCTCTAGAGCATCGGTCAGTGCCAAACGTATTCAAGAGATTTTAGATGAACCAATTGATTTAGAAAACAAAGAAGATGCCTTAAAGGGACATAGTTTATCAGGGTCTTTTGCTTTTGACCGTGTATCCTTTGGTTATGGTGACAAAGGAAACTTAGTCTTAAAGGATGTATCCTTCCAAGTTCAAGCAGGAGAACGGGTAGGAATTATAGGCTCTACAGGGTCAGGGAAATCTACCTTAATTCATCTCTTGCCAAGACTTTATGACGTGAGTGAAGGGACCATAAGTTTTGATGGAAAAGATGTGAAAGATTTAGATCTATTTGAACTCCGAAAACAGATTGCTTTGGTGACCCAGTCCCCTACGATTTTTAGTGGGTCAATCGGTACCAACATGATGCAGGGAAATGAAGAGGCAACCTATGAAGAGTTCATTGAGGCAGCAAAACATGCCAATGCATATGAGTTTGTTAAAGAATACGAAGAAGATTTTAATCATTTTATTCAACAAAAAGGATCAAACTTAAGTGGAGGACAAAAACAGAGATTATCTTTAGCAAGAGCCTTTTTAAGAAATCCGAAACTACTAATTTTAGATGATTCTACGAGTGCAGTAGATGCAAATAGTGAAGCGAAAATCTTAGGGTCCATCGCCAAATTAAGTGAAAGGATGACGACCTTAATCATTAGTCAAAAAATATCAACTATTCGAAATTTAGATAAAATCTTAGTATTAAATAATCATGGGCAGATTGATGGATTCGATACCCATGAAAATCTATTAAAAAATAGTAAAGTCTACCAAGAAATTGCAAAATCACAATTAGGACATGGTGGTGAGCAATATGCCAACTAAGCAAATTTATGATAAAAAAACCATCATTGAAAAGAATGAAGAAAAAGCATTTGATCAAAAGGAAATGGGGAAACGTCTCCAAGGTCCAGGTAGACACGGGGTTTATGTTGGACGAAAAGCAAAAAATGTAAAAGGAACAGTCAGAAGAATTTGGGGTTATATTGGTAAATATCGCTTAGCCTTACTACTAATTGTTATCACCATTATTTTAACAAGTGGTCTAGCTATTCTTATGCCTTGGCTATTTGCCATTGCGATTGATGATTACATTAGTGTGTTCGATTATCAGGGAACTTACCGCATAGCTGCGATTATTATGACGGTCGCAGTCGCGACATCCATCTTACGCTTTATCTCACAGTACACCATGGTTGTTATATCACAAAAGACCGTCAAGCAAATCAGAAAAGATGCCTTTGATAAACTACAGTTACTGCCAGTCAAGTATTACGATGTCAATCAAGCTGGTGATATTACATCAAAAATCACCAACGACGTTGATTTGATCTCTAACTCACTTGCCAGTGTATTAACGCAATTGATTTCTAGTGTCATCACCTTAATTGGTGCCCTAGTAATGATGCTTGTATTAAACCCTCTTTTGGCCTTAGTTGTCATTATCTTTATTCCAATTATTGGTGTGTTTACCATGAAAATAGGGAAGATAACAAAAAAAGGATTCAAGGAACAGCAAAAACATGTTGGCTTGTTAAACGGAATCATTGAAGAAGGTATTTCTGGTTTAAAAGTTGTCAAACTATATTCCCAAGAAGAACGAATTATTCAAGAGTTCTCAGACCGAAACGAGCAATTACGTGCTTCTGGATTTAAGGCTCAAGTATATGCAGGAATTGTGATGCCTGTTGTAAACTTCTTCAACAATTTTATATACCTTATGGTCGTTATAGTAGGAGCAATATTCTATATTACAAAAGTTGTCGTAATCTCAGTAGGAGATATTTATGCGATGACAGCATATGCTAGACAGTTTATTCAACCAATAGCCAACTTAGCACAATTATTTAATGCACTGCAACAAGCATTAGCAGGAGCAGAAAGAGTCTTTGCTTTAATCGATGAGACAGATGAATATGAGGAGGATGGACAAACACCTAGAGAACATTTAAATGGTCATGTGGAGTTTGAAGATGTATCCTTTGGTTATGTTGAGAATGTACCAGTCTTAAAAGATATCAGTTTTAATGTAGAACATGGTACAACCACCGCAATCGTTGGGCCAACAGGTAGTGGAAAAACAACAATAATTAACTTGATCAATCGATTCTATGATGTGGATGAAGGGTCTATTAAAGTTGATGGTATGAACATTAAATCTATTAAGAAGGATGATTTAAGAAAACACATAGGTGTCGTTTTACAAGACACCAACCTCTTTAGTGGAACGGTTTATGAAAACATTCATTATGGAGATTTATCGGCCTCAAAAGAAGAAGTCATCAAAGCAGCGAAACTATCGAACGCAGATGACTTCATCATGAAACTACCTAAAGGCTACGATAGTGAAGTCTATGAAGGAGGACAAAACTTCTCACAAGGTGAGCGCCAATTGATTTCTATTGCAAGAACCATTCTTTCAAATCCAGATATCCTAATCTTGGATGAAGCAACCTCAAATGTCGATACACGTACAGAGTTTAAAATCCAAGAAAGTATGCAAACACTGATGAAAGGACGTACAAGTTTTGTCATTGCCCATCGTTTGCAAACGATAAGAAATGCCAAGCAAATACTCGTTATCAAAGACGGTGAACTAATCGAAAAAGGTAATCACCAGGAACTTTTGAAACAAGAAGGTTTCTATCACACACTTTATACCACACAATTTCAAGATTTATTAGAAGTAGATCATTAGGACAAGTTTCAAAACTTGTCCTTTTTTATTTCAAGACTTTACGGTATAATATTCACGAACGGAGTGTGAAACTATGCTAAAAAGACTCTTTAGAGATCGTAGTGATGGGAAGCGAATAAAAGCAAAGGATCCTTTTTTTCGAATCATTCCCTATATCATGAAAGAACGCAGTGATGCCCAAGTATTTTTCGAGGAAACAATAAAATTAGAGAATGTCGATACGATGATCAAATCCTTGCGTAAAGAGGGACATAAGGTTCGTTTTGTCCATATGGTGATTGCTGGGATTATACGAGTAATTAGTCAAAAACCCAAAGTAAATAGATTCATCGCAGGAAAAAAAGCCTATAGTAGAAATGTCATCGCTATTTCCATTGCGATTAAGAAGAGTATGGATGTTGATAGTCCTGAAACAATCATTAAACTTCATTTTTCGCCAAATGATACCTTGCTGGATGTCGTTGAAAAAGTGAACACAGCCTTTGAAGAAAACGTCGAAAAAATGAATCAACAAAATGATACAGATAAGGCAGCAAACTTCTTCAATATGCTACCTGGTTTTCTATTAAACTTTAGTATCGGCTTCATTAAATTCTTAGACAATCACCGAATGATGCCCAAGTTTTTAATCAAATTAAGCCCCTTTCATTCTAGTGTATTTGTTGTAGATTTAGGATCCATAGGTATTTCGAGTGCCTACCATCATATTTACAACTTCGGAACGACATCAATCTTTCTGGCATTTGGAACAAAAAACAAAGAATTATCAAAAGATACCAACAATGATGTATCAACTCGTAAGACGATGAATTTTAAATATGTGGTCGATGAACGAGTAGTAGATGGTTACTATTTCGCTAGTGCTATTAAACTATTTCGTGTGATTATGCATAGTCCTGAGCAACTTCTAAATCCACCTGAATCACTTGGTGTAGACGACGAAGTATAAGTTATTTTTACTTTTTTATAAATAAGTGTTTACAACTTAGTTTGGTTGTGCTAAACTATTAAAGGTTAACACTAAAAAACAAAAGAAAGAGGTGATGGAAATGGCAATGAATAGAATTCAACTAACAAGCACTCATGTAGTACCAGGTTTTTTTGTCATGCAAAAATATCCATCACTGATTGAAGAATCAAGCAATTTATAGCTTCTATTTTCTCTTATTTAGAAAAAATAATAAGCATTTTTAAAAGCTTGTATTATGTCTTTCATCAGTCGATGAAAGGCATTTTTTTATAGAATTGAGGGAAATTATGAACATACTTACTGTTTCAAAACTAGCAAAAACATTTGTAAATGATACCTTGTTTCAACATGTATCATTTGATATAAAATCAAAAGAAAACATCGCGTTAATTGGAAAAAACGGAACGGGAAAATCAACCTTAGTGAAAATGATTTTAGGAGATATCTTACCAGATGAGGGAGAAATACACATCAATAAAAAGGCGAAGATTGGATACTTATCACAACGAGTAATCACCGATACTAGCCAAACATTGATTGATGAAGTCCTTCAGGTCTTCCATGAAATATTGAAGTTGGAAAAACACTTAAAAGAACTAAGTTTAAAAATGGAAAAAGATCCACATAACCTAGACCTACTAGCAACCTATTCAAATTTACAACAGGATTACGAACGAAGAGGAGGTTATGACGTCCATTACAAAGTGGATATGATTCTTCACCAATTCGGATTTAAACGTGAAGATTATAAACGCACTATTTCAACGTTCTCCAATGGAGAACAAACGAGAATCGCGTTCGCGAAACTCTTACTGGAAGCCCCTGATTTATTGATCCTAGATGAGCCGACTAACCACTTGGATATTCGAATTATTGAATGGTTAGAAGATTACTTACTAAAGTATGAAGGTTCTGTCTTTGTGGTTACACACGATAAATATTTTATTGATAAGGTTTGTAAAAAAATCTTAGAGATTGACGGGCAAGAATTACAAGTTTACCATGGAAACTACAATCAGTATCTAGAACAGAAGACCGCAAGATTCGAACGTTTGTTGCGACAATATAAAAAACAACAAAAAGAAATTAGACACTTAGAATCTTTTGTGGAACGCTTCCGATACAATGCGAAAAAGGCAACCATGGCTCAAGATCGTATTAAGAAATTAGACAGGATAAAACGAATAAAAGAACCAAAGAAATCAAACAGCAAAATCCACTTGTCCTTTCAACCAAAAAGACCAACAAGGGAAGTTATTTTAGAGGCAAAAGACGCAACATTTGGCTATGAAGAACCACTGATTAAAGACTTAAACTTCCAAATGCGAGGATTTGAAAAAGTCGCCATCATTGGACCAAATGGAACAGGGAAAACAACCCTACTTAAAATCCTGCAAAAGAAAATGTCCTTAATTAGTGGAAAGATTCATTTCCTAAGAGACTTTAAAATAGGATATTTTGATCAAAATCAAGAGAGTTTGTCTTTTCATAAAACAATTTTTGAAGAAATACACGATCTCTATCCTATGTTTACCAAATACGATATTTACTCTGTTGGCGCAAAATTTATGTTTTATCATGAAGACATGGATAAGCAAATCGCAGTATTAAGCGGAGGAGAAAAGGTTCGTCTTGTCTTACTCTTACTAATGTTAGAGAAACCAGATTTATTGATTTTAGATGAACCAACCAACCATTTAGATATCGAAACAAAAGACATAGTTGAGGAAGTCTTTGATGACTTTGAGGGACCGATTATCTTCGTATCTCATGATCGTTACTTTATTAACCGAATCGCATCAAAGTTGATTTATTTCGAACATCAAAAAGGGCAAGTATTTGATGGGAACTATGATGCGTATAAAGCATTTCAAGCAAGTCAAGCAACATCAACTGTTTCAAACAATAAAAATGTGAAAAAGAAAGAGAAACCAAAAAAAGACATCGCAACCATTGAAAAAGAAATAATTGCATTAGAACAAACAATCGAAGTAAAAAAAGAACAAAGTTTTGATCCTGCTTATTATTTAGACAAAGATAAGATTGAAGGATTGAATCAAGAAATTAAGGAATTAGAACAACAAGTACAAAAACTAGATGAAGAATATTACAAACTACTAGAAATGGACTAAAAGAGGTGATGACATGAGTAGAATACATCAGTTTTTCAAATGGATGCATGGAAACAAACGTTATTATGTATTAGCGATTGTATTGTTGATTAGTTTACAATACTTCCGTACATTGACTCCGTTATTTATTCAACATGTAATTGATGCAGTGTTGGATACAAAAGAGTCAAATTTCCCACAAGTGATGCAAGATTTAGTGGCCGCAGATACGGTCGCGAAACAACTATTACTTGTAGGGATTGCCTACGTGTTATTTCAACTAATGCGGGTATTAATTATGTTCGGAAGACGTATTATCAATGCGTTTTTTACGGAACGAATTGCCTACAATATGCGAAATACATTGTACAAAAAGTTACAAGATTTATCCTTTACCTATCATTCACATGCTGAGACAGGAGACTTAATTCAACGCTGTACAACAGACGTTGAAACTTACCGTGTGTTTGTTGGTGAACAGCTAATTGAGATTATGCGACTTGTTTTCTTGATTGGATTTAGTGTGTATCAAATGAGTCGTATGAATGTAATGATGACTTGGATTTCTCTAATCATTACACCAATTATCTTCTCTGCGGCACTTGTTTACTTCATCTTTGTAAAAAGAGTGTTCAAACGAGTAGAAGAAACAGAAGGAACCATGACAACTACTCTTCAAGAGAGTGTGACAGGGATCCGTGTAGTAAAGGCATTCGCAAAAGAGAAGTTTGAGATTGAAAAGTTTGACAACCATTCCAAAGAATACATGAAAGAAAACATACATTTGCTTAAATTGATGGCTTTCTTCTGGAGTGGAACAGACTTTATCATCTTTCTTCAGTATGCTTTAACAGCCAGTGTAGGAATTCACTTAGCTGTCCAAGATCAACTCAACAGTGGACAGTTCATTGCCTTCCTAAGTTACGTGGGGATGATTGTATGGCCAATGCGTCAACTGGGACGTATCGTAGGAGACTTTGGGAAAACCATTGTTGCCTTGGATCGTATCGATGAAATTGTTTTAAAAGATAACGAACATGACAACGACGCAACAAATGAACCAGAAATCAAAGGGAACGTTCGTTTCAACCATGTTGGCTTCCAATTTGAAGATGATACAAAACCACTCTTAAAAGATATATCGTTTGATGTAAAACAAGGAGAAAGTATCGCGGTGATTGGACGTACTGGATCTGGAAAAAGTACCCTTATCAACTTGATGGTTCGTCTTCTTGAAAACCAAGAAGGAACAATTGAATTTGATGGTATTGATATTAAAAACATCAACAAGAAACACTTGCGTAAAAACATTGGTATCATTATGCAAGAGCCATTCCTTTATAGTCGTTCGCTATACGATAATATCGGAATCATCAAAAAAGATGCCAAACAAGACGAAATTTATAAAGCTGCCTCAATCGCATCTTTACATGACGATATTCAACAATTTGAAGAAGGATACCGTACATTAGTCGGAGAGCGTGGAGTTACCTTAAGTGGTGGACAAAAACAACGTGTAGCCATCGCTCGTATGTTGATTGACAACAAACCGATTCTTATCTTTGATGACAGTTTAAGCGCAGTTGACACAGAAACAGATATTCAAATCAGAAGAGCACTAAACGATTACTGGAAAAATACTACGGTCTTTATCATTACACACCGTATCACAACCGCAATGGAAGCAGATAAAATCATCGTATTAGATGAAGGTAAGATTGCTGAGATGGGGACACACCATTCTCTATTAGAAAAACAAGGCATCTATGCACAACTCTGGGACATTCAATCCAATGTGGAGTATGATTTCAAAAACATCAAGAAGGGAGTGAGTGCAAATGAACTACTTTGAAGAAGAAGAGTATAAAGAGACCAAGTTTGACTTTGCGGTCTGGAGAAAAATATTTGGCCACATGGCGCCATTTAAAAAACACATCATCATTGGTATGTTTGCGGCTGTAATTTTAGCTGGAGTAGACATTGTTTACCCACTAATTAACCGCTACGCCATTGATGAAATCATTAAAACTGGGAACATCGATAACTTCCCAAGATTCTTATCATTCTTTGTGGGCTTCATCACGATTCAAGCAATCATGGTGTTTACCTTTATATGGAATGCAGGACAAGTCCAGCAAAAGTTATCCTATAGTTTACGTAAAAAAGCCTTTAAACGACTTCATGAATTACCATTTTCTTACTACGACCGCACACCGGTCGGTTGGATCATGGCAAGAATGACCAGTGATTCAAGAAACTTAGCAGATATTCTATCATGGAGTTTAATTGACTTATCATGGGGACTGCTTATGATGATTGGTATTGCCATTGTGATGTTCATCATCAACTTTAAACTAGCGTTAATATCACTAAGTGTCTTACCACTGTTGATTGTTGCTAGTGTCTACTTCCGAAGAAAAATCTTAAAAGCTTACCGTAAGATTCGTAAGGAAAATTCAAAAATTACTGGAGCCTTCAATGAAGGTATCACGGGTGCAAAAACTACAAAAACCTTGGTCTTAGAAGAAGAAAACTTCAACGATTTCGATCGTATGACCTCGCGAATGAAAAAGCATTCCATCCGAGCAGCTATGTTTGCCGGACTGTATTTTCCAACCATCTTGCTGATTTCTTCGATTGCCATTGCCTTAGTATTCTATTATGGCGGATCAGAGGTAGCCGCAGGGATAATTAGCGCCGCAACACTTTACTTGTTTACCAACTACATTATGCAGTTCTTTGAACCAGTTATGCAGCTTGCGAACATCTTAGCGCGCTTTCAACAAGCACAAGCATCGGCAGAACGTTTGCTATCACTGATTGAACAAGAACCTGAAATATATGATACAGACGAAGTGGTTGCCAAATATGGAGATGCCATCGACTTTAAAAAAGAAAACTGGGAACCACTAGATGGAAAAGTAGAGTTTCAAGATGTTACCTTTAAATACAACAAGGGTGAGAAAGTCTTAGAAAACTTTAACTTAACCGTAGAAGCAGGAGAAAGCATCGCATTGGTCGGACAAACCGGAGCCGGAAAATCCACCATTGTAAACTTGATTTGTCGTTTCTATGAACCAACAGAGGGAAAAATTCTTATTGATGGACGTGATTACAAAGAGCGCTCTATTGGTTGGTTACACGACAATTTAGGGTATGTCTTACAATCGCCACACTTATTTAGTGGAACCATCCGTGAGAATATTCGTTATGGAAAACCAGAGGCGACTGATGCTGAGGTAGAAGAAGCCGCAAAATTGGTTGAAGCACATGACTTTATCGTGAAATTTGATGATGGGTATGATACCCAAGTAGGAGAAAGTGGAGCGAGATTATCAGTTGGACAAAAACAATTAATTAGTTTCGCTAGAGCATTAATCGCTGACCCACGTATTCTAATTTTGGATGAAGCAACATCAAGTGTAGACACCAACACTGAGCGCAGTATCCAACGAGCTATTGATGTAGTCTTAAAAGGACGTACCAGTTTTGTTATTGCACACAGACTATCAACCATTACATCAAGTAACCGTATTTTAGTCTTAGAGCAAGGACAAGTTATTGAGTCAGGTAGCCATCAAGAATTAATTGAACAACATGGAAAGTACTACGATTTATATACCAACCAGTTTAAAACAGAATCAATTGAACTATCTAAGAGCAAGTAATTTACTTGCTCTTTTTTTATATGTACAAGGATATAAATAGAAAAATTTTAAATACATATATTTTGTATACACACTTTTTTGCACAGCGGTGCGCTTAACGCGAAAAGGTTTACATTTCAAACTAATTAGTATACAAAATATCTCTTGTAAGTCACTATACAAGCCATTATAATATCTTTGGAGTGAGAAACATGAAAACAAGTAAAGATTTCTATGCATTACTTAATCAATCAAATGAACTAGGAGATAATAGAAAATACATCCAGGAAACGACATCGATGATGGAGTCCCTATTGCTTACAAGAAAAAAACCAAGGAATGCCTTGGTATTAGGTGCAGGAAGGATGGACGATTTATCAATCGACTTTTTTTTGCGCGAATTTGACCAAGTTACCTTTACAGATATCGATGGATCATCAATGGACAAGGCCTTAAAAAATTATCAGAATATAGATAGAGTATTCAAAAGAGAACTCGATTATTTGGGTCTAGATCAACATCATTTCTTTGAAGATTTTGATGTCTTATTTGCATTAGAAGAAGATACGAATAGGATAAGGTATTTCGTTGAAAAGAAGTTAGAAAAGATTTTGCACTATAAGTTTTCTGAAAAACTCGATAAAACGTTTGACCTTGTCTATCTTTCTCCAATCTATACCCAGCTCTTGTATAGACAAGTAGAACAAGCCTTACAAGGTATGGTTTTAAGAGGCTTAAAAGAGGAGACAAAAGAGTTTGTTCTAAGAATGTTCTTACAAGGAATGATTCAAGTGATTGATCATTTTAACAACCAGGTTGTAAACTTGGTAAGTAAAGATGGGTTATTGTTTGTTGCATCAGATGTATTTTTGATCGGTTATGACAGGTTCTCAAAAAGCGTCATTGAACAGATTGGATCAAATGAAGAGATGGACAAACTTTACGGTGAATACCAAGAAGCCTACGGCTATGGACTGGGTGATTATGGACTTTTGTCAATGGAAGAAAGGATAAAGCCGGTAAGAAGCCGGTGGTTTCTATGGAATCAAAGTAAGCATCAAACATATGCGGTGAAGTTCTACGCATTTGAAAAAATAGAAGATATATTAGGAGGTTAAATTATGAAGTATTTCGCAACGTTTCTTGTTTTGTTTGGGAGTTATTTATTGCTTTCTGGAATAAGCCTAGACGAAGTAATCGTTGGCGCAATTGTGAGTTTGATATTAACCATACTCATCACCAATATGGTGGAGTACAGAGTAGATTGGAAACTCCCAATTCGGTTGATCTTGTTTTTGCTTATCTATGTACCAGTATTTGTACTTGAGTTAATCAAAAGCAATCTCAATGTGGCGGTTAGGGTATTGCATCCCAAGTTACCGATTCACCCTGGATTTGTCAAAGTAAAGACATCTTTAAATGGAGATTTTCAAAAATTACTACTTGCCAATTCCATTACCTTAACACCAGGTACCTTGTCCGTCGATATGGATGGTGAATATCTCTATATTCATACAGTAGATGTGACGAGTGCAGAAGCTAAGGCTGCTAAAATTGGAGCCAAATTTGAGCGTATTATAGGAGTGATTTTCAAATGATAACGATACTAGTATTTTCTCTCATTGGTTTAGGAATGTTGTTTGCCCTCTTGCGTCTAGTTATTGGACCAACCATTGCGGACCGCGTTGTTTCGCTGGATACCTTTAACATCATCGTTATTGGACTTATTGTCATGCTTTCCTTCTTGTTTAAGCGATCGCTTTATTTGGATATCGCTATAATCTACGGGATTTTGGCGTTTTTAGAAACCATCGTATTTGCACGATATTTGGAGGGACATTATGGACATCATTAGTAGTATATTTCTCGTAATTGGAGGTCTGTTCTATGCTCTTGGTGGTTTAGGCGTCTTCCGTATGCCTGATACATTTGACCGTATTCAAGCTGGAACAAAAGCGACGACCTTAGGAGCTTTTTCCTTACTTCTTGGAGCTTTGATTGCATTCCCTTCTTGGGGATTAAAGCTTGTCTTAATCGCTATTTTTATTATGCTTTCTAATCCGATTGGGTCAAGTGCCCTTGCCAAAGCGACCTACCGTGCATTTGGTGGACCAAAGAACCTTGAGCAAGATGATTTAAACGAATTTTTAGGAGGTAAGGAATATGTTGATTAATGTCTTAGAAACCCTTGTTTCTATTTTGTTGATTGTTCTAGCATTTTTGGCACTTTCGAGCAAAAGCCTAATCAAATCGGTCATGTTTTTATCCAGTTTAAGTATGCTTAGTGTGCTTGCTTTTGTGTTGATGAAAGCACCAGATGTGGCCTTAACAGAAGCGGTAATAGGTAGTGGACTTGTCACGACTCTGTTTGTCTTTACTTTGTTGGCAACGAGAAAGGTGGGACAAAAACAATGAAGAAATTTTTATCAATTGTATTCGTGTTAATCCTTGGAGGTCTTATCATAAATCATCTAGCAAGCAATAATTTGATACCAAGGTTTGGAGATGTGGTGCTAACAGACCGCGTCAGTGATGCTTACATCGACCGTGATGTCAATGGTGGTGATGAAGATGTTGCCTTTGGTGAATCAGAAGATTTGGAAAGTGGAGCGGCAAACACAGTAACCGCCATTGTCGCAGATTACCGTAGTTTCGATACATTAGGAGAAGTCACTGTCTTGTTCGTTAGTTCTCTTGGTGTTGCCTTACTGTTGGGACAGTCAAAACGTAGAATTGGCTTGGAATTTAAACCGAACTTTATGTTAAAAATTGGATCAAGAGCCTTATTTGCAATTATTTTAATGACAGGTGTCTACGTCATTTTACACGGACATCTTACCCCTGGTGGAGGATTTCCAGGTGGTGTTATGATTGCCAGTTCCATGTTGCTGCTTTACTTAGCAGATGATGAATTCCGTGCAAAAATGCGAGGCTTTAAGGTCTTGGAAAGTATGATGGGACTACTCTATATAGCCTTAGGACTCATTGCTCTGTTCATCAGTGGCGTATTCTTAGAAAATTTTATGGACAATGGAACCTTAGGTACATTATTTAGTGCGGGAATGATTCCACTAGTTTACAGTATTATTGGACTAAAAGTCGGAAGTGAAATTTCTAGTGTGATTGATCACTTTTTGAGTGAGGAGGGTGCATCATGATCCAAATAGCTGGAATACTACTAATGATGCTTGGCTTATATGGTATTTTAACAAACCGCAACATCATTAAAATTATTGTATCACTCAATATCTTAGAGATAGGGCTAAATATCTTTATTATCAGCATAGGTTTTGTACGCGCTGGAGAAGCACCTTTGTTTTCCAGTGAGGCAAAATCAAATGCCTTAGTCTTTGTAGACCCCTTACCACAAGCACTCGTCTTAACTGCGATTGTTATTGGCGTAGGAACAACTGCTTTAGGCTTAGCCTTTGCCAAGCAAATATATGCAAAGTATCAAACATTTGAATTAGATGAAATGGGGGAAGAGTAAGATGAATATCGCTTTATTAGTAGCAGTCCCACTAGGTCTTGCGTTCGCATCGATTTTGCATAAAAAACTTGCTCCAGTTCTCTTACTTATTGGAAGTTTGTTTGTCTTAGTAGGCTTATCATTTACAGAGTATGGAGAAACCGTTATTGGTGGATTTGATGCGCCTTATGGTATCCATTTGTTGCTTGATCATTACCGTTTAATAGGACTTTATATAGTCAACATACTATTCTTTGTGGTCATCATCATGAACATAAAAACCTACCAAAAGATGGCAACAGTTTTGCTTGTCTCACTGGCTGGATTAAATGGATTAATGATGACTGGCGATTTATTTAACTTATTTGTCTTTTTAGAAATAACAGGGATTAGTGCTTATATTATTACAAGTACAAACAAGCATCCTCTAGCTTCTTTTCAATATTTGGTTGCGGGGACCTTGGGTAGTTCCCTATACTTGTTTGGATTGATTCTTTTATATGCGATGTTTGGATCGCTCAACTTAGCGGACTTGGCTAGTCAAATCACCCTTTTAGAGGATAAGACCTTAGTTCTCTTGCCGTTTTTGTTGATGTTTTTAGGCTTTGGAGTAGAAGTGAAATTGTTGCCGTTAAATTCCTGGGTAAAAGGAATACTATCTAGTGCAAATACCTTATCAGGGCCGATGATTGCTTCGGTTTATGCAGCGGCTATGTCTTTGGTCTTCGGCCGTATTTTACATGATTTATTTATCTTTGAAGGACGTTTTCAAATCCTTGTTAGTGTCATTTTGTTGGTCTCTATTCTCGCTGGTGAAGCCATGGCTTACCAGACTAGAAAAGTCAAGGAGATTTTACTCTATTCAAGTATTGCACAAGCTGGTCTAGTGGTACTATTGTTTGTGAGTGGTTTGGCTACTTGGGCTCTCTTCTTGGTTATGGCTAACGCAATTTCAAAAATGATTCTATTTATGGTCATCGCAGAAGCAACAAAAAATCAAGACGATGAGTTGGATTCCTTAAGAGGGTTGTTTGCTAAGAACAAGGTAATTGGGCTTGGCTTTACCATCGCTTCTTTAAGTGTCATTGGCCTACCAGCTTTTATGGGCTTTGTTGTGAAGATGCATGCCTTAGAGTTTTTGTTTGCTGAGCAACTCTACTTATCAATTTTGGCTATTTTATTAGCCAGTGTAGTTGAGGGGATTTACTTTGTTCGAATGCTTTTAGAATTATGGGCACCAAGTGAATACCGCTTTACCTTCCCTGTTAAGATGCAGTATATATTGCTTGTGCTGGCGTTGATACTAGTCTTCTTTGGATTAACAATTGAACCATTACAAGCCTTAATAGAAGGAATAGAATCAACTTTACAAGGAGGTATATTATGGCAAGTATAGAGTTGTTGATCCTGCTTACCTTAGCACTTGCACTGGTGAGTTATCTTCTTTACATGTGGTCACCAAGACTGAGTTCATCAGTGACCATACTAGGAAGTTTTCTAGTCTTTGGAAGTATAGTCTATCAAGGTTATATAGGATCCTTTGATGTAGGGGTAAACTACTTACCTTATGTATCCTTTCAAGCAAGTGCTTTATCGACGTTCTTTGCAGTCATTATTAGTTTTACCTACGCAATGGTTTCTTTATTTAATCCGTATTTCCTAAAGAAAGAGACCAATGGACGTTTACATAATTTTTTATTCTTAATGACCTTAGCCTTTGTGCTTGGTGTCTTGTTTACCAACCATTTTATGACCATGTTTTTCTTCTTTGAAGCAGTGGTCTGGACAAGCTTGTTTATGATTCCCTTAAAGGGAAGTAAGCAAGCAGCAGTTATGTACTATGGTTTTAGTGCCTTTGGTAGTTTCGCCTTACTAGCAGCTATTTTCTTATTAAGAGCCAATAGTGGAAGTTTCTTAATTGATGAGTCACTTGCCTTAGTTGGTGGGTCAAACCAACTTGCGATTTTCGCTTTGTTGGTGATTGCTGGTATGGCCAAACTAGGAGCCTTTCCTTTCCATCTTTGGTTACCAGAGGTCTTAGGGAAAGCACCAGAACATACCAGTGCACTCTTTAGTGGTGGATTGGAAAAATTAGGTGCTTTCATTACCGTATTTGCCTTGGTTCGTTTGGCTCCTTTTGGTCCTAACTTCAGCGCAGTTGATCTTGCTTGGACTAAGTATGTCGTTGCTATTATGGGTGCCTTAACCATTGTATTTGGTACCTTGATGGCCATCCGTCAAGATGACGCGAAAAAACTTCTTGCCTATTCTTCCATGAGCAATGGAGGATATATGTTGGTGGCGTTCAGTTTGATGAACAACATATCGCTGATGGGAGGCTTATACCATGTGTTAGCACATGCACTTGCTTCTGTGGCTGCCTTCTTAGCAATTGCGGCGGTTGCTAGACAAACAAATACGACCAAAATGAGTGAACTTGGTGGAATGATCCATAAAATGCCAGTTACCTATATGGTCTACTTGATCGCTATTATTTCTATGGCAGGAATACCACCTATGGGAGGTTTCATCAGTAAGTGGTTAATCTTCCAAGCTGTCATTAATAAAGGACTCATATTTGTTGCGGTTGCGGTTTTCTTTGGAAGCGTAGGATCTTTCTTATATGTCTTCCGACCACTCGCAGCTTTGTTCTTAGGGCAAGAGTTGCCACAATTTAAGAAAACTGTGAAAGAAGCACCTATATTTATGTTGGTCGCGATGGTAATCCTTAGTATATTAAACCTTCTCACTGGGATTACACCAACACCTATCTTGCGCGTCATCAATACCGTAATTGTAGAACTAGGCTTGGAAAGTGTCGTCTTAACAAGGTATACAATTGAGGGCTACAATGGATTACTACATCCTGGCTTAATCGCCCTTGTATTTGTGTTTGGTGTCTTTGTTGCCTTCCTCATCTTTATTAGCTTGAAAAAATCGAAGAAGGTTGGCTTAATGGATACTTATACTGCCGGAAACTTTATCTATACCGAAGAACTGATGCATTACAGTGTCGATTTTTATGCTCCATTAGAACGCTTGTATGAAAAATATATTCATATTGCCAAGAATGTGTATGCATCCATCGATCACAAAATCAAAGAGTTTGCTCGGTTAGTAAAATATTTTGTCTTTTCTTACAAACCAGAGATTACAGCCTTCTGGCTTGTCTTAATCTTGATAATCTTTTTATGGGGTGATGTGTTATGATTCTTAGTTTAGTCATCGGATTTGGAGTTGCCCTCGGTGGGTTTGCCTTCCAAACCGCACTAGGTGGGGTCAACCGTAAAATTGTCGCAAGACTACAAAAGCGTGTTGGACCAAGATGGTATCAAGAGTTTTTGGATATTTTTAAACTCCTGAGTAAACGAAGTGTCTCCCATGGATGGATCTTTGATTTTGGGGTTATTATGGCGCTTGGAGGTATCATTGGGACGGCTATGTTTATGCCAGTAACAGAGAATATTGTTGCTTTCCCAAACTTTGACAATTTCTTTATCTTTGTCTATCTTCTAGCTGTTGGGATGCTTGGTATGGCGATGAGTGCCTCTGGTAGTGGAAATCCACTGGCTAGTGTTGGTGTAATGCGCGCTCTTACCACCATGGTTGCTTATGAGATTCCCTTTATGATTGTCGTGTTGACCATCATAAAACTCGCAGGAACTAGTTCTGTCAGTGGGATAGCGAGCTTTCAACAACTGGCGGAAAACAACTGGTTTATGATTGCCCTCCCCTTCGGATTTGTCGTGGCGGTATTGAGTTTAATGGGGATGCTCGGAAAGAAACCTTTTGAAACCTACATTGCACCTGCTGAAATAGCTAGTGGACCTATGGTGGAGTATGGTGGAAAGCAATTAGGAATGCTCTTCATTATGCACGAAATTACAGTTTTCATTGAAGTTTCTTTGTTTGTCCATTTATTTTTAGGAGGGGCAGAGAATATAGGTATGTTTGTACTCAAGTATTTTCTTGTGTATGCCAGCTTGAACTTGATTTCCAATGTGAATGGACGATTTAAGATTGATCAGGTGGTTGTATTCTTTTACAAATGGCCACTTGCCTTGGCTATTGGTCAAGCGATTATTGCGATTTATCTAGGATGGGTGATATAAATGAATTCAACAAAATTTACACCAAGAACGAAAGAAGAAATTGATCGAAAATGGTGGGAAATAGGAGACTATTTCCGTAGAAATTCTCTATGGATGTTGATGTACTGTACTGGTTGTTGTGCGATTGAACTACCACCAGCGATGACGTCTGTTTATGACATGGAGCGTTTAGGAATGGGGCCAATGGCTACCCCTAGACAAGCGGATGTTTTGCTTGTCACTGGTTACCTATCTTTAAAAACGCTTCGTCGTTTGATTTATACCTATGAGCAAATGAGTGAACCTAAGTACGTTGTAGGCTTTGGGTCTTGCACCATAAATGGTGGTATTTATCACGATTCACATGCGGTGATCAACCGTCTTGATCAATACATTCCGGTTGATACTTATGTGGCAGGTTGTATGCCAAACACCGAATCTGTAATGAATGGTTTTGTCGACCTAATGGAGTTAATGAAAACGAAAAAAGCGGACGGTTGGAAAAGATACCATGAACATTATGACTGGTACAAAGAGAATCAAAAAGCTGCGCTTGGGGAGGTTGAAGTACATGACGAATTCCATGAATAATGTACATGAAATCAACAACTTAATGGGGCAAAATTTTTCCCTAGTAGATGCCAGAATTTTGGATGCTTATCAAGTTTCTTATGAGCTAGAAAAGGAAGATATACACCGTGCATTAACGGTTTTGAAGAATGCCGGGTTCAGACAACTATCCTACTTGTCTTGTGTTGACTGGCCAGAAGAAGATGTGATTGAAATGGTTTATATTGTGATGAACTGGGAAAAAGCATTGCACGTACAGTTGCATGCCAAGATTGATCGAAACAATCCTGTCATGGATAGTGTTTTACCAATTTTTCCAGGAGCCAAATACTATGAGCGTGAAGCGCATGAGTTCTTTGGTGTATCATTCCCTGGAAACAAGGATCATGAAAAACAATTGATTTTAGAAAATTGGGACGACATGCCACCAATGCGTAAGGACTTTGATCCCCGCGCATATTCGGACCGTAAGTTTACCAAACGTCCGATGAAGCGTGACTATGAAATCCAAGATGCATCTAGTAATAAAGAGCGTGAGATAAAACGTGAAGCACGCGCTAATGCACTAAGAACAGGAGGGAAAGAATGAGAGAGTTGAAATTATTCTTAGGTCCACAACATCCGGGTATGCATGGGAATGCTGCTGTGCATATGTATGTGGAAGGTGACATTATTAAACGATCTTACTTGCTTCCTGGAATGCTCCATCGTGGTTTTGAAAAAGGAATGGAACGTCATTCATGGGTCAACAATATATCACTCATCCCTCGTGTATGTGTGGTTGAACCAGACATCAACGAGATGGCTTTTGCGCAAGGTGTCGAAATGTTGGCTGGTATTGAAGTGCCAGAGAGAGCACATTATATCCGCATGATTATCTTAGAGTTAGCCCGCATTAGTATTCATATGATGGCTTACGGAGGACTTGGAAGTCCTACTGGAAACTATACCTTAATGTATCATGCCCATGCGGATCGAAATAGTATCTTAAATATTTTTGAAAAAATCACTGGACATCGTGTCTACCATCAGTACATTGTACCTGGTGGTGTAAGGAAAGATTTACCGAAGGGGATTGAAGAAGATATTCACGCCTTTTTAGACTCACTTGAGAGTCGCTATGAGGAATACCGTGATTTGGGTATTGAGAACCCAACCTTGCTCAAGCGTATAAAAGACACTATTATGTTACCAGAAGAAGTCGTTTGGGAACTGGGTGTCACTGGAGTCGGAATGCGTAGCGCAGTAAACAAACCTTATGATTTGCGAAAAGTGAAACCTTATGCTCGTTATGACCAAGTAGATTTTGAAGTACCAGTGTCTGATTATAGTGATGCTAGAGCCCGTGTTGATATCAAGTTAAAAGAAGTGGTTCAGTCAATCTCTATTATTCGTCAAGCGCTCAAGAAAATGCCTAAAGGACCTGTTCGTGTACCCCTTGGACCAGGACAATCTATGCGTTGGACTGTACCAAAAGGGTCTGTTTATAGCACAGTCGAATCTTCTCGTGGAGAGTTTGGTTACTTCATTGTTAGTGATGGAAAAACCCACCCTTACCGTGTAGGTGTTAGAGGGGCAAGTTATCCACAAGGTTTGTTAGGTATTGAAAAGTATTTACCTGGAACGCGCATTGATGATGCGGCTTTATGGGTGGATACAATGGGTGTTTGTTCACCAGAGATAGATCGATAGGAGGATATGATGAGTAAATATAGATTTGAAAGTATCTTCAATTCATGGCGTCATTTAAAGTATGTATTAAAAAAACCAATCACCATCCCCTTTAAGCAAATATTCACCAAGAAAAATGCAGGATATCTCTATGAAAATTCTGTTTTACGAACCAAAGATAAACTAGAGTCTACACCTAGAGAAGCCGCAGATAACATGCGTGGTTTCCATACAAATGATTGGGAAGAGTGTATAGGTTGTGGGACATGTGAAGATATTTGTCCAACGGAAGCCATTACGATGGTAGAACGAGGAGAATTACCAGAAAAAGAGGGTCAACATAAGGCTCGCCCAGTAATTGATTATGGACGTTGTTGTTTTTGCGCCTTATGTGTAGATACCTGTACTACTTCATCCCTTAAGATGAGTAAGGAGTACATTTATGCAGATGCCGATCCGGATGAGTTTGTTATTATGCCTGAAGCACTTTGGCAAGGACAAGATGTAAAAGAAGGATGGGTCAAAGATGAAACTAGTGATTTACTTGATTTAACACGTGTGCAAATGGATCATGAAGACATCGAGGAACGCAAGCAATCCTTTGTAGAAATTGTTCGTGGTTATTCAAAAGAATACGCAAAACAAGAAGCAGCTCGCTGTGTCGAGTGTAATGTTTGTTCTAGCACATGCCCGGTACAAATGCATATTCCACAGTACATCAAAGCTATTTGGGAAGATGATATTGAAGGCGGTTTAAGACAAATTTATGAAACCAACCCCTTACCAGGTGTTTGTGGTCGAGTCTGTACACACAACTGTGAAACGTCTTGTGCAATCGCTGTTAGGGGAGAAGCCATCGCAATTCGCTGGTTAAAACGCTATATTATTGATAGTGCTCCAAAAGATGTATATGAGACCATTATCCAGGAACCAGTTAGTGAAGTCATCGATGCATCCGTAGCGGTTGTTGGTAGTGGACCTGCTGGATTGGGAGCTGCTTATTACTTAAAAGCCTTGGGTTATAAGGTAGATGTTTATGAGGAAATGCCATTAGCTGGTGGTGTTATGCGTTATGGTATACCTGCATACCGCTTACCAGATCAAGCAATAGATAAAGATATTGATTTTATCAAACGTATTGGCGTAAATATCCACACCAATACGAGAATTGGCAAGGATATCTCATTTGAAAAGTTAGAAGAAGATTACGACGCTATTTTCCTTGGAACTGGTTTCTTCAAACCAAGAAAATTAGCCATCCCTGGACATGATCACAAAGACGTCATAGGGGCCATGGACTTCTTACCAAAAGTACGTGAGTTTGAACGCGGAAACCTTTCATTGCGTGAGCTTGATGTCAAAGAATCTATTGTGGTTATTGGTGGAGGAGACGTTGCATTTGACGTCGCAAGAAGCGCCACAAGATTGCAAATGTTGAAGTATGGAAAAAGTGATGTAAAACTTACTTCCCTAGAAAATGCAGATGCCCTACCAGCCTCATTAGAGGAATACATTGAAGGTGGAGAAGAGGGAATTGAATTCCACTGCGGTAATGGTCCACAAGAAATCATCCAAAAAGATGGCAAAGTAACAGGAGTCCGTCTTTGGGAATGTTTATGTATTTTTGATGAAGAAGGACACTTCAATCCAGAGTTTGATAAAGATTGTGAAAAGACAATTGATGGACAGCAAGTATACATAGCCATCGGACAGTCACCTGACTATGACTATATACCTGAAGAGTTGGCACAAAAACTCACCTTTGAGCGTGGGAAAATCAAAGCTCTTGCGTCTGGACAAGTAGAAGGTCTTGAGCACTTATTTGTTGGAGGAGATATTTTGCATGGTCCAGATTTAATAAGTGGAGTCGCAGATGGGCATAGAAGTGCCCAAGCAATCGATGAATTTTTGTATCAGAATGCAAAAAAGAAAGATAAGTCCAAATACATCGAAAATTTACGTGTCCAAGTAAAAGAGAACACCCCACTATTTACACCTAAACAACGTGGTATTAAGTAAAATTAAAAGAATCTCTTAAACGAGATTCTTTTTTATAAAATATTGTGCTAAAATAGAAAAAGAGGTGATAACATGATCAAACAACTAGATAAAAAAGATTTTGAAACAGCGGCTTTAATGATGCATTCTTTGAACCAAGAAAAGAACTATTACTCTGGTTTTTGCTCCAACTCTCTAGCAGCCATAACAAAGGATTTAAACCAGGCAAAAGAAGAAGGTATTTTGCTAGGTTACTACAAGGATTCCAACTTGTTAGGAGTTTTGATGATGGTTAGAAGACCAAATCAAGAGTATGACTGTATTGGTCCATATTGTCTCAATGGAGACTTGCATGTTGCGAAAAAACTCTTGAACCAAGGTGTACAGATGCAAGGCACCAAGGATGTGCATTTCTTTTTTGATCAGTCTAGTGACTATTATAAAAGCCTCACAAAAGAGGTACAAGCAGAGTTTCAAGATACCGAATACATCATGAAATGTCGAAGTTTAATACCTATGCAGAATGTCGGAAACGAGTATGAACTCGTTAAGCCTCTATCTAGTGAGAAAGATTTTATTCAACGTCTTTATGAAGAAATTTTTGGTCAGACCTATCTACCGAGTTCGACCTTTGTCGATGATAACCACTTTCCCTATCTTTATCTATTCAAGGAGAACACAAATTTATTAGGAATAGCCTTAATGAAAGAGCAAAAAGACAGTGGATACTTGGAGTTTTTCGGACTCGTACCATCCGCAAGAGGACGTGGACTTAGCCGTATTTTCTTACACAAAATTCTCAAAAAAGGCTTGCAAGAAAAGGGGTATAAAGAAGTGATGTTGGTGGTTGATCAAGTAAATTCGGTGGCTGCCTCTTTATACATGAAAGAAGGATTTGAAATCGAGAAGGTAAACGTAAGTTATTGTTATCGTGCAAAAAAAGAAGAAAGTTAAACTTTCTTCTTTTTGTTTAGTTGTTGTGACCTGGCATGTTGTGACCAGGCATATCATCTCTTGGCCCCATTGGTGGGAAATCTTGGTTATCTGCGTTTTCTTCGTTAAGAATTTGGAAAAGTTCACGTATGGATTGATCCTGTAAATCTTCAAACGAATAGAGGTCTGTGCTTTCTAAAATTGCTTGTATGAGTTGATATTTGGCACCGGTCATATGTTTGTTTTCTGCTTGTTTTTGAATATTCTCTGTTAATTCTTTCACCATATTATGTACATCAAAAGGCTGGTTATGACGCATAGATTCACGGCGAAATGCGGCTTCAAGTTTCTCTTGAATAAGAACTCTTCGTTCGGCGTTTTCACTCGAAACATTAACAAGAATAGATGTTTCCGTATCTTCAATAACGCCTCGATTGATGGCTTCTTGTATTAAGTAACGAATGGCGGTATCAATGTTTAAGCCTTTAAATCGTGCCTGGTTTTGAATCAAATTCTCAGCGTCTGTATTGATTGCTCTTATTTCGATGATGGTATCATCCTCATCTAGAAGAAGTTCTACAGAAGGATTGATATCAATGGTGACCGTAGAAGCAATGACTTCATTGGTTGTTGATTGTGAAAACAGCATAGCAACAACGAGTAAGCCAAGTACAAAGATCGATGAAAATACATAAGATACTTTGTGAGTTGAGAAAATAGTTCTTAAAGAAAAACCTTCTTTTTTTGGAACACGGAATCTGGGATCTTCCTTTATCTTTGAGAGAACATCAGGTGTTTCTTCATGTAATGTGTCCTTAAGATAGTGTTCAAACTCATTTTTTTTCATCAAACTCACCTTCTTTCACTTTATCTCGTAATTTTTTTAAGGCATTCTGATAAGACCATGTGACTGTACCTAAAGGCTTATCAAGTTTTTTTGCAATGTCTTTGAATTTATAGTTTTCGACAATATGATACAAAACAATCAAGCGTTCATCTTCCGATAGATGAACCATCAGTTCCCGAATCATTGCCTCTTTGTACGCATCACTAGAACTGGTAAACAGATAATCATGTTCTTGCTCATCGATTGCTTGTTCTCGTGCTCGTTTATTGTATTCGTTAATCGCTAAATTCTTGGCAATTGTAGTTAACCAAGTTACAAATTTGTACCTTGGCGTAAACTGATGAATTTTCTCTAAGGCTTTTAGGTAGGTTTCTTGCATAATATCTTCACTAAGCGAAGGATCTTTTAAAATTGCAAGAATGGTGTAATAAACACTGGTTTTTGTTTCATGATAGAGTACATCAAAGGCATCCATTTGACCAGATTTTAGTTGTTTTACATGTTGTTTTAATGGATCTTTCGCCATGGCAATCACCTCAAGACAATTTTACCATGGCGAAAATAATTAGTAAAGAATAGCGTATTAACTAGGGTTGTCCTCGTTGGACTCATCCTCAGAGTTTTCCTCATCATAAGGAGGCATACCACGATTGTTCATGCGGTCTTCCCAAGCTTGTTTGCGTTCTTCCCAACGTTCGCGCATGGTGTTTGAACGCTCTTCGATTTGTTCTAAAATTGCTTGAATTTCCTCTTCAGTTAAATCTTCATTTGCTCTCAAATGTTCTTCTAAGACCGCTCTACGTTCTTCCATTAATTGTTCACGTATTTCCATACGAGCATTGATTCGTTCTTGTGTGAAAAGTGCTCGTTGTTCTTGATGGTGTTGACGGATGATTGCGATTAAATCTTTAACAGGCATATCAACAGCGTCTTCTGTTAAGAGTTCTTCATCCATCAACTGTGCTGATTTAATGAGTCTTAGTTTTCCTGGACTAATGCCTAAAGTTTCTGCCTCCGCTACAAGATCTTCAGCTGTGAAATTTTCCGTAAAAACACCGGCCATAATGTTGCGACGAGCAAATTCTCTTTGGGCACGATTTCTAAGACGATTTCTCAGTTCTCCCACTTCACTATCTTCCTCTTCACCAAGTACAGTGATGAGTACTGCATTATCGTCACTAGTTACTTCAATATAACCAGCTTCTGTCGCTCTTTCTAAAAATAATGCCAATGCATCTTCTACATTCATTCCCACAAAGTCAAGATCCGCTGCAATAATTTCAGCATCCTCATTTAGTAGTTCAAAACTAACAACAATGTCTTCCTCATCGACAATAAATTCGATCGATGGATTGATGTCTACACTTACGTAATACTCTGATTCCTGCGCACTAGTATTTGCACAGGCACTTAAACCTAATACGGTAAGTACACTCATAATAACGACTAAGATTTTTTTCATTTTTTACTCCTCCTATGTTTTTGATTCACTATACTAACAAACAAGCACTTGTTTTTATTGGATTTTTTTAAAAAATTTTTGCAGGTAGAAGGAGTCTTCTATCGAAATATGCTAAAATAAAGTGAGGAGTGATAGGATGAAAGTAGTCGCAATTGGCGGTGTTGCAGCATCAATGAGCGCTGTAAGTAAACTAAAAAGATTAAAGCCAAATACAGAAATCATTGTATATGAAGATGGTGAAGTCCTTTCTTATGGAGCATGTGGCTTACCTTACTATATTAGTGATGAGATTCAAGAAGCAGACGCATTGGTTGCGCGAACAAAAGAAGAGTTCGCAAAAAAAGGGATTGAAGTACGCACCTTCCACCGAGTTGAAGAGGTGGATGATGAAACCAAAAGAATCAGAGTTAAGAATCTCAAATCAGGAGAAGAGTTCTTTGATTTCTATGATAAATTAATTATTGGAACGGGTGCAAAGGCAATCGTACCACCTTGGGATGGAAAAGATTTAGAAAACATCTTTACACTTAGCAATTATGAGGATGGACTCGCGATCAAGAAGGCTCTAGAAGATGAATCAATTCAAGATGTGACCATCATTGGGGCTGGATTTATTGGAGTTGAAATGATTGAAGCTTTCCACACTCGTAAGAAAAACATTCGTGTCATCCAGCTTGATCCACAAATTCTTCCCCTATTCGATGGAGAAATGATGGACGATGTTGAGCAATACCTTACATCTCTTGGAATCAATTTACATCTAAGCGAATCGGTTGTCTCATTCAAGGGAGATAAAAGGGTCAAACAAGTCATCACAGATCAAGATACTTATGACACAGATTTGGTAGTCATTAGTATTGGCGTGAAGCCCAACACAAAATTCTTACAATCTTCATCAATTGACTTATCTGCGAACGAGGCAGTCATCACAAACAAGCAAATGGAAACCAACGTAAAAGATGTCTATGCAGCAGGAGATTGCTCCGTCATTTATCATCAGTTGTTTGAAGGTAACCGTTATATTCCTATGGGACACAATGCCAATAAACAAGGTAGAATCATAGCCTATCATATAGCAGGTGAACCAATTGATTTTAAAGGAGTCTTAGGTACAACTGTTATTAAAATACTAGATAAAGAAGCAGGAAAAACAGGCCTAAGTGAAAAAGAGGCCAAACTCTTAAACAAAAAGTACGATACCATAACCATCACTGGAAATAACCATGCAGGGTACTACCCAAACCCTGAAAAAATTAAGGTTAAAATTGTGTATGAAGAACCAAGTCATAAAATCCTAGGTGCCCAGCTTGTTGGAGGTAAAGGAGCTGCCTTACGAATTGACATATTTGCAGTAGCCATTCATGCAGGACTAAAAGTAGAAGACCTCATCTATTTAGATTTGGCATATGCTCCACCATTTTCAGGAGTTTGGGATGTCGTGCAAATAGCAGCGCAACAAGTGAAGTAAAAAAAAATGAAAGAGAAAACTCTTTCATTTTTTCTGTGGTATTTTGCCAATTCTATGCTATAATATGACCGTAACAAAAACATTTTGAGGTGATATGCATGTATCGATACAAAATTCAATCAAAAGAAATAGACGATTTATTTGAGGCGATTTTATCACTTGAGACCTTAGAAGAGTGTTATCGTTTTTTTGATGACTTATGTACAATCAATGAGTTAGAAGCATTTGGTCAACGTTTGAAAGTAGCCAAATTGTTGCATGAGAAATTTACCTATCAAGAAATTGAAAAACGAACTGGTATCAGCGCAGCAACAACTTCTAAAATCTCCAAATCCTATGTTTATGGTCCTGGAGGATACAAAATGGTCATCGACCGATTAAACAAGTTAAAAGAGGGTAAAGAATAAAAAAATAACGATTTTATCGTTATTTTTTCTATTACATCCATGAAATTCTTGATTCAGTACCCGCTTTAATTTTTCGATAATTCTCTTGGTGTCGATAGATAACTAACAAGGCACCAATCAATCCATAAAGTGCCATATTATAGTCTTGAATAATAAGACCGATGATTGGTAAACTAATAGCTGTTACAGTAGAACCCATACTGACATATTTTGAAAGTTTTAACGTGGTCAAGAACACGATCAACATAATTCCCGCAACCAAGGGGTTGTAGGCTAAGACCATACCAACACTTGTGGCAACCATCTTCCCACCTTTAAACTTGATGAACACACTAAATACATGACCAATACCAGAGGCAAGCCCGTAAACTAGAGGATGAAACATCTCACCATACTGATCAAACACACCTTGGTGGACTAAGAAAACAACCAAACCACCTTTGATGATATCAAGAAAGACAATGGTGAACCCAACGGTTTTTCCTAAAAAACGCAAACTATTTGTCCCACCTGGGTTTTTACTTCCAACCGTGCGGACATCAATACCTTTTATTGCTTTTCCAAGTATCACTGAAAAGGGAATTGCTCCCAATATATATGCAAATAGTATTAAGATAAATTTTACCATATCAATCACTCCAACCTAATTTCTAAAACATTATAACACACGTTTTCAAAAATAGCACTACAAAAAACAAAGCGATTTTGATATAATATAGATTAGTTGACAAAATTAAGGATGTGTACAAGATGAATACAAACACCAACACTTACACTGCAAACTCAATTCAAATCCTAGAAGAGCTTGATGCCGTTAGAAAACGACCAGGTATGTACATTGGAAGTACAGATACAAGAGGTCTTCATCAACTCGTTTGGGAAATTGTTGATAATGCCATTGATGAAGTTTTAGCTGGATATGGCGATGAAATCACTGTTCGAATCTTTGAAGACAACAGTGTTTTAGTCGTAGACAATGGTCGGGGAGTTCCAGTAGACCAACACGCTAGTGGACAAAGTGCAGTACAAATTATTTACTCAAGACTCCATGCAGGTGGAAAATTTGGCCAAGAAGGTGGATACAAAGTGAGTGGTGGACTACATGGTGTAGGAGCTAGTGTGGTCAATGCCTTAAGTGAGTTTGTCGACGTAAAAGTCTATCGAGATCAAGGGATTCACCATATTCGTTTTGAAGATGGTGGACGAAAAATCTCTCCTCTTACTAAAATTGGAGATACAAAGAAAACAGGAACAGAAGTTTGGTTTAAACCAAATCCTGAACTATTCTCAACTACTGTTTTCCATTATCAAAATTTATCAGAAAGACTAAGAGAAGCAGCTTTCTTGTTAAAAGGATTGAAAGTTGTGCTGATTGATGATCGTGCAGAAACCAAAGATGTCTACTATTATGAAGATGGTATTACATCTTATATTGATTATATAAACCAACAAAAAAATGTCATTCATGAGACCAAGTTCTTGGAAGGAACAGCCAGTGAGATTGAAGTAGAGGTTGCCTTTCAGTTTACCAAGTCCTACAGTGATCAAATCATTTCGTTTGCCAACAATGTTCGAACGCGTGATGGTGGTACACACGAAACTGGGTTTAAAAGTGCACTCACCAAGTTGTTCAATGAGTATGGCCAAAAAGTTGGTTTGATTAAAAATGGTAAGAAATTAGAAGGGGCGGACATTCGTGAAGGGTTAACGACTGTCATCTCTGTTCGTATACCAGAATATTTGTTACAGTTTGAAGGTCAAACAAAAAACAAGTTGGGAACCACAGAAGCACGTAGTGCCGTGGAACAAGTTGTCTTAGAGAAAATGACCTACTTCTTTGAAGAAAACAACAACTTAACCTACACATTGATAGAAAAATCTTTAAAGGCACAACAAGCAAGAGACGCTGCTAGAAAAGCTAGAGAAGAAGCACGTCTTGAACGCAAAAAAAGTAAAAAAGAGCCTAACTTATCTGGAAAACTCTCTCCCGCTCAGTCGAAAGATTCCAAAAAGATTGAACTATACTTAGTTGAGGGAGACAGTGCTGGTGGAAGTGCTAAGCAAGGACGTGACCGACACTTCCAAGCGATCCTTCCTTTAAGAGGAAAAGTCATCAATACAGAAAAAGCCAAAATAGAAGATGTCTTAAAAAATGAAGAGATCAATACCATAATCCACACCATTGGTGCTGGATTAGGTCCGGATTTTGATATTGAAAAGTGCAACTACAATAAAGTAATTATCATGACCGATGCCGACACCGATGGAGCCCATATTCAAGTCTTACTTTTAACCTTCTTTTTCCGCTATATGCGTGAACTTGTAGAAGCAGGGAAGGTATACATTGCCCTTCCTCCACTATACAAGATTACTCGTAAAGTAAAGGGAAAAGTTCAGTTTGATTATGCATATACAGAAGACGAACTCAACCGTTTAACTAGGGATAATAAAGCACAAAATATCCAACGTTTTAAAGGTTTGGGAGAAATGAATGCAGACCAGTTATGGGAAACAACCATGAATCCAAGTTCAAGAACCCTCATCCAAGTAAAAGTGGACGATTTAGCAGATGCAGATCAGCGTATTACTGTCTTGATGGGTGATAAGGTAGAACCAAGAAGAGACTGGATCGAAAATAACGTGATTTTTGCAACAGAAGATGACTTCAGAATAGAGGAATAATCATGGCTATTACAAAGAAAATTGAAGAATTTATCGATGAGCGAATTTTAGAAGAAAACTTGGAAGATATCGTTGGAGAACGTTTTGGACGTTACTCAAAATACATCATTCAAGACCGTGCCTTACCAGATGTTCGCGATGGATTAAAACCTGTACAAAGACGTATTTTGTATGCGATGTATAAACTGGGTATGTTTTCCGATAAACCTTACAAAAAATCTGCAAGAATTGTTGGGGACGTTATTGGTAAGTATCACCCTCATGGTGATTCGTCTGTTTATGAGGCGATGGTTCGTCTAAGTCAAACTTGGAAAATGTTGAATCCCTTAATTGATATGCATGGGAACAATGGGTCCATTGATGGAGATAGTGCGGCCGCAATGCGTTACACCGAGGCGAGAATGAGTAAAGTGAGTGAATACTTATTAACCGACATTCACAAAAGAACGGTTGATTTTATTCCAAACTTTGACGATGAAGAGTATGAACCAACTGTCTTACCAGCTAAGTATCCAAACCTACTGGTCAACGGAGCAACCGGAATCAGTGCTGGATATGCAACGGACATCCCACCACACAACTTAGCAGAAGTAATCGCAGTCGTGGTCAAACGGATTGATAAAAAAGACATGACGGTCGAACAAGCGATGAAACTAATGAAGGGGCCAGATTTTCCGACCGGAGCAATTGTCCAAGGAGAAGACCAAATCAAACAAGCCTTTGAAACAGGTCGTGGACGCATCATTGTCAAATCAAAATCGGACATTGAAGAGCAATCCATCATCATTACCGAAATCCCATATGAAGTAAACAAAGCGGTTTTAGTTAGACGAATTGATGATATTCGCATCAAAAAGATGATTGATGGTATTCATGAAGTTCGTGATGAATCTGACCGAGAAGGACTTCGTATTGTCATTGATGTCAAAAAGGATTTTGATCCAGAGTTTATTTTAAATTATCTTTACAAAAAAACCGATTTAACAAAGTCTTACAATTACAATATGGTCGCAATCAATAATAAACGACCAATGTTGATGGGGCTTTTTGAGATTGTCGATGCTTATATACTTCACCAAAAAGAAGTCATCACGAACCGTTCCAATTTCGACTTGAAAAAAGCTGAAAGACGACTACATGTCGTAGATGGTATCATCAAAATGTTGGATGTCATCGATGAGGTTATTGAATTGATACGAAAATCCAAAAACAAGGGAGATGCAAAAACCAAACTGCAAAAGAAATTTGCCTTTTCGGAAGAGCAGTCTGAAGCAATTGTAACCTTGCAACTTTACCGATTAAGTTCAACGGACATCAAAACCTTACAAAAAGAAAAAACCGCATTAAATAAAGAAATCACCGCACTTCAACTGATTCTTCACAATGAAGATGAACTGAAAAAAGTATTAAAAAAAGAACTTCGTGCCATTAGTCGTAAGATTGATGCACCAAGAAAAACTGTGATTGAAGAAGAAATTGAAAAAATCACCATCGTTGAAGAGGAACTAATCAGTGACGAGCAAGTAGCCTTAGGTATTAGTAAAGAAGGGTACATCAAAAAAGCGAGTATCCGTTCTTATAAGGCAACAGAAACTGCAACCATCAAAGAACAAGACGCAATGATGTTTGAAGGAGAAGTTTCAACCTTAGATACGATTCTCTTATTCACCAATTTAGGGAACTATATCTACTTACCAGTCTTTAAACTTCCAGATTATAAATGGAAGGATTTAGGTACGCACATCAACAACATTGTTCAACTAGAAGAACAAGAACGCATCATCAAAGTTCACAGAGTCTCATCCTTTGATGAAGACCTGCATTTCTTGCTCGCAACAAAACGTAATATGATTAAGTTGACGCCATTAAAAGATTTTGATGTCATAAGATACAACAAAACTTACAAAGCAATTTCTTTAAACGAAGGAGACCAATTAGTTAGTGTCGATGTGGCCAGTAACTTAGACAAAGAAGTACTCGCAATGACCGAAAAAGGCTATGCCCTACGATTCAATCTAGAAGAAATCAATATAAGCTCCACCACAGCCAAAGGTGTAAAAATCATGAACATCTCTAGTAAGCAAAACATCGCAGGAGCCATTGTCTTAAAGGAACACCACGAAGTCCTCTTAGCGACCAATCGTGGTACGATCAAACGAATCGATCCATCAAGTATTGCCAAAAAGAAACGGACACTAACACCTGTGATGGTTTTAAAAGTCGTCAAAAGTAATCCATATTTGGTCACAAACATGGCTTTAATGAATCAAACACAATACCGTGACCGTGCCAAACTTCGCATCATCACAGAAACTGGCTATTTGGATATAGAAGCCTTTGAGTTAAAGATGGATCATACAGACAACGGACGTCAATTCGTGAAGAAAAAAGATGGAGCCATTCAGTTTTTATTGATGGAGGAGTTAGAAGAACAAGAGTATCCACCAATCAATGAATACATAAAAGAAGAAGATAAAGAAGAAGTACAACAGACACTTTTTGAATAAACAAAAAGAACACTGAGACTCAGTGTTCTTTTTAGTGATGGTCAAAAGTTTAATTATGACCATGATTCTTTGACATATTTTGTTGTAAAAGTCCATAAATATAGTAAAATAGGAGTATCATGAGTATTTTAGGAGGTATCGTATGAAATGTCTTGAGAACTTACATCGAACGACCATACCAGGTGACATCATCATGCAGTATATAAAACTCTATCAATCTATTGGTAAAAACAACTACAATTATGATACACTACAAAGGGATTATGATACGATTGTATCAAATACCATAGAGGAAGACACCAAATGCTTTGTTCAATACTTTGAGACATCGGTATCGGAACATCGTTTAAGTATGTTAATTGAACGTGATGTAGCGCCGAAAAATAAAGATGAGCAATTTGTTTTGAATGTCAAAAAAGCATTTGAAAAAATACACAAAGAATCGGATACCTTTGAACTTCTGACTAATGAGATCTATGACTTACTCAATTTTCTTTACAAAGACATTGTCGCAGAACAAAAGTTACAATTTGAAAAAGTAAAGAAAAACGGAAAGAAAGTCAATTTACTGTCCAGTAATTTTGTCTCCAAACGGGAACAGTTAGAACAACTGATTAACGCGTTTAATCAAGCGAAAAAAGAAAATCAATATGAAATTTCTTTTATCATCACGAACTTTTATGTCGATTTTATCAACATGCATCCTTTTGTCGATAAAAATAAAGAGATTGGTTTGATGATTCTCTATATCTTGTTGCTCGTACATGGGTTTGAAGTTTATGAATACATTGGAATGATGCAATACATCGTACAGTTTAAACAAGAGTTCGAGCGCTCACTGCTTAGTGCATCCTTTAACTGGGAAGAAGGATTTTCTGAAACCTTAGGACTCCATAGATTCTTATTAAGAATCGCGCTTTACGCTTACGATGAACTCAATGATATGATTAGGAATTACGTCTATGATATGGGCTTAAACAAATCGAATAACATTGAAAATACGATCAATAAGTTGGACGATATATTTAGTAAGAATGATCTACGAAAACAACATCCATTGATTAGCGATTCAACCATTGATCGGACCTTGAAACGCTTAAGAGAAGAAGGTAAGATACGACCAATTGGCCAGGGTAGAGGAGCCAAATGGATGAAACTATATGAATCCAAGCACAAAAAAGTGAATTACGCACAAATTGATTTAAAACTATAAAGAGGTGGACCTATGACAATTCAAGAATTAACAAGTAAGATTGAAGAAGCAATCAAAAAGAGTTTACAAGACTTAGGATATTATGATGATTCCTTAGCAATAAGTTTGGAACAACCTAAGGACAAATCCCATGGGGATTATGCAAGCAACATAGCCTTGCGTTATGCGAAGATTGCTCGCAAGGCACCCCTTATGATCGCAAAGGAAATTGTTGAACGATTGGACAAAGAAGCACTCTACTTAAAAGAAGTGAATGTAGTAAATCCAGGCTTCATTAATTTCTTTATTTCACCATCCTTTGTCTTTGGTGTCATCAACGACATCAACAAAGAAAAACACGCTTATGGGCAATTGGACTTAGGAGTAGGGGAACGTTACAACATCGAGTTTGTCAGTGTAAACCCAACAGGTAGTTTGCATATTGGACATGCCAGAGGAGCTGCTGCAGGGGATTCAATGTGTCGAATTTTACAAAAAGCAGGATACGATGTAACAAAAGAATATTATGTCAATGATGCTGGGAACCAAATTCATAACTTAGCCCTTAGTTTAGAGGTCCGTTACAAAGAACTGTTTGATTTGGATGTAACCATGCCAGAAGATGGATACAATGGACCAGAAATCATTGCCCTTGCCAAAGAACTGAAAGAAGAAGTTGGCGACAAATATCTTACAGAAGATGGGTACGACTTTTTTCGAAAAGAGGGAGTCGATAAGTTGCTCGATCAACTAAAAGATGACCTAGCTGATTTCCGTGTTGACTTTGATGTTTGGTTTAGTGAACAATCCCTTTACAATGACCACATTGTTGAAGAAACCTTAGACTATTTGAACACGCAAAATTATACCTATGAAAAAGACGGTGCCCTATGGTTAAAAACATCAGAATATGGGGATGAAAAAGACCGTGTCATTGTAAAAAGTGATGGTACCTATACCTACTTAACGCCAGACATCGCATACCATAAAAATAAATTGGATCGCAATTATACTAAGTTGATTGACATATTAGGAGGAGACCATCATGGATACATTGACCGCCTCAAAGCGGCCATTGAAATGGTTGGGAAGCAAAGCGATTTGCTGGAAGTAGAAATTCTCCAAATGGTGAAGGTCATACAAGATGGAGAAGAAGTAAAAATGAGTAAGCGTAGTGGGCGTGCAATTACCTTGCGCGATATTATTGAGGAAGTCGGCGTGGACCCAATTCGTTATTTCTTCGCCATGCGTTCTTTGAATACCCACATGGATCTAGACCTAGATTTGGCTTTAAAACAAAGCAATGAAAACCCGGTATATTATGTACAGTACGCGAATGCTCGTATTCATAGTTTGTTTGATAAAGCGAAAAGTAATGGCCTTACCTATCAAGGACAAGCACTAGACTTTCAACATTTAGAAGGTGAGAAAACCTTACAACTAGTACTTAGCTTATCGCAATATCCAGATGCCATCAAACTTGCCGCTAGTAACCGTGCACCACACAAATTGACCAACTATTTAAACCAACTTGCTAGTGCCTTCCATAGTTTCTATGGTGATACACAAATCATCAACGATGATGAACAAGCAACCATGGAAAAACTTGCGCTCTTACATGCGACAAGCATCGTCTTAGAGGATGCCTTATCGCTCATTGGTGTTTCAGCACCAACAAAGATGTAGGTGGTTGGATGCAAAAATGGCGAATAAAGAATCCGAATTTTGATCAACAACACTTAGTAAAATCGATCTATGAATCAAGAGGTGTAGAAAACTATAAGGCCTTATTTTCTATGAACGAACAAGATTTGTTTGATCCATATTTGCTTCACGATATGGATAAAAGTGTCAAACGTATCATCAAAGCCATCGAAGAAGAAGAACATATATTGATTTATGGTGACTATGATGTCGATGGAATTACCTCGACCTTTGTTCTTTATGAAACCATCTTAAAGCTAGGAGGTCATGTATCCTATGATATACCCAATCGCTTTATTGATGGCTATGGCCTTAGTAAGTCAAAAGTCTACGATCTCATCAATGATGAGATTGACCTACTAATCACAGTCGATAATGGCATCAAATCAATCGAAGAAGTTGCCCTATTAAAGAAACATAAGATTGATACCATTGTCACCGATCATCATCAAGCAGAAGAAATCTTACCAGATGCCTTCGCAATTATCCATACGGAGTTAAACGATTACCCCTTCAAACCTTTGGCTGGAGTTGGCGTCTCCTTTAAACTAGCACAAGCACTGATAGGGGATGATGCCTTTACCTACATCGACGTCGTTATGCTTGGGACCGTTGCGGATATGATGCCACTAACTTCAGAAAATAGAGCAATTGTCAATCTAGGTTTAAAGAAAGTAAGACAAAGTGCCCATATTGGACTATCGAAATTGATTCAGTTTTTAAATTTGGATCATGTTTCTGTCGCCGACGTACAATTCAAAATAGCTCCACGCATCAACGCTTGTGGTCGGATGAAGAGTGCCAAAATTGCGCTGGAACTATTACTAGCAAATGATGCCAAAGAAGCCAACCGTCGAGTGGAAGAAATCGAAGAAATCAATAACCGCCGTAAAAAATTAACCAAAGTTCTTTATAATGAAGCACTTGACCTTTATGATGAGAGTCAAAACGCCATCATCATTCATTCACCAAGAATGCACGAAGGTGTTTTAGGAATTGTCGCTAGTAGACTAGCCAACGATTACGGTAAGGTCGCCGTAGTATTAAAAGAAGAAGACTACACCTATAAAGGAAGTATACGAAGCTATCACGGTGTGGATGTCATTAAAATTCTGGAAAAACTATCAGACTTACTGGAACGATTTGGAGGTCACAAGAATGCTTGCGGGTTAGAGTTTAAAAAAGAACACTTATCCACGTTTAAACGCCTCTTTGAAGAACTCATACCAGAAGCGGAAGTAGAGGAAGTCTACGAAGCAGAAGGAACAGTAGATATTGAAACCCTAGATTTAAAACAGATTGTTGACTTAGAACGTTATGACTTAAAAGATGCACTATTCGTCTTTGAGCAAAATAAAATATTGGCTAAGTACTTAATCAAAGGAGAACATACCAAACTCATCCTTTCAGGAAACACAGATGCCTTATTTTTCAACAATAAATTGCTTTATCAACAAGTGAAAAAGAATGGATTCATCCATCTACTTGGACGATTAGACGTCAATACATTCCAAAATCGAACAAAGAAAGTCATTCTCATTGAAGATTATCAAATTTTGTAAGCTTTCTTGTTTCAAACAAAGCAGTATTTGATATAATATAAACAGAACCATTTTAGGAGGAGAACCATGAATTTAAAAGACTATATCGCTAACGTACCAGATTTTCCCAAAAAAGGAATTCAATTTAAAGATATTACACCACTTATTGGAGATGGAAAAGCTTTTAAATATGCGACAGAACAATTTGTCGAGTTTGCCAAAAAAGTACAAGCAGACATCATCGTAGGTCCAGATGCAAGAGGCTTCATTTTTGGATGCCCAGTCGCAACTACCTTAGAGATTGGCTTTGTACCAGTACGTAAACCAAATAAACTACCAAGAGAAACTATCTCTTATAGCTATGATTTAGAATATGGATCAAACACCCTATGTGTACACAAAGGGGACATTAAAAAAGGACAGCGCGTACTCATCGTCGATGATTTACTAGCGACTGGTGGAACCATTGAAGCCGCAGTAAACTTAATTGAGCAAAGTGGTGGAATTGTAGCTGGTACCGCGTTTTTAGTTGAACTAACCGATTTACATGGTCGTGACAAACTTAAAGGACATGAAATTCTAACATTGATGCGATTCTAGAGGTGAGCTTATGTCAACACCAAGCGTAGAAAAACTAAAAGAGAAAGTCGCCCACTACATCAAAGACACCAAAACATTAGGCGACATCGAACGTGCCTATCAGTATTCAAAAAAGTACCATGAAGGGCAGTTTCGAAAATCAGGTGAAGAATATTTTATTCACCCTTTTAGTGTTGCGCTTATCTTGGCAGAGTACAACACCGATCCAACCACCATCATCGCAGGACTACTCCACGATTTAATCGAAGACACCATTGTCACCTTTGAGGATGTAGAAGAAGAGTTTGGTGAAGAAGTTGCCCTCTTAACAGAAGGCGTAACAAAACTTGGAAAATACAAGTTCAAAGGCTTAGATTATGAGCATGATAAACAAGCCATCCAAGCCAAAAACTACCAAAAAATGTTGTTGGCCATGGCCAAAGATATCCGTGTGGTCATCGTCAAACTAGCAGACCGATTACACAACATAAGAACCTTAGGATCTTTACCACCTGAAAAACAAGAACGCATCGCGCGTGAAACGATGGATATTTATGCACCGCTTGCCCACCGTCTTGGTATGTATGTTTTAAAGGCAGAACTAGAAGATACCTCCTTTAAATACATAGAACCAAAACGATATCGCCGCATCGCCCAATTGATCGCGGACACCAAACATAATCGTGAAAACGACCTAGCAACCATGCAAAACAATATCCAATACTTACTGAGTGAAAACAACGTATCCTCAGAAATCAAAGGACGCGTAAAAAATATTTATTCTGTCTACAAAAAAATGATTGACCGAAACAAAGATTTTGATGATATATATGACTTACTTGCCCTGCGAATCATTGTTGATGATGTAGAAAGTTGTTACCGTACGATTGGTGTTATTCACAGTAAATATACACCAATCCCCAACCGGTTCAAAGACTACATTGCTATGCCAAAACCAAACCTTTACCAATCTCTGCATACTTCTGTAATCGCAAGAGGAAAAGTCTATGAAATCCAAATTCGTACCGAAGAGATGGACCGCATCGCAGAGTATGGGGTCGCAGCCCATTGGTCCTACAAAGAAGGCGTAAAAACTAGAGCCAAGATGACCGATGAAATATCGAAAAAACTGAAATGGTATGGTGACTTAATCAAGTTCACCAAAGAAAGTGAAGACGAAGAAGATGTCCTAAACCTTCTTCGCGATGATATTTTCCAATCCAACGTCTATGTGTTTACACCAAATGGAGACATCATTGACTTACCCAAAGGTTCCACACCATTAGACTTTGCCTTTCGTATTCACACCCAAGTAGGGATTGAAACAGTTGGCGCCATTGTCAATGGGAAAATTGTACCACTTGAATATGAACTAAAAACAGGTGATATTGTCAACATGAAAACCAGTGTCAACTCCTTTGGACCAAACGACAACTGGTTAAAACTTGTCAAAACATCAAACGCAAAGTCAAAGATTAAGAACTACCTAAACAAACGTCGTCGAGGTGTCTTAGTCGAGATGGGGAAAGAAGACTTACAACGAGAAATTCAATCTAGAAATGCCGATGTTGAACTGAATGACAAAATCGTCTTAGAACTCTTCCAACACAAAGGTGCAAAGACCGTAGAAGATTTGTATTATGAGATTGGGAAAAACACCATCTCACCAGGTAGTGCGATTAATGCCTTAGTTGGACAAACAAAATACACCGATGAAGAATTGATTCAAAAAATCAATGACACGGTCTATGTAGATCGTTCTAGTGAATCAAATGTCATCGTAGAAGGCTTACAAAATCCTTCCATCAAACTTTCAAACTGTTGTACACCAATCCCTGGAGATAAAATCACTGGATACATCTCAAAAGGGAGCGGTATTGCGGTTCATAGAAGCGAATGCAACAATTTAAAAAGTTTAGATTCCAATCGATACATCGATGTATTTTGGGGAAATGACACCTCAAAACTATACATCGTAAACCTAAAATTTACCGTCTCTAATCGAGACAACGTTTTAGCAGAAATCATCAACGCTGTCACCGCAACCAAAGGAAAAGTAAATCAAGTTGCTGCCTCAACCAATAAACGTAGGGAAGGAATCATCAAAATGAAAGTCAGCATAAAAAACAAACAAGACCTAGAACAAATGATTCTAAACTTACAGAAAATTAGAGATGTATTCTCTATTGAGCGAATGATGAAATAATGAAAGTAGTCTTACAACGTGTAAAAGAAGCATCTTGCAAGGTGGATGGTGCCATTATTTCACAAATCAAGCAAGGCTATCTTTTGTTGGTGGGATTTAAAAAAGGAGACAGCAAAAAAGAGGCAGAACATTTGGCGAAAAAAGTCACAAAATTACGCATATATGAGGACCAAGAAGGAAAATTAAACCAAGATATTTTAACCCAAGAATCCAAACAAATATTATCCATTTCACAGTTTACCTTATACGGTGAAACCAAAAAAGGAAATAGACCCTCTTTTATCGAGGCCATGCCTCCAAAAGAGGCCAATGAACTTTACCAATACTTTAATCAAGTACTTAGTTCCTATGGTCTAGAAGTATTTGAAGGTAAGTTTCAACATCATATGGACATTGCCCTAGTAAATGATGGACCAGTTACCATTTTGCTGGAGAAGTCTTTTTCATGAGAGGTCAAACATTCCAAACAGATGGACTCATTCTTAGACCTTTACAAGAAAAAGACCTACAGGCAGTCTATGAACTATTTTCTAGTGATCACTTGATGGAGACCTATGGTATGAACAATCTAAAGAACATGGATCATGCCAAAGATTTCTTAAAGGAACTAATCAAAGATAAAGAGTGGGCCATTACCTTAAAAGAGACAAAAGAAGTGATTGGTACGATTGGTTTTGTTGCCTACAAAGACAAGCATAAGAGAGCTGAAATTGCTTTTGATTTAAAGGAAAATTATTGGTCTTTAGGCTACATGAAAGAAAGTTTGCAAGCTATCATAGATAAGTTCTTTCAAACAAGCAAGATGAATCGTTTAGAAGCCTATGTTTATCCAAGAAACAAGGCCTGCATTCATCTTTTAGAAGGCCTTGGATTTACCAAGGAAGGTCTCTTAAGAGAGTATGTCATGAAGAGAAACAAACTAGAAGATTATCTTCTGTATTCCATCTTAAAGAGTGACGATCAAACCTAAAGTATCAATGCTAGGAGGGGTTTTATGAAACTTAGACAACCCATTTTGCATACCCAACATTTGGACCTTCGTCCCATAAAATTAACAGACGTTGATGCTGTTTTTGAGTATGCAAAAGATGAAAGAGTCGGCCCTAATGCAGGATGGAAACCGCACACAGATAAAGAAGAATCTCGAAGTTTTATCAAATTTGCCTTACAAAAACGAGACTTTCATCAACCAGGAATTTACGCCATTATTTACAGGAAAAAGAAAAAAATGATTGGAACGATTGAAATTCATTCTTATAAAGAGTTTAAAGGAGAACTTGGTTTTGTACTCCATCCAAAATATTGGAACAAAGGCTTCGCAACAGAGGCTGCTAAAGCGATCATAGTTTATGGGTTTGAAGTCTTAGGACTAAGACGTTTAGCGTATGGACACTTTCTCTTTAATGAACCAAGCAAACGTGTTTGTGAAAAACTTGGCTTCACCTATGAAGGAACCCTGCGAAACAAATATCTACAGTACAATGGGGACGTCATTGATGAGGCAATCTATTCCATCACAAGTGAAGAATTTTTCCATCATAAAATTCCTTGGGTTCTTGATTTTAAAAAAACCTTAAAAGTTGACTACGACCTTGATTCGTAGTATAATCTAAAAAGATAAACCTGTGATAAAGAAGAGTAATATAGCGAATCATGAAAGAGAACAATTCCTTGGCTGAAAGAATTGTAAAAAACTATATGAAGACACTTTAGAGGGCTTTTTTGAATGTAGTAGAAAAAGACGTTGCTCGCGTTAAGAGTATAAGCGCTAGTATACTAGAACTTAAGGTGGTACCGCGGGAAATTCTCGTCCTTAAACATTGTTTTAAGGACGTTTTTTTATAACAAAGGAGTGATTGCATTGATACAAAAAATGAAAGGTACATACGACATTTTGCCAAGTGAAGTTGGAAAATGGCAAGCCTTGGAACGAAAAATTCGTAATGTTAGTAAACTCTACCATTACCAAGAAATCCGTACACCAATCTTTGAACAATCTGATTTGTTTCATCGAAGTGTAGGAGAACATACGGATATCGTATCGAAAGAAACCTACGATTTTGTCGATCGTGGAAAACGAAACAACACACTAAGACCTGAAGGAACTGCGCCAGTAGTACGTAGTTTTATTGAACATAAAATGTATGCGGATAAATTGCCGGTTCAAAAGCTCTTTTACATGGGGCCTATGTTCCGTTATGAACGCCCACAAAAAGGACGTTTCCGTCAATTTGTACAGTTTGGTGCAGAGGCATTTGGAAGTCATTCACCCCTGCTTGATGCAGAAGTGATTGCTTATGCCGTTAGTGTCTTAAAAGCTTTGAAAATAAAGGATGTAACCGTTCAAATTAATTCGCTTGGAGACCAAGAAAGTAAAGACTTATACAAAGAAGCACTATTAAAACATTTGGCTCCTGGTATTGATAGCCTATGTCACGATTGTCAAACTAGGTACCAAACCAATCCTTTACGTATTTTAGACTGCAAGGTAGACCAGGATAAAGACCTGTTAAAAGAAGCACCAAAACCGCTTGATTATCTGACGGAAGATAGCCAAAAGCACTTTGATGAACTGGTCTCTTATTTGGATGCGATGGATATCCATTACACCGTAAATAAAAACCTTGTACGTGGATTAGATTATTATACACATACCGTTTTTGAAGTCCATTTAAATGGTGATTTATTAGGAAACCAAACCGCCATATGTGGTGGTGGGCGTTACAACAATCTTGTCCAATCACTAGGTGGACCTAAGGTTCCAGCTGTAGGATTTGCCTTTGGGGTTGAACGATTGTTGACGGCCCTTGATGCGATAGACTTTGCAGGAGATAAAGATACCGTACACCTATACTTTATGGTCTTAGGAGACAAGCAAAAAGCATCGGCGATGAAACTGGTTCAACGCCTTCGTATAGGGGGAATATTAACAGACATAGACTTTCTTGATAAGTCCATGAAAGCCCAATTTAAACTAGCAGATCATATGGATGCTCGTTTTGTCGCAATTTATGGTGAACAAGAAGAAAAAGATGGCGAAATTAATGTAAAAGATCAAAAAACAGGCGAAGAAACGCGCGTGTCCATTAAAAAACTATATACCCACATAGTGACAGAATTAACCAAACCTTCACACGATTGTGAATCATGTGAAGATGGTAGTTGCGGATAGGAGATAATGATGAAAAGAACAAAAAACGGACAATTACGAATAGAACATGTAGGACAAGAAGTGTTGTTAAAAGGATGGGTGTCAAAAAAACGTGACTTAGGTGGGCTTTTGTTCATCGATTTGCGTGATACAAGCGGACTCATTCAACTAGCCTTTAGTCCCGACAACCCATTGCATGATGTAGCTTCTGCAGTAAAGAATGAGTATGTCCTTGAAGTCGAAGGAATCGTACAAGAAAGAAGCAGTAAGAACAAGCAAATTCCAACCGGAGATGTGGAAGTGACGGTCACAAAGTTTACGGTCTTAAATACAGCCAAACAACCACCGATGATCATTCAAGACGAGACTGACGCGCTAGAAGATACTAGATTAAAGTATCGTTATTTAGATTTGCGTCGTCCTGTGTTACAAAATATCTTTAAATTACGTCACCAAGTAACCACGGCCGTACGCACGTTCTTAAATAGTGAGGAATTTTTAGAATTTGAAACACCTATATTAACCAAATCTACGCCTGAAGGTGCACGTGATTATTTGGTTCCTTCAAGAATGAGTAAAGGTGAGTTTTACGCCTTGCCTCAATCACCACAAATCTTCAAACAGCTCTTGATGGTTTCTGGATTTGAGAAATACTACCAAATCGCCAAATGCTTCCGCGATGAAGATTTACGTGCCGATCGTCAACCTGAATTTACGCAAATTGATATAGAAGCAAGTTTCATGAGTGAAGATGAAGTACTGGATGTGAGTGAACGTTTAATCAAATACGTCATGAAAGAAGCAAAAGGAATGGAACTGACTGAGCCATTCCCTCGTATTTCTTATGAAGAAGCGATGAATACCTATGGTAGTGATAAACCAGATACAAGATATGGTATGCGATTAATCGATGTATCTGATTTAGCAGGGCAAACAAGTTTTAAAGTCTTCACAAGTAATATAGAAGCTGGTGGTGTAGTTAAAGCCATCAATGTGGCTGGAATGGCGGATAAATTTAGCCGTAAGCGTATTGATAAACTGACTGATTTTGTCAAAGGATTCCATGCCAAAGGTCTAGCCTTCTTAAAGGTTGCTGGTGAGGAATTAACTGGGTCCATTTCTAAATTCTTTACAGAAGAACAAGCTTTAGAATTGAAGCAAAGATTAGAAGCTAAAGACAATGATTTATTGTTGTTTGTGAGTGATACAAAAAAAGTCACCAACAACTGCTTAGGACAATTGCGTCGTAAGATTGCAAAAGAAGAACAATTAGCAGATCCAGACGTGTATGACTTTTTATGGGTCACCGATTGGCCAATGTTTGAGTTTGATGAAGAAGAAGGGCGTTATTACTCTCTTCACCACCCATTCACTATGGTCCAAGAACAAGACTTGCACTTACTAGAAGAAGATCCAGAAAAGGCATTGGCATACTGTTATGACTTAGTCGCACAAGGGCAAGAACTTGGTGGAGGTAGTATCCGTATACATAGAGAAGACATTCAAAACAAGGTCTTTGATATTTTAGGTATCACCAAAGAAGAACAAGAAGCCAAATTCGGATTCTTTGTTGACGCCTTGAAATATGGTACACCACCTCACGGAGGAATCGCCTTCGGGATGGACCGTTTAATCATGATGCTAGCGCAAACAGAAAATATTCGTGATGTTGTTGCGTTCCCAAAAACCAACAATGCAACTTGCTTATTAACGGATGCACCAAGTCCGGTAAGTGAGTTACAACTAACAGAATTAGCAATCATGACCAAGAAATAAAATACAAACAATTTTAAATTTGTGGTATAATAAAGAGGATTAAAGGATGTGATCTGATGGAAGGTAAAAATAAGTTTCTTAGCGACAATGTACTAAACAAAACAATCAAAGTATTATCGATTGTCCTTTTAACCTTGCTTGTGTTCTTTATGGCAAGTCAGTTCAACGATTTATGGTCAAAAATCATCAATGCGGTCAATTCAGTTATTGTGCCGGTTGCGCTTGCTTGGTTGATTTCTCTGATCATCTACCCAATGATTCGTTTGCTCGAACGTAGGGGTGTTGGACCCAGAGGTATTAGTCTAACAATCGTATATATATCAACGGCTGTAATTATAGGGTTACTAGCATATTTCTTGTTCCCATTTTTAATTGGCCAAATAGAAACATTCTTTGAAGTAGATTACCCAGAAATCAGTGCATACTTCCGAGATGACTTCCGTAATGAATTCATCTTTGGGGTTGAAATCTATGACTGGATGGTGGAAACCCTAAATGAATCAAACATCATTGAAGACACCATCAAAGGAGTTGCCGATAATTTAACAGCTACTCTTTCAAACACCTTGCTTAATGCAGTTACCGTCATATTTATCTTACCGATTCTCTTACTGTTCTACTTATTAGATTATGAGTTGGTCAACGACTCACTTAGAAGTATTATTCCTGCGAAATATGAAAAATCAACCAGTGAACTCGGTACAAGATTAAACCAAACAGTGGGAGCATACGTCCGTGGACAATTGTTCTTAATGATTGCCATTGGGACCGTCGCAACCATCATCTACAAGCTCATTGGTCTGAAGTATTTCTTCGTCTTTGGTATTATCGTTGGATTCACCAACATTATTCCATATTTTGGTGCGGTGATTGCCATGGTTCCTGTTGTCATCTATGCCATTATCAGTAAAGATGCACCAAATCCACTGGTTGTCGTAGGTGTAAACGTCGTATTGCAGTTTATTGAAGGGAACATTTTCCAACCAATTATTATGGGTCGACAACTGCAAATTCATCCAATTATTATCATCGTATCAATTCTCTTCTTCGGAAGTTTATTCGGTGCCTTAGGGGTTATTTTCGCTTCACCAATTGCCGCGACCATACGTGTACTTATTCAGTTCTATAAAGAACGAAAGGATGCAAAGGAAGAGCAAGGAAATGCTCCTCCTCACTTGACCCATGAAGCGTAAAAAAGTCTATAGTTTATTTCATATTAACTTAATTTTGTTTTACACTAGCAGTGTCCTTATGATACCTATGCTGGTTGTACTTGCCTATATTTTTGACTTACACTTAGCGACAAGTCCAACCATCATCATCGCAATTGCGGGTATGATTACCCTTGTGTATTTTACCATAGGACTGCTTTATATGATCTTTAAAAAAGAGCAATTGAAGCGCAAATTAAAACCAACCTATATCAAAGAATTTTCGACACTTTTTATCATCAATGCCTTAGGTGTACTGGGAATTGGTGTCTTGTTTATCTACCTAGGTGGACCAGACCGCTATGTTCCACACGTAATCATTCCTTTGTTTTTAGGGACATATTTGTTGATATTTATTGCTGGAGATCGTTTCTTTAACATCAACTTATTACGAAAATAAAGGTGAGTATTATGTTTTCAAGAACCATCGATCTAATTGGTCCAGAACAATTAGAAAAAATCAAATCTATGCATGTCCTTGTCTTAGGATTAGGTGGTGTCGGTTCCTTTGCGGTTGAAGCACTTGCTAGAAGTGGTGTCAAACACTTTGTTCTAGTCGACAAAGATAGGGTGGATGCATCCAACATCAATCGTCAATTACCAGCCCTTCACACAACCATTGGACAGGCAAAAGTAGACCTAATGAAAGAACGTATCTTAGCCATACAACCAGACGCTGAAGTCATTACCTATCATAGTTTTTATAACTTCGATACAAAAGAAGAAATCTTGTCGAACCCAGTCAATGCTATTTGTGACTGCATCGATACAGTGACCTTCAAAATTGATATCCAGCGAGAAGCTTACGAGCGTTCTATTGATGCGATTAGTGTCCTTGGAACCGGAAACAAACTCGATCCAACTTTTCTAGAAGTAGAACGCTTAGATAAAACAACTTATTGTCCAATCGGACGTGTTATGCGAAAGAAACTAAAAGATATTTCTAAGCACGTAAAGGTTATTTATTCAAAAGAGCAACAAACAAAATATAGTACAGAAAAACGTACACCTGCATCCATGGTTTTTGTACCAAGTTCCGCAGGTATCTTAGCCGCAAGTGTACTGATTCGAAACCGTTTAGAAAAAATAAAATAGTCTTGGAGGCGTTATGATGAAATCAATTGTATTTGCTGGTGGATGTTTTTGGGGCGTAGAAGCCTACTTTAAGCAACTAGAAGGTGTTGTTGACACCATGGTTGGCTACATTGGTGTTGAAGAAGAAACAACCTATGAAGATGTCTGCAATGGTAGTGGACATGCGGAAGCCGTCTTGATTAAATACGATGAAGAAGAGATATCCTTCAAAAAATTGTTGGACCACTTGTTCAACATAATCGATCCAACGTCCATAAATAAACAGGGCAATGATGTTGGACTTCAATATCGTACAGGTATCTACAACTATACAAAGGACCAGCTTCCATTCATCAAAAATTACATAAGTGTAAGACAAAAAGAATACGTAAAACCAATCGTGTTGGAATTGAAAACAGATTTGACCTTCTTTAAGGCAGAAGACTTCCATCAAGACTATTTGGATAAACACAAAGATGGATACTGCCACATCAATCTTGACAGCTACAAAAACGTTGAATAATAAGTAATGTAAAGGTGGCATAAAGCCCTATATTGCAGGTAATATGCATAAGGACTTCATCCACCTTTTTGTAAAGAATAGACATAGGAGGATCATATGAAACGTACAGATTATATCTCATGGGACCAATATTTTATGGGGGTTGCTCTTTTAAGTGCCATGCGCTCCAAAGACCCTAGTACACAGGTTGGTGCCTGCATTGTAAATGAAGAACAACGCATCATAGGTATCGGATACAACGGCTTCCCAGTAGGTGTTGAAGACGATGAATTTCCTTGGGAAAATGGTGACAACTGGTTAGAAAGCAAATACCCATATGTGGTACATGCAGAACCAAATGCCATCTTAAACGCAACAGTTTCCTTGAAAAATGCTCGCCTTTATGTGACACTTTTCCCGTGCAACGAATGCGCCAAACTGATTATTCAAAGTGGGATTAAGGAACTCATCTTTTTAGAAGATAAATACCATGATATGGATTCTTTTAAAGCATCAAGAAAGATGTTTGAAGCAGCTGGGGTAAAGATGCGTCAAATGGATCCAATCAAAGTGATGATGGACCGTGCGTAAGATATTTGCACGTTATACCTGGTTTTGGATGGCCTACACCATCATTGCCGTTCCTTTACTAGCACTTATGCTAACACCAATGCCTTACCGAATGACCTCTCCTGCCTTTGTCAATAATATTGAAGGCTTTATCCAAATTGAAGATGCCTACCAAATGGAGGGTGGTTTTTACACAACAAGTGTTATATCCTTGAACCAAATGAATGCCTTTCAGTACTTAATTTCAGAGTTCGAAGATTCTGTGAGTGTTCGTCCCATTCCAAGAAGTTACCAGTACGTAGATAATAGAGATCTTCGTGAAATGTCTTATCTCATGAAAGATGATAGCCTACAAACAAGCCTAATTGTAGGTCTTTTAACCAGCAATCAACAAGTAAACTATCTCCACCACCAAATGGTCTACTTGGTCTATGATTACTTAGAAGAAGATACCTTGCAACTAGGAGACTACATACTAGCCATTAATGGTCGTGAAGATTTTGACTTGGCCTTACAAGAAACACTGTGTGAAGAACGTGCGCAATTTTTAGTTTCTAGGGATGGTGAACTTCTTGAGTTTTCCGTCAAACGACAAGACCTAGGAGAAGATGGATGCTTGTTTGGTTTTCGCTATGGATCGTTCAACGAACTGATTGATACACCCATCAGCTATGAATTTATTGAAACCAATGTAGGAGGCCCAAGTGGAGGCCTACTTCAAAGCCTTTATGTCTACAATTCTTTAACCGAAAAAGATTATACGTATGGTTTAAAAATAGGGGGGACAGGAACCATCGATGTAGCGGGCAATGTTGGTTATATTGGTGGCGTCAAACAAAAAATCATCACCGCCATCCGCAACAACATTGATATCTTTTTTGTTCCCTATTTATCGGATGAGCCCTATGATGATTATATCGAAGCACTTGAAGTGTATGACCAGTATACCACTGATATGAAACTTGTTGGCGTATCCTCAATCGAAGAGGCAATCAATTACTTAATTGCCTATGAGGAGGAAGCAAATGAATAAACGAAAACAAACACTAAGCATTCTAAAAGAAGACTATACAGTCAAAGAAATAGCCACGTCAATTTTGACCGCAGCGGTCTTTTTTCTCTTACCCGTCTTACTTCTTATTGGTCTACTCATTGTTCTTGGAACGATTTATCCATACTGGAATATGCAAATCTTAATCCTCGGAAGCATCATCGTGTTCCTATATGGACTTTGGACCAATAAAATCTTACTTGACACACTAAAAACCTACCATGATCATTCCTATAAGGAATTATTTTTCCTTGCGTTATCAATGCAATTCCTTCTATTCCTTGCTATTATTTTGGTAGACATATTACTAATTACTAGAATCTTTTGAGGTGAACATAATGAAAAAATATATCCCCTATGCAATCGTAGTGCTTGCTATCATTGTATTAGACCAAGTAACAAAATTATGGATTTTGCAAACCATGGATTTAGGTGATTCCATCACCGTCATCGATGGATTTTTTGACATCACATCCCACCGAAACCAAGGAAGTGCTTGGGGGATGTTTCAAGGTGAGATGACCTTCTTTTATATCACCACCATATTTGCCTATGGTTTCTTTATCTACCTTGCTAAAGATATGGATTTTAAACAAAAACCCATCTACACCATCGCAGTAATCTTACTCTTTGCAGGGACAACTGGAAACTTCATTGATCGACTCCGTTTTCAAGAAGTAGTAGACTTCTTAGATTTTCTCATTTTTGGTTATGATTTTCCAATCTTTAATGTAGCGGATATGGCCTTAGTAGTTGGTGCCATCGCATTAGGAGTGGACGTAGTATTTGGAGGCCATCATGAAAACAATTGAAGTACAAGAACTCACAAAGAAAACACGCTTAGATAAATATTTAGCCGAGCAAATAGAGGAATCTAGAAGCACCATTCAATATATGATTAAAGAGCAACTGATTCAAGTGAACAATCAAGAGTCAAAAGCGAACTACACCCTTAAAGAAGGGGATATCATCACGATTGAAGAACAAGATAAAGAAGAAATTTTACTCACTCCAGAAAACATTCCTCTAGACATTGTCTATGAGGATGCCTATCTACTAGTAGTCAATAAGCCATCAGGTATGGTTGTCCATCCTGGCGCAGGAAACCAAACCCATACTTTGGTCCATGCCTTATTACACCACATCAAAGATTTGCAGCCAATCAAAGGAGAATTGCGACCAGGAATTGTTCACCGCATTGATAAAGAGACAAGTGGGTTACTAGTCGTCGCAAAAGATGGAAAAACCTTAGAATTCTTAGCGAAGCAGTTTAAAGAGAAAACAGCAGAACGCACTTATCTTGCCTTAGTAGAAGGTGTGATTCCGCACAACTTAGGAAAAATCGATGCTCCAATTGGACGCGATCCAAAAAATCGCCAGAAACAAGCAGTTGTTGAAGGCGGAAAAGAAGCAATTACCCACTTTTCTGTGATGGAGCGTTATCAAGAAAACACATTGATTGAATGTAAATTAGAAACAGGACGCACCCACCAAATTCGTGTCCACTTAGCTTACATCAAACATCCACTTGTGGGTGATCCAAAATATGGATTGCGAAAAACCAACAAGGAATTTGGTCAGTTTTTGCATGCAAAAACCCTGGGATTTAAGCATCCGAAAACCAAGGAATTTTTATCGTTTGATTCAAAGTTACCAAGTTATTTTACCGACTATATTGAACAATTAAAGGATTGATTGTATGGCAGATGTATATATGCATGCAAAACTTGCAAAAGAGGTCATCAAAGAACTAGGAAAGGATGTTCAAGAGAACCTTCTAATACTCGGTGCACAAGGACCAGACCCTATGTATTATGGTTTTGTTCATTCGTATTACGATCGCTACAGGTTTATCGCGGACCGTATGCACGATACCGAAACAAACAAACTATTCAAAAGTTTCTTATCTTACGCGAAAGACCATCCATCAAAGGAAGTGTATTCTTATATAGCTGGATTTCTTTGTCACTTTGCCCTTGATGTATCCATTCATCCTTATGTTTACTACAAGGTAGGACAATACAAAAAAGAAGATCCATCTACCCACCATATGCGAGGATTGCATCTAAAGTTTGAGCGCTCAATCGATGCCGCACTGATTGAATATGATACCGGCAAAAAAGCGCATAAATTTCCGATTCAATCCTACACATTTCCAACAAAAAAACCACCAAAAGAATTAACGGATTTTTACCAACATGTGATGGAAGAACGTTATGAGTTCAATGAGGGTGGACAAATGTTCATGAATAGTGTGCAGTCTATGTACCGTGTTTTAAAATATATTGTAAGAGACCGAACTGGACTAAAAAAACAGTTTTATAAAATCCTCAACAAAATATTTCATAAAGAAGATATGTTCTTCAGTGATTTATCCATGTTCCATCATCTTGAGGACTATGATTATCTCAATCAAGCAAACACCTCTTGGTTGCACCCTGCAACCAAAGAAAAATTCTACAAAAGTGTATTCGATCTATATCTTGATGCCAAAGACCTTGCAAAGGACTTGATCCAATACCTTGATGCATATATACAAGGTCAAGAAGGCAAATCAATAGAAGAAGTGTTTCAAAACTTGTCCTTCAATAGTGGAATAGATTGTGCAGACAAACGTCCTATGATGCATTACAATATTTACCGAAAATAAGCAAGAAATTTCTTGCTTTTTTTGTAGGATTTTTTTAAATAGGCGGAAACATTTGCCCAGTCTATCATAAGTCGATTTTCCACATTTTTGCCCTCTTGAAGTTTGATAAATTCAGGCGTATAATGAGAAAAAATGAGGAGGTGACCTATGGAACAATATCGAATTTATCGAGACATTTTATGCATCGATTTAAAAAGTTTTTATGCATCAGTTGAGTGCGCAATAAGGGGCTTAAACCCATTTACTACCCCGCTTGTTGTCGCAGACAAATCGCGTTCAAATGGAAGTGTTGTTTTAGCGGTTACTCCCTATTTGAAGCGTCGTGGGATCCCCAGTCGATGTAGACTCTATGAACTACCAGAGGACCTGGGAATTATCTACGCAAAACCAAGAATGGGAACCTACTTAGAATACTCCACAAAAATCATTGGAATCTACCTAGATTATGTTGCCTTAGAAGACATTCATATCTACTCAGTAGATGAAGTATTCCTAGATGTGACCTCTTACCTATCTTACTACAAAAAAACCTCTGAAGAACTCGCCAGCATGATTTTACAAGATATCTACGATCAAACAAAGATTCCCGCAACTTGTGGGATTGGTCCCAACATGCTGATTAGTAAACTTGCGCTCGATTTAGAAAGCAAACACTCTCCAAACTTTATTGCTTCTTGGATGTATGAAGACATTCCAAACAAACTATGGCCCTTAAAACCCTTATCTAAAATGTGGGGAATCGGACACAACATGGAGCGAAATTTAAACCGTTTAGGGATCTATTCCGTTGGTGATTTAGCCCAATATTCGAGAAAGAAACTGAAACGATTTTATGGTGTTATAGGAGAAGAACTTTATTTCCATGCCCACGGCATTGATCAATCCATTATTTCAGAAAAACTTGTCTATAAACCTGTTGATAAGAGTGTTGGAATGGGTCAAATGTTGTTTAAAGACTACCAGGGCGATGAAATTCTCCAAATCTTTTTAGAAATGACCGATGAAGTCACCAAACGATTACGCGAAAAAAATAAAAAAGCCTACACAGTTCATCTAGGCATCATGTATTCAAAATCTCATCCTGGTGGATTTTCTAGACAAATTACACTTCCCTTTCCAACCATGAGTGAAGCTGAGATTTATAATGCCTGTCTCGACTTATTTGATAAGTTTTATGATGGTTCTCCGATTCGTAAGGTCTCCATCCGCTTAAGTCAACTCGTAGAAGAACTGCATATTCAGCTCAATCTATTTGAAGATGTAAACAAAAAATTAACGGAACAAAAACTAGGACAGTCGCTCGATCATATTCGTCTAAAATATGGGAAAACATCGGTCTTTCGTGGATCTAGTTTAACAGAGGCATCCACCTTCTTATCACGTAGTAAAATGATTGGTGGGCACAATGGCTGAAGAATATTATCATGACCGTAAAATGATGAAATGGATGCCATTTAATGCCCTCTTAGAACAAGGAGAACACCTAAAAGAACTGTTGGATGCCAAAGAAAAAGAAGAAAGACCCATCTTAAGTGAAGACCAGCTAGTCCTACTAAATTACGATTTAGAACATGCCTATATCTCACAAGATACAGTTGAGATTAGCTATTTTAAACAAGGAAGACGTCATAAGATTCAGGGACAAATACACAAAATTGATGTGCACAACAAAATGATTATGATTGCCAGTGAAGGACTATATGCAGAAGATGTCTTAAATATTACGATTTTATAACCACCTTTGGTGGTTATTTTTTTATCTATTTCGAAATTCATCGAAAAGGATTGACAGCCATCAAAATCTATGCTATATTTAATTCGATGGTAATCGAAATGGTATGAAAAGGAGTGATAAAAATGAATGAAAAAGAACAAACATACCTGGATGTGACAAAAAAATGGATGAACGAAACAGTCGAAAAGCAAACGTTCCTAACAAAAGATGATCGAATCGATGAAGCCAACTTGGAAAAAATCAAATACAACATATATGATATCTTTCAAAAGATGTTTCAGCGTTCGAAAACAATCGCAAAGAGCGAAGAGGAATTTATAGAAATGTACTTAACATTCCACCAAAAAATTCCAAACAATTGGAAAAGCAACTATAAACATGCAAAAGAAGAAGGTTCCATTGATATGTACATCGAAGAAATCAAATTAGAAACAGCCAATAAAATTGAACAATTGTTCCGAAACTTGTGGTGCTGATATGAATCCAATCGATTTATTTAAAGTACTGTCAGACAAGTCTAGAATCCGTATTATTCTTAGTCTAAAAGAAGAAGATATGGTGGTAGAACGCATCGCTAAACGACTAGATTTGGCTGCTTCAACAACCTCTTTTCATTTGAAAAAACTAGAGGATGTTGGTTTAGTAAAAAGTAAAAAAGAGCAATATTATAAAGTATACTCTCTTCAAAAAGATGTACTTTCATCAACCTTAGAAGACCTAATTAGTTTGGAAGAAGATCCATCCATAAAAACAAGAGAAGATCGTTACAGACAGACCGTACTTGATACCTTTATGGAACATGGAAAAATTACACAAATACCTGTTCAACAAAAGAAACGCTTAATACTCTTAGATTATCTAAGCAAAGAGTTCGCACCAAGCAAAGTCTATAGTGAACAAGAAGTCAATGATCTATTACTGGCCTATCATGAAGACTATTGTTTGTTGCGAAGAGAACTTGTTGATTTTAAATACTTAAAACGAAGCAAAAATACCTATCAATTACGATCAAAGGAAAAAGACCACTCTTAAGCATAGAGTGGTCTTCTTCAAAAGAAGCATTTTATTATGTGACCAATACAAATCAAACTGTAGTATAATAGAAGTAACAAAAAACATTTAGGGGGTACCTATGAAAGGTCTAGTACAAGTGTTGGTTGCCATTGCTTTGTTCTTTTTGGTCGAGTTTTTCTTTATGATTCTTTTTAACATATTCTTCCGAGATACCATAACAATAGATGGCTTGTTCGGTAAAATCTTTTTTACCAGCATTGTAGTAATCTTTGGTGGAGGATTTCTCTTTATCTTAATCAAGGCACAAATCCTCTACATGCGAAAAAAACCAGAACATAAAAACGATACTAGTGATGAATACTAGTATCGTTTTTTCTTATTCTTTGGTTGGGTCTACAAAAACTCTTGTAGCCATTTCTTGGTCTAACATATAAAGACCAGCATCTTTTACTAATTTGATTTTATCAATTAGCTTACCGAAGGTGTCCTCTTCCTCCACTTGCTCATCCACGTACCAATTTAAGAAACTAATAGCTGCATAATCTTTTACATCATGTGCAATTGATACAAGGTTGTTGATGCGTCTTGTTACTTCTTTTTCATGGTTTAGTGATACTTCGAATACTTCCAAGAGTGAATCAAAGTCATTTCTTGGTGTTTCAAATCCAGTAATGTGTACACGTTCACCACGTTCATTTAAGTAGTTGATGAATTTTTTCGCGTGTGATAATTCTTCTTCATACTGAATCATAAACCAATTTTCAAACCCATCCAATCCTAGGGTAGCGACATATCCAGCCATTGCTAGATAAACGTGTGCTGATTCAATTTCAAAGTTTAATTGCGTGTTGATTTCATTGACTAATTTCTTATCCATATTATCTCTCCTTTTCTATCCATTCTTATTATAACAAAAACCAAAGCGATTTCAATCGAAATGGTGGCTTTTTGCTTGCAAAATTTCTTCCGCTTTTTGGGTTGTCTTAAAATGCACTTTTGCAATATTTTTTAGGTAGTCTTTTCCCTTGTCTTTGATGATATGTGCAGCCAATTCATCCACTTTATTGCCCGCACCTTTTATGAGAGGATATCCAGTTTCTTCTTGCAACTTGGTAAAATGTTTGACAAAAGCATAACGAGCGAACATACTCGCTAGGGCAATACTAGCAAACTTACTCTCACCCTTGGTTGTAAAGTGTATACCGCGTTTCACCGCTTGTTCACTTGCTAAGTATCGGTAATACAGTTTTTCTTCCGTGAACTGATCGACAATTACATCTGGTTTATCTGCAATGTTCTTTTCTAAATTTAAGATAGCTTTGTTGTGTAAATAAGCCTTAATTTTATTTAGGTTAAACCCGCGTTCCACTAGTTCATTGTAGCGAGCATTGTGCAAAGTTAGTAAACTATAATTCACTTGGTCTTTCAACTGGTCCACAGTATTTATAATGGTTTCATCGGTTAAGGTTTTTGAATCGCGAATGTTCATTGCATATAGTTTTTTGGCTAGATCTTTGTCTACATACACTGCACAAACAGTAACGGGACCAAAATAGTCCCCAGTCCCTACTTCGTCTGAACCAATCGATACTTTGTAGTAATCTTTGGTGACCGTTTTTTTTGCTTTCTTTGTTTGTGTTTTTTCTTCTTCGCTATCTAGGTGCAACAAGCTTGTCCACATTTTGTACTCAGGGTAGGCATCTTTCCCTTGAAACATAACCTTATTGGATTGGTAAATGGTGACACTCACAAAGTCGGTCTTCGCAAAAAACACAACAGATGGTTGTGTACTTTCTTTTTGGTAATCCCGATAAAAGGAAACCATGCGCATAACTGCGTCATCTGAGACTTTTAATACATAATTCAAAAAAACCACCTCGCATCTATTATTTTATCATAGAAAATGGTAAAATAATACGTGGGAGTGAAGAATTATGACATTTGATACAAAGACATTAGAGTTTGATAAAATAAAAAACCAAGTTGCTAACTATGCAAGTACCTACTTAGGAAAAGAAGAAGTTGTGAAGATTTCACCTTCAGCTAATCCGCTTTTAATCAATCGATTATTAACAGAAACAAACCAAGCGAAATCACTCCTAGAAGTTGAGTTATTTCCTCCTTTTGGTGGTGTGACCGATGTTACAATGCATTTAAAAAAAGCAAGAGTCTATGATATATTAACACCAAAAGAGTTTCTTGATATCGTTGATTTGCTCAATGGTATTCAATCGCAAGTGCAGTACCATAAGAGAGTATTAGAAGAAGATATAGAGATTGATGCCTTAAGTGCCTATTACCAAGAGTTCAGTCATTTTACGAGTTTAAAAAAAGAAATCACAAGTGTGATTACAGATGACGCCAACGTTGCTTCAAGTGCCTCACATGATCTTTCCAAGATTCGAACAAAGATAGATACATTAGAGCGACGTATACAAGAGAAACTAAACCAAGTGATGAAGGCCAAGAAAGATGCCCTAGCAGACCAACTGATTACGGTCCGAAATGAGCATTATGTCTTACCAGTTAAATTGAGTGAGAAAAATAAATTTGATGGAGCTATTATTGATTATTCGAGTTCTGGTGAAACAGTCTATATGGAACCTAGAATAGTCACCGAAATCATCAATCAAATTCAGTTGCTAAAAATGGAAGAACGTAAAGAAGTCGAACGTATTTTGCGCGATTTAACGATTCGTCTAGCAGAAGATGTCCACATTTTATCACAAAACCTAGACTTGATTGTTCAACTAGATGTGATTTTTGCTAAGGCGAAGTATGCTATAGAGACCGAATCAACCAAACCAAATATTACGGAGAATGATGTGTATTTAAGAAATGCGAGACACCCCTTAATTGATCCAAAAGAGGTCGTCGCAAACACCATTTATTTTGAGCAAGGAAAACAAATGATTATCATTACTGGACCCAATACCGGTGGGAAGACCGTTACCCTAAAAACCATGGGACTACTGTCCATTATGCTGCAAAGTGGTATGCTTATTCCGGTCGCTATAGATAGTAAAACTAAATTATTTGATCAAATCTTAGCAGACATTGGGGATGAGCAAAGCATTGAACAAAGCTTATCAACCTTTTCATCACATATGACCAGGATTATTCATATTTTGAAAACCTTGACGCCAAATACACTAATCCTCTTAGATGAACTTGGTAGTGGGACGGATCCGAAAGAGGGAGCCAGCCTTGCCATCAGTTTATTAGAAGACTTAAAAAAACAGGATGTCTACGTCATTGCGACTACCCACTATCCTGAATTAAAAGCTTACGCTTACAATCATCAAACAATCCTAAACGCAAGTGTTGAGTTTGATGTAGAAAGTTTGAAACCTACCTACCGTTTATTGATCGGAACACCAGGGAAATCAAACGCTTTACTCATTAGTGAACGACTTGGGTTACCAAAACACATTATTGATCACGCAAAAGAAAGTATTGTAACTTCATCAACGGATGTGAGTGAGTTAATCGAAAAACTCGAACAAGAAGGAAATCATTTGGATCAAAAATTGCAAGAGTATGAGCAAATACTAGAAGATAATAAGCGTCTAAAAGATGAATTGATTGAAGAAAAACGAGCACTCAAAGAAGAACAAATGCGTTTACGTGATAAGACGACCGTATTGAATGCAGATGTGGTCAAAGAAACAAAATACAAGGCAGAAGAATTACTTCGTGAATTAGAGGAATTAAAAGCCTCACAAGATATCAAGACACATGAGATAGCGGAGGCCAAACACAAAGTACGTAGCTTACAAACACAGGAAAAACAAGTGAAAAAAGTAGAAAACCAATCCTTACAGGTTGGAGACCGTGTCAATGTCCTCAAGTTTAATCGCGTCGGAGAACTCATCAAAAAGCAAAAGAAAGATACTTGGGAAGTAAAAATGGGCGCTTTAACAAGTACCTTTAAAGAAAGTGCATTAGAGTTTGTAGATCGTCCGAAAAAAGAAGAACCAAGCGCAAAGATGAAATCCCATGTAAAGAAAAAAGCCTACACAACCCTAGATTTACGAGGGATGCGTTATGAAGAAGCACAAGATGCTCTAGATAAATACGTGGATGATTGCTTACTATCCCATGTCCCACAAGCAACGATTATTCATGGATATGGAACCTTGACCCTTAGAAAACTTGTAAAAGAGTTTGTGCAAAAGCATCCCGCAATCACCTCCCATAGGGATGGTGGACAAAATGAGGGTGGCAACGGGGCAACCATTATTTATTTTGAGTGAAAGTTATGCAAAAGGATTGCACTAAGTCGTGCAGTTCAGTATAATAAGACTGTAATTTAAAAGGAGGAATAGATATGTCATTAGTTTATGCAAATGCGGATAATTTCAAAGAAAGTATCGCAGAAGGAACAGTCATTGTAGACTTCTATGCAGATTGGTGTGCACCATGTAGAATGATTGGACCAGTATTGGAACAAATTTCTGAAGAACAAGCAGACCTTAAAATCGTAAAAGTCAACGTTGATGAAAATCCTCAATTAGCAAGTGAATTTGGTGTTAGAGGAATTCCAGCTTTATTTGTTGTAAAAGACGGAAAAACCGTCGCACAAAAAGCAGGATTCATGCCAAAAGATGCTCTTGTAGATTGGGCGAAAAACGCGTAAGTAAAAGGATGTCCTTAATTGGACATCTTTTTTATTTGCTTTGCTTTTGTTTTTTGGAAAAGTAATGTATAATATTCTCGGTGATTAGATGGACGGAATCCTATTAATAGATAAAGCAAAAGGTTTTACATCACATGATGTCGTCGCAAAATTAAGAGGCATCTTAAAAACAAAAAAGATTGGCCATTCTGGTACCTTAGATCCAGAAGCGACTGGTTTACTAGTTGTTGGTGTAAACAAGGGTACTAAGATTATGAAGTTTCTCAATCAAGATGAAAAGATTTATCAAGCAACTGCTTGTATTGGAAAAACAACAGATACCTTAGATGATGATGGACAAGTATTAGAAGAAGTTTTGATCACGAAGATTCCTAATAATATAGAAGAAGTAGTCCATTCATTTAAAGGAGAGTACACCTTTGATATACCCATGTACTCTGCGGTTAAGGTAAATGGTAAAAAACTTTACGAGTATGCTAGACAAGGAAAAAAACCAGATGTTGACTTATCCAAAACGGTTCGTATCTTTGATATTCATATGTTGCATCAGCCAAGACTAAAGGAACAGACGATAGAAGTGGATTATCAAGTCTATGCAACCAAAGGTCTTTACGTACGTGCACTGTCAAAAGATTTGGGTAAAAAACTAGGATTTCCAGCCTACAATCTACACTTGCGTAGAATAAAAGCAGGTAAGTTCTCAATAGAACAAGCGCAGACTTTAGAGGAACTTGAAGAAAACCCACCAAAGATGGTTTCCTTAGCGGACGCTTTACCTTTCACCAAGCATATTGTTAACAAAGAAGAATATATCGAGATCAAACATGGTCGAAAAGTGCATCTTTCATCTAGTGAAGCTATGCTTTCAATGGTGGATGAAGAAAATCACTTGTTGGCGGTGTATCAATTGGAAACTAATAACCAGTACAAAGCAGTCAATGTATTTTTAGAAGGTGAGACAAGATGAATGTAACATACTTAAGTGAAGAATCAATTTTTGAAGACACAGTATTAGCGGTTGGTTTTTTTGATGGAATCCATTTAGCCCATCAACGTCTAATCGAAGAGACCATTAAGATTGGGAAAAAACTCGGTAAAAAAACTGCCTTACTGACTTTTGATGTACATCCGAAAACAGTCTTATTTGATTTAGAGTATCAATATTTAACACCACTTCCTGCCAAAATTAAGAAACTGAAAAAATTTGCCTTAGATGATTTGTACATTCTAAGGTTTACAAAAAAACTTGCTTCGATGGATCCCCATGAATTTATGGAACGTTACATAAGCAATGCCCATACCATTGTTTGTGGATTTGATTTTAAATTTGGTATTAGAGGTAGTGGAAACGTCGATATGTTGAACGCATCAGATGCGTTTGAAACGGTGGTTGTAGATGAAATTACTTACCACGGATTCAAAGTAGGTAGTACCCATATTCGCGATTTGTTGCACGCTGGACGGGTCGATGAAGTTGAAGAAATCTTGGGTCATCCCTACGAAATCACAGGACAAGTCATTCATGGCGCAAAAAAAGGACGCATGATAGGCTATCCTACCGCAAATATTGATACAACAGATTATCTGATTCCTCGTAAAGGGGTCTATGCTACTAAGACACTAGTAGATGGTGTCTGGTACGATTCTATGAGTTCTGTTGGACACAATCCTACCTTGAATTGTCGCAGTGATTTAAGTGTAGAGTCCAATCTCTTTGACTTTGATCAAGATATTTACGGAAAAGAGATTACGACGGTTTTTATTAAACGCTTGCGTGATGAAATTAAATTTGATCAGGTAGATGATTTGATTACACAAATTGATCAAGATAAACAAGACACCATTGAAATCCTAAAAACACACCAATAAAAGACTTGCATTAAAGGATTTTTATGATATAATACTTATTGCGCCTATTTCTTTGTTGTTTGAGGACTCCGACGATGACTAGGATTTAGGTAAGAATAGAATAAAAGGAGGAAATATTATGGCTTTATCAAAAGCAGAAAAACAAGCGATTGTGGAAGAATATCGCATTAAAGAAGGAGATACTGGTTCTCCAGAGGTGCAAATTGCCATTTTAACAAAAGAAATTGGTGAGTTGAACGATCATTTAAAAATGCACAAACATGACTTCCATTCACGTCGTGGATTGTTGAAAAAAGTTGGACATCGTCGTAACTTGTTAAAATACTTAGCAAGAAAAGATGTAGAACGTTACAGAAACTTAATTCAACGTTTAGGAATTAGAAGATAATTAAAGCGCAAATTTTTGCGCTTTTTTCTTTGCTTAACAAATAACATTAATATGTTATAATAGATTTGAACTGAACCATTGGAGGTCGCTTATGAAAAAAGAACGTAGAATAAAAATTATTCAGTATTTAGGAATCTTAGTCTTAGCCTTACTTGCACTAAAATACATCAACGAACTATTTGGGACACAAGTAGAGGTTCTTTTTTACTCAATCAACATCATTGTCCTACCATTTTCTATTGCTCTTTTTGTTAGTTACTTGTTGGCACCTTTGATGAACCTACTTGAACAAAAACTAAAAATCAAATCACGCATGTTGATTGTCTTGATCGTCTTTGTGATCATGATTGTTGTTTTAGTTGCCTTTGGGTATTTTGTAGGTAAGCTAATTTATGATCAAGCGATTATATTTATCGATCGGGATTGGGCAAATATTTTGACCTTTATCGAAGACTTTGTTGAGAACAATGCTGGTTTTGAAACGATTTATGAGTGGGCTTCTCAGTATATTACCTTTGATAATGCATCCCCAATACTCATCAATGTATTCAATATTTTCCGCAGTTTAACGAGTATTGTTTTGATCACTATTTTAGTACCTGTGTTCTTGTTTTTCTTACTACATGATCGTACCCGTATTTTTAAGGGAATCTTATCAACCGTTCCAGAGAAGTATCAACCACATGTGGAAGAACTGGGAAAACGAGGAAACGTGGTCATTGAAAAGTACTTTAATGGACGTTTCATCTCTATGTTTATTATGAGTATCTTTTACACGATATTGTTTTTAATATTAGGCTTTAAAGAACGCAGTGTCTTCTTTGGCTTTATGCTTGGATTTTTGGATATTGTCCCATATATTGGTCCCTTTATTGGTACCTTGTTACCGTTCTTGTTCTCGTTCACCGTATCGGATGATTTATTGTTCTTAGAATATTCTTGGATTGCAGTACTTGCCATCAACGGTATTGGACAACTTTTACAAGGAAACTTAATCCAGCCATGGATTATGGGGAAAGAAGTCGACATGCACCCCTTGCTTGTCTTAGTAAGTTTTATTTTCTTTGGAGCACTTTTTGGTATTACAGGTGTTATTTTAGCCATTCCTATCACCGGTATTATCCGCACCACCCACCGATATTTAAAAGAAATTGGTGGCTTAGATGCAATCTTGGATGGGACCAAGGAAAAAAGCTAAAAAATTACTATTGACAATTGGTCATAGAAGGCGTATATTTATGGAAGAATTTTAGAATAGAAGAGGGTTAGAAAATGACAGGAATTTTACTTTACTTATTCATCTTTTTTGTGAAAATATTTGAGGTATCTTTGGCGACATTACGCATTGTATTGATCACCAAAGATGAGCGAATTAAGGGAGCGTTCATTGGATTCTTTGAAGTTATTATTTGGGTGATATTAGCCGCAACTGTTTTGCAAAATATCAACGAGGATCCATTAAAAGTAATCGTCTATGCCTTAGGGTTTGCGATTGGGAACTACACCGGTAGTGCCATCGAAAATATGATTGCCATTGGTACAACCAATATTGAAGCAATCGTTCACAAGAATGATGGAAAAGAATTATCCAAAGCACTCCGCAAAATGGGACTAGCAGTTACCGCTGTGGAAGCATATGGTATGAAAGATAAAAAAGAGATATTATATATAAGAGTACCACGTAAACAAGTAAATGCGGTCGTGAAGATGATTCGCTCCTTCCAAAAAGAAGTTGTGATCACGATCAATGACATCAAACCAGTTTATGGAGGGTACCGTACAATTCGAAAATAAGATTGGGTGGTCTATATGGATTTAAGACAACAATATTATCACGAATTAGCATTAATAAAAGATGCACGTATCGCACAAGTAATCGAGGTTGCTAAACAGGTCTTTGATGAATCCACCATTCATCAAACAAAGATTAAAACCATTGCCAAACGAGCAAAGATTGGCGAGGCAACCTTTTACCGATATTTTGGTGACAAAGTCACCCTTGTTAAGTTGGTCTCATTAAGTTATTGGGAAGAACTAACCAAACTCTTTTATCAATACTATACAGACCACATTAAGAGTAAAGCTACCGGATATTTGAAAATTGAGGCATTTTTGCAAATTTTCATGATTTTGTATGAAGACCACCGCCCCTTTATCCATTTCACCGATGATTATGACAACTACATGCGAGATATAGAGGAGCATGAAGGATCGTTTGAAGCCTTGCAAATATCCATTAAGGAAATGTTTATAGACTTGTACAACTTAGCCCGTAGTGATCAATCGATTCGCCAAGATATTGATGCCTCTATGGCCTATGACTTGATGGCCCAAATGTTTATTTCAATCCTGCAGAGAATGACCCTTAGAGCAGGGAAATTACGGATTGAGCAAGGGGTATCCATCAAGCGATCTTTACCACATTACATACGGATGTTTATGAATTATTTAACACCAAAAGGTCATTCGTGACCTTTTTCTTTGATTTTGGCTGAAATACTATCATTTTCCCCTAAAATATGGTATGATATTAAATTGGAAAAGAATAATAAGAATAAGAGAAAAGAAAAGAGGACAAAGAATATGACTGATCGAAGAATATTCAAACGCGACTTTGATGGAAGAACCATCACAGTTGAAACGGGAGAGGTTGCTAAGCAAGCTGCTGGAGCAGCAATTATTCGTTACGAAGATACTGCGGTATTGAGTGTTGTAGCGGTATCAAAAAAACCTGTAAACGCAGACTTTTTCCCATTAATGGTAATTTACCAAGAAAAAATGTATGCTGCTGGGAAAATCCCTGGTGGATTTTTAAAACGTGAAGGACGTCCAAGTGATAACGAGACATTAACTGCTCGTTTGATTGACCGTCCACTAAGACCACTCTTCCCAGATGGTTTTAGAAATGATGTACAAGTCATCAACCAAGTAATGAGCTCTAATCAAGATAACTCACCTGAGATGACCGCAATGTTTGGTTCAAGTTTAGTACTTGGATTAAGTGAGATTCCTTTTGAAGGACCAATTGCTGGTGTAAATGTGGGACGAATCGATGGAGAGTTCATCTTAAACCCAACTGAAGAACAAATGGAAGTATCCGACATTGAACTTTCTGTTGCCGGAACAAAAGACGCTGTAAACATGGTCGAATCAAGCGCAAAAGAAGTCAACGAAGATATTATGCTCGATGCAATCTTGTTTGCCCATGAGTGGATCAAAAAAATGTGTGAGTTCCAAGAGGAAATCATCAAAGAAGTTGGAAAAGAGAAACAAGAATTTCCACTAAAAGTTGTTCCTGAAGAACTTGCTCTGGAAGTAAAAGCTGCAGTCGAACAAGACATTAACCAAGCAGTACAAATCCGTGAGAAATTAGAAAGACAAGATAAAATCGCAGAAATTACAGACAACTTAGTTGCCAAGTATGAAGAAGCAAAAAGTGATTTAGATAAAGAAGAACTAACCTTACTTTTAAACAATGTAAAAAGTGTTTGTCACGATATTGAAAAAGATGCAATGCGTCGTTTAATCAGTGTGGATAAAGTACGTCCTGATGGTCGTAAACTAGATGAACTCCGTGACTTAGATTGTCAAATTGATCTCTTTGATCGTACGCACGGTAGTGCACTCTTTACAAGAGGGCAAACCCAAGCACTGGCACTAACAACCTTAGGTTCATTATCTGAATACAAAATGATTGATGGACTTGCAGAAGAAATCGAAAAGAAAACCTTCATGTTGCACTACAACTTCCCTCCATACAGTGTTGGAGAAACAGGACGTTACATGGGTGCAGGAAGACGTGAAATTGGACATGGTATGTTGGGTGAACGTGCATTAAGACAAGTAATGCCATCACAAGAAGACTTCCCATATACTGTTCGTGTTGTATCCGAAATTTTAGAAAGTAACGGTTCAAGTTCACAAGCAACCATTTGTGCTGGATCGATGAGTTTAATGGCCGCAGGTGTTCCAATTAAAGCACCAGTTGCTGGTATTGCTATGGGATTGATTAAAGAAGGAGATTCTTATGCAATCCTAACAGATATCCAAGGTATGGAAGACCACAACGGTGACATGGACTTTAAAGTTGCCGGAACAAGTGAAGGAATTACAGCCTTACAAATGGATATTAAGATTACAGGAATTAGCAAAGAGATTATGCAAGAAGCACTTGCCCAAGCAAAAATCGCTAGATTGCAAATCTTAGAAGCGATGAATGGTGCCATAAAAGAAGCTAGAAATGAAGTATCTGAATATGCACCTAAAGTCAAACTGATGTTCATTGACCCAGATAAAATTCGCGATGTTATTGGACCTGGTGGTAAACAAATTACAGCCATTATTGAAGCATGCAACGATGTAAAAATCGATATAGAACAAGATGGTCGAGTAACTGTTATGCACACCAATACAAAAGACATCAATAAAGCATTACAAATGATTGAGAACATCGTAAAAGTTGCCAAAGTTGGCGAAGTATACGATGGAAAAGTAGTTCGTGTAGAAAAATATGGTGCCTTTGTCGAACTATGGCCTGGTACAGAAGGATTGTGCCACATCTCAAAATTAGACCACAAACGTATTGAAAAAACGGAAGATGTTGTAAAAGTTGGTGACATCATCAATGTCAAAGTAATCGGTATTGATGACCGTGGTCGCGTGGACTTATCAAGAAAAGCAACCATGCCAAGACCAGAAAAAGATGCTGCAAAATCTTCAAAATAATCTAAGTATATGATAAAATAAAGTACATTGATATCCGGGCAATCGAGCCGCAAGGTTAGGAAAGTCCATGCTAGCACAAGCTGAGATGCTTGTAGTGATTGTGATAGAGGAAACCATAACTCTATGCACGTAAGTGACGGCTGAGAAGACACCTGTTAAATGGTGTTGGTATCTATAAAAGTGCCACAGAGACGAGCTATCATAGAAATATGGTAGGTGGAACGGGTAAACCCCGCAAGCTAGAAACCCAAATTTGGTAGGGGCACTTCAAACCTGTAATTCAACGGGGGAGGAGACGCATAACGCGTAGATAAATGATTGCCGCCCGTAAGGGTACAGAACATGGCTTATAAGATATTGATGTTTTAAAGGCGCTTTAGGGCGCCTTTTCAAATAAAGGAGTGACCTTATGCTGATTATGCTATCTCCCAGTAAAATAATGGATATGAAAACATCTTCCTTCTTGACATCAAGTAAGGAACTTTATGAAGACAAAACAAAGAAACTAGTTAGTGACCTCAGTGCCCTTTCAAAACAGGCACTGAAAAAATTGATGAAGCTCAGCGATAAGCAAACAGAAGACGTTTACCAAATGTATCAAACTTATCCTCAAGCAGATAAAGGACATGCGATCACATCCTACACTGGATTTGTATTCAAAAAATTAGAGATAGACCAGTACAAGCAAGTACAGTTCGACTATTTAGAAAAACACGTACGCATTCTTGATGCACTATACGGTCTACTAAAGCCAAGTACACTGATTCGTCCATATCGCTTAGATTTCTCTATGAAGATTTACAAGGAATCCCTTTATGATTTATGGGATATAACACCTCACCTAAAAGATACATGCATCATTAATTTAGCCTCTAAGGAGTATGCAAAGATGCTAGGTGACTTAGAAGTGATTGACATAAGTTTTCTTGAATACAAGAATGGACACTATAAAAATATCGCAACCTACTCCAAGCAAGCAAGAGGTATCATGCTCAATTATATGACCAAAGAAAACATAAAAACGATAGAAGGCATCAAGAAATTTGATGAAGCTGGATATCGATTCAATGAAGACTTATCTAGCAAGCTAGAACTTGTCTTTACTAGATAAAAAAAGATTGCATTTTCCCAGTATTTTCGGTAAAATGTTTACGCATCTATAGGAGGTGATTTTATGAGCAAAGAGATTGACATTAAACAAGTGCAAGAAAGACAAAAGAACATCCGTAACTTTTCTATTATTGCGCACATTGATCATGGGAAAAGTACCCTTGCTGATAGAATCTTAGAACAAACAGAGGCCATTTCATCTAGAGAGATGAAAGCCCAATTATTAGACAGTATGGATTTAGAAAGAGAACGCGGTATCACCATTAAACTCAACGCAGTACAAATCAAATACACCGATAAAAACGATGGACAAGTATATACCTTACACTTGATTGATACACCAGGTCATGTAGACTTTACCTATGAAGTATCTAGAAGTCTAGCTGCCTGTGAAGGAGCAATTCTCGTCGTGGATGCGGCTCAAGGTATTGAAGCCCAGACACTAGCCAATGTGTATTTAGCTCTAGATAACGACCTAGAAATCCTACCACTGATCAACAAAATTGACTTACCAAATGCGGACCCAGAGAAAGTGAAGAATGAAATTGAAGAAGTCATTGGGTTAGACGCAAGTGAAGCAGTACTAGCAAGCGCCAAAGAAGGTGTAGGAATTGAAGAGATTTTACATCAGGTCATAAGCATGGTTCCTGCCCCTAAAGGAGACGCAAGTGCCCCTTTGAAAGCTTTGATATTTGACTCGTATTATGATTCTTACCGAGGAATCATTCCATCGATTCGTGTCGTAGATGGAATCATCAAAAAGGGTGACACCATCAAAATGATGAACTCAAAAACATCTTATGAGGTAACAGAAGTAGGGATTTTCACCCCAAAACAAGAAACAAGGGATTACCTAGGCCCTGGAGATGTTGGATACATCGCAGCAGCCATCAAGAACGTAGAAGATGTGCGAGTTGGGGACACCATCACCCACTTAAAACCAGCAACCAAAGAACCACTACCTGGTTACCGAACATTAAATCCAATGGTCTTTTGTGGACTATTCCCAATTGACTCTAATAAATACAACGATTTACGAGAAGCCTTAGACCGTTTAAAACTAAACGATGCTTCTTTAATCTTTGAACCAGAAACATCACAAGCTTTAGGCTTCGGATTCCGCACAGGGTTCTTGGGACTCTTACACATGGAAATTATACAAGAACGTATCGAACGTGAGTTTAATATTCCATTGATTGCGACCAGCCCTAGCGTTATTTACCATGTTCATCTGACAGATGGTACAAAAATTGATATCGATAATCCTAGTGATCTACCACCTGTTCAAAAAATCGAGTCGATTGAAGAACCCTATGTAAAAGCCACCATTATGACACCAGATGAATACGTTGGTAATGTCATGGAACTTTGTCAAAACAAACGTGGTATATTCAAAGACATGAAATACTTAAATGAACTAAGAGTAGAACTCGTATACGAACTTCCATTATTAGAAATTGTGTATGACTTTTTTGATAAACTAAAATCTTACTCAAAAGGGTATGCTTCCTTTGATTATGTCTTTAGTGGATACAAGGCAAGCAAACTTGTTAAGATGGATATCCTTTTAAATGGAGAAATTGTCGATGCACTCTCGACCATTGTCTTTAAAGATTTCGCTTTTAAACGAGGAAAACTTATTACTGAGAAATTAAAAGAAATCATCCCAAGACAGATGTTTGAAGTACCAGTACAAGCATCCATCAACAACAAAATTATCGCAAGATCAACCATCAAAGCAATGCGTAAAAACGTACTTGCTAAATGTTATGGTGGAGACATTTCAAGAAAACGTAAACTCTTAGAAAAACAAAAAGAAGGTAAGAAAAAAATGAAAAATATTGGTAGTGTAGAAGTACCACAAGAAGCCTTCTTATCTGTTCTTTCAATTGATGAATAAGCCCTTTTTAAGGGCTTTTTTTAAGGGGAATATTGTGGTAAAATAAGTAAGAGGTGATCCTATGATTAAAGGACTATATTTGCACATACCCTTTTGCGAGAAGATATGTGTATATTGTGATTTTCATAAAGAAATTGCGAAAGATCAAAAGAAAAAAGACTACATATACCGCCTTATACAATCGATCAAAGATCACCAAAAAGACTTGCAATCACTAAAAACAATCTATATTGGTGGCGGAACGCCATCAAACATGGAATCGTCTTTATTAAAAGAATTACTAATGGCCATTAAGCAAACCGTTGATGTGTCATCTTTAGAAGAATACACCATTGAATCCAATCCCAACGATGTCAGCTTAGAAAAAGCTAAGTTGTATCATGATTATGGAATCAATCGAGTTAGCTTAGGTGTCCAAAGTTTTGATGAACAGATCTTAAAAGCAATGAATCGGAGTCATCAAAGAGAAGACATCTACAAGAGTATTTCTAACCTAAGACAAGTAGGGATTGAAAACATTAGTATTGACTTAATATTTGGCTTTCATAAACAAACCTTAGAACAAGTAGAAGAGGATTTAAAAGAGGCACGAACGTTGGATGTTCCGCATATATCCTACTATGCCTTAATCTTAGAAGAGAAGTCTATTATGTATCATTTAGTCAAAGAGGGAAAGATACGCATTGTAGATGAAGATTTGGATTATCTTATGTATAATAGAATCATCGATACATTGACAAAAGATGGTTACATACACTATGAAATCTCCAACTTTGCGAAAAGTGGATATGCATCCAAACATAACTTACTTTACTGGCAACAAGCTGACTATCTAGGACTAGGTAGTGGAGCCCATTCCTACATCAATCAGAACCGCTTTTTTATCAAACCAAACGTGAGGAAGTATATCGACTCTCAAGAAGATCAAGATTGCATAGAAAATTATCCATCTTACCCACTAGAAGATGCCTTACTTTTTGGCTTACGTGTGCTCAAAGGTCTCCATGTACCGACCTTAGAAGACCAACATCAATGTGTTCTTTTAGAGGAATACCCTAGTTTGTTAACCCATTTAGAAAGTGGCTTACTTACTTACGAAGATGACTACATAAGGTTCACAAAAAAAGGATTGATGCTTTCAAACCTTGTGTTTGAAGCAATAATGGGGGATCATAATGCTGAAACAACTTCTTAAAGAGTATGAGTATTACCTGAAAGTTACCAAAAATCTAAGTCCACATTCCATCCATGCTTATACGTCTGATTTGAGCGATTACGTCAACTATTTAGAGCGTAATTATCAACTAAAAGACCCAAACATGATCACCAAGCATTTAATCAAGAACTACATGGCGGCCTTAAAAAGAAGAGACACAAAAACTTCTAGTGTCGCACGTAAACTAAGTGCCATTCGATCCTTTCATAAGTTTTTGCTTAGTGAAAAACTCGTGAGTGAAAACATCGCATCACAAATTAAACAAGTGAAAAAAGAAAAACCATTACCAACTGTGCTCTCCTTAGAAGAAATAGAACAAATGCTTGCTTTATTAGAAGGAGATGAACCACTTGTCTTACGAAACAAAGCAATTCTTGAATTGCTTTATGGATCTGGATTACGTGTAAGTGAACTGATTGAGCTTACTTTAGCCGATTTGCACATCAATCGTCGGTTTATTAATATAGTTGGTAAGGGAAACAAAGAGCGTATTATACCCCTAGGAGAAGAAAGCGCCTTTGCCTTAAAAGACTATTTAGAAAAAAGTAGAAGCAAACTAAAAAAAGACTTAGGAGACATCGTTTTTGTCAATGCTAGGGGTTCTAGCATTAGCCGAATTGGCGTTTATAAAATGTTGAAACAAGTCGCAAAAGAAGCAGGGATTACAAAAACAGTTAGTCCCCATACCTTACGTCATAGTTTTGCTTCGCATTTATTGGAACATGGAGTCGATTTACGGCTGGTGCAAGAATTGCTTGGACATGAAGACGTATCTACGACACAAATATACACACACATTCATAAACAAACGCTCAAGAATGTCTTTAAAAAAGCACATCCAAGAGCAATGAAAGAGGAGGAGTAAGATGTTTAAACGAGTATTTTTAATTGTCATTGATAGTGTAGGTTGTGGTGAGTTACCAGATGCCAAAGAATTTGGAGATGAGGGTGCCAACACCATTAAACACATCAGTGAAGCCGCTAATGGAATAAATCTGCCAACCATGGAGTCACTTGGTTATGGGCATCTAACCGATATTCAAGGGGTAGAGTCAATCAAAAATCCAATAGGGTATTATGCAAAAATGGCAGAAATCAGTAACGGAAAAGATACAATGACTGGACACTGGGAACTGATGGGCTTAAAGATTGAAACACCATTTATTACCTTTACGGACACTGGTTTTCCAGACGAACTATTAGATGAGTTATCCAGACGAACTGGACGTAATATTGTCGGAAACAAGGCAGCAAGTGGAACCGATATTATTGAAGAATATGGAGAACACCAAATTGAAACAGGCGACTTAATCGTCTATACATCAGCCGATAGTGTCTTACAAATCGCTGCACATGAAAAATACGTTGGCTTAGAGGAACTCTACGAAGCATGTGAAATCGCACGTGAACTGACCATGAAAGAAGAATGGATGGTAGGACGCGTCATTGCTAGACCATTCATCGGAGAGAAAAAAGGTGAGTTTACAAGAACAAGTAATCGACATGATTATGCTCTTAAACCATTTGAAGATACTTCACTAGTCTACTTGAAGAATGCTGGTTATACCGTAAGTGCTTTTGGTAAAATCAACGATATTTACGATGGTGAAGGGGTCACAGAAAGTCAAAAGCAAAAAAGCAACAAGCATGGTATGGAAAACTACATCGAATTTGCAAAAACAGATTTTGAAGGTCTAGCATATTTAAATTTAGTGGACTTTGATGCGCTATATGGACACCGTAGAAACCCAATAGGGTATAAGGACGCACTAGAAGAGTTTGATGGACAACTAGCTGAACTGATTGGTCATTTAGGAGATGATGATTTACTCATTGTTACGGCTGATCACGGAAATGACCCAACACATGAAGGAACGGACCATACTAGAGAGTACGTACCATTACTTGTCTTTAATAAGAATTTATCAGGTGGTCCACTGGAAGATCGAGAAACCTTTGCGGATATTGGACGTACTTTAACTGAGAACTTCAAGACCAAACATGCTCGTTATGGTAGAAGCTTTTTACAAGAACTTAAGTAAATAAAAAAGGTTCAATGTCAAGAATAGGGGTATTGAACAAATAAAAGTAGAATAGGTAATATGCCTTAACCGGTGTATTGCCTATTTTTTTGTGTAGAGGTAATGGTAATATTTGCGTTTGTACAGGCAA